>Ga0070754_10002408_pt1 | contig 13829 bp, 13 predicted proteins | sample VirMetDEL_Sep_01_FD_75181 | JGI IMG/M metagenome (GOLD analysis project Ga0070754, IMG submission 75181) | Aqueous microbial communities from the Delaware River and Bay under freshwater to marine salinity gradient to study organic matter... | ecosystem: Environmental > Aquatic > Marine >... | reverse complement strand
GATCTACGTGCGGAGGTATTGGTCCTTTCAACATAAGCGCGGCATTCTAGGGATGCGCCCCTCGACTGTCAAAGGAATTCAACCCCACAATCGAGCTCAGCCGACCAGTAATCGGACACCTATATAAAAGGAAGAAAAATGCGCCGCCTGCTTCTCGCATCAAGCTCCCCCTATCGACGCAAACTGCTTTCGCGATTGCAGTTGACGTTCGATTGCAGCGCTCCACAGCTAGACGAAACCGCCCACCCAGGAGAATTTCCAGAGCAACTGGTACGCCGACTGGCCAGCGAAAAGGCTCAAGCGATGGCCGAGACCTACCAAGAGCACTTGATCATCGGATCCGATCAGGTCGCCGTGCTTGAGGAACAGATTCTTGGTAAACCTCATACGTTCGAACGCGCCAGCGAACAATTGCAGGCCTGCAGCGGAAAAAGCGTGAATTTTCTAACCGGCCTCGCGCTATTGGACAGCCGAAGCGGAAGTATCCAGGTCGACTGCATAAGCTTTACCGTGCACTTTCGCGATCTCGACGAGCATCAGATCGAGCGCTACCTGCGGGCCGAGAAACCTTTCGATTGTGCTGGCAGTTTCAAGGCCGAAGGATTAGGAATCAGCCTGTTCCGTGCCACGGAAGGCACGGATGTCACCAGCCTGATCGGACTCCCACTGATCCGACTGGTAGACATGCTCAACACGGCAGGAATCGAAGTGCCCTGATAGGAGATAAGAGAAACTACCGCAACTGCGGTCCCTGGAAGCCCATCCATAACGCCAGTTGAGCGCCAACGCTGGCACCGAGCTTCTTGGTAAAGCGATCCAAAGCGGAGTCCTTGACCGTGAAGTCCACCAACTCTTCTTCACCGATCACCTCGCGCGCAACATACCCGGTACTGCCGAGACCGTCGATCAGACCAAGCTCCAGCGCCTGCTCACCGGACCAGATGAGCCCGGAAAACAGCTCAGGATGCCCAGCAATCTGCAGTCGATCTCCGCGCCCTTGCTTGACGCTATCAATGAATTGTCGATGAGTCGTGGCTAGCACGCTGCGCCAGAATTCGGTTTCTTCCGGTTTTTCCGGCTGGAACGGATCGAGGAATGCCTTGTGCTCGCCCGACGTGTAAACCCGGCGTTCCACACCTAGCTTATCCATCGTCTTGACAAACCCGAAGGTCGCCGCGGTCACACCAATGGAACCTACCAGACTCGACTTGTCGGCATAGATTTCATCCGCGGCGCTGGCGATGTAATAGGCGCCCGAGGCCCCAAGGTCAGTAATCACTGCATAGACTTTGACGGCGGGATACTCGCCACGCAGCCGCCGAATTTCATCATAGATGTAACCCGACTGCACCGGACTGCCACCAGGGCTATTGATGCGTAACACCACACCCTTAGTGCTGGAATCCTCAAAGGCAGCGCGGAGCGCCCCGACGACATTGTCTGCACTAGCCGATTCCTCGTCGGCAATCATCCCCCGCACATTGATGACCGCTGTATGGCTACCGCTGGCATTCTTGCCGTCGCCCATGTGCAACAACGGCGAGAACATCAGCAACGCGCCGAAGAGATAAATGAATGTCAGCAGTTTGAAGAATATCCCCCAACGCCGCGCTCGCCGCTGCTCCTGCACACCGGCAAGCAGCGTTTTTTCCAGCAAATTCCAACTGCTGCGATCTTCCTTGCTTTCATTCACTGGCGCTTTCCATTCATCAGACATACGCAACCACCTCAGCTGTACCAGCGAAGCACAGCCAATCACTGAGCTCCGAAAAACGATTGATGGTCATGCTCGGCGAGCATGCCTGCAGAATCTCGATTGACTGCGCGCCGTAGGAGACCGCAACACTGTCTACGCCTGCTCGTCTGGCCATCTCCAGATCGAACACCGAATCTCCAATCATCAGCGCCTGATCAGGGCGAGCCCCGCAGTGCGCCAGAATTTCGCGAATCATTAGCGGATCAGGCTTGCTTGCGGTCTCGTCTGCACAGCGAGTCACATCGAAGAAATCCGTCCAGCCCTGACTTTCAAGCACTCTATCCAGTCCGCGCCGCCCTTTTCCGGTCGCCACGGCGAGCAAATATCCCTGATCGCGGAATTGCTGCAGCGCCTGTGCGACACCGGGATACAACGCCGACGGCTCGGCCTCCAGGAAAAGATAATGGTTGGCATAGGCACGTCGAAACGCTTCGACCACTCTCGCATCGCTCACATGCGGATACAGCACCGCAATCGCCTCGGGCAAACCGAGCCCAATAATTCCCTTAATGGCGACCTCATCGAGCGCAGGTAGATTGCAATTGTCCGCCGCGACGGAAATGGACTCAACGATGCGCCCGATCGAGTCCACAAGGGTCCCATCCCAGTCGAAGATCAATACTTCGTATTTATTCACCCAGTTTCTCCATCGTCCGCGCCCAGATTTCATCGACCGGCGCCTCCAGACTCAGCTCGCCGCCGTCGGGCAAAGGCACCCTCAAGGCATAGGCATGCAGAAAAAGGCGCTTACCGCCCAGATCACGGATAACCTTGGAGAATTCCTCATCGCCGTATTTGTTGTCACCAGCGATACCATGACCAGCGTGACGCGCATGCACTCGGATCTGATGAGTGCGCCCTGTCACTGGTTTAGCCTCGACCAGCGTGGCAAAGTCACCAAAACGGCGCAGCACACGGAAAAGTGTCAGCGCGTCCTTGCCCTCATCGGTAACCTCGACCATGCGCTCACCCGAGCGCAACGTGTTCTTCAAGAGCGGCGCATTTACCTGCTTCTTGCTGGTATCCCAGCGACCCCGCACGAGCGCCATGTAGCGTTTGTCGACACCGTCACCGCGCAGTTCCTGATGTAAATGGCGCAGCATGCTGCGCTTTTTCGCGATCATCAGCAGACCTGAAGTATCCCGATCCAAACGATGTACCAGCTCCAGCTCTTTTATGTCCGGACGCAACTGCCGCAACGCCTCGATAACCCCGAAGCTGAGTCCGCTGCCACCATGCACCGCAATACCCGCGGGCTTGTTCAGCACGATAAGCGCTTTGTCCTCGTAGACGATTGCCGCCTCCAGCCGCTCTAGAAGGCCTTGCGCCAACGGCGCCACCTCATCGCGCTCGGCCAATCGAAGCGGAGGAACGCGCACCACATCACCGGCCTGGAGCTTGTATTCCGGTTTGATCCGTCCCTTGTTGACCCGCACCTCACCCTTGCGCAGGATGCGATAGATCAAGGTCTTGGGTACGCCCTTGAGCTGGGTTCGGAGGAAGTTATCAATGCGCTGGCCGGCAAGTTCCGGCGAGACCTCTAGCAGCTGCACGCCGGAGGTCTGAGAGGAGGTATTGGTCATCGACGGATGATATCAATTTTCATGGATTTGAAGCACTTAAACATTGCTGTTATAGTCGAGAACGCCGCCAAAAGCGGCCAGGTCGAGGGATGCAAGCGAAACCGCCATTCCTGACCCAGCAATGTTGAGGACGTGAGGCCGTCCAACGGAGCTTCTCTCAAGTAGCGTTGAAGCACTGAAACAAGCCTTGAAGACATGATGCGTGCCCCCGTTGGGGAATCGCGATAATCGACAAAACCCGCTCCCGGATTCTGCGAGCGGCACCCGATTTTCAAAGTATGAGTGTTGGGTGGAGATGCACAGCCATCGGATTGCGTAGCAAAGGCTTTCACAGACGCTTCATTCCGTCCGCTACCGATTGCTGATTCCTCCTCCCGAACCATTGCTTCCTGTTCCGACAGTAAGCAGGAGACGTCGTCGCGACGCCGGCCCAACTGGCCTCACATCGCTGGACACTGGAGTGCCTTACAACCATTCCTGACTCACCTGACACCGACCGCGAGAGTCGTGTGTGCCGAACGCCGTTTCCGCTGCCCTGGAAACCGACGGTACTACATGAAAAGAATGCTAATTAACGCAACTCAGCCCGAAGAGTTGCGTGTCGCACTGGTCGATGGCCAGCGCCTGTTCGATCTCGATATCGAATCCGGCGCCCGCGAACAGAAGAAAGCCAATATCTATAAAGGCAAAATCACTCGCGTCGAGCCTAGCCTCGAAGCGGCCTTCGTGGACTTCGGCGCAGATCGCCACGGCTTTCTTCCCCTCAAGGAAATCTCACGCGAATACTTCAAGAAGGCTCCAGAAGGCCGCGTCAACATCAAGGATGTCCTGAGCGAAGGCCAGGAAGTCATCGTCCAAGTCGAAAAAGAAGAGCGTGGCAACAAAGGCGCAGCCCTGACCACCTTTATCAGCCTGGCTGGCCGTTATCTGGTACTGATGCCGAACAACCCGCGTGCGGGTGGTATCTCGCGCCGCATCGAAGGCGAAGAGCGTAACGAACTGCGCGAAGCGCTGAATGGCCTCAACGTTCCCGCTGACATGGGCCTTATCGTCCGCACTGCCGGCCTCGGCCGTTCCAGCGAAGAGATGCAGTGGGACCTGGATTACCTGCTGCAGCTGTGGAGCGCAGTCAAGGAAGCGTCTCAGGACCGCGCAGCGCCTTTCCTGATCTATCAGGAATCCAATGTCATTATCCGCGCTATCCGCGATTACCTGCGCCAGGACATCGGCGAAGTCCTGATCGACAGCGTCGAAGCACAGGACGAGGCGTTGAGCTTCATCCAGCAGGTGATGCCGCAGTACGCCAGCAAGATCAAGCTATACGAAGACAGCGTGCCGCTGTTCAATCGCTTCCAGATCGAAAGCCAGATCGAGACCGCATTTCAACGTGAAGTGAAGCTGCCATCCGGTGGATCAATCGTCATCGATCCTACCGAAGCACTGGTTTCCATCGACATCAACTCTGCGCGCGCTACCAAGGGCGGCGACATCGAAGAAACAGCGCTGCAGACCAACCTTGAAGCGGCCGAGGAAATCGCTCGTCAACTGCGCCTGCGGGATATTGGTGGCCTGATCGTCATCGACTTCATCGACATGACCCCGGCGAAAAATCAGCGCGCCGTGGAAGAAAAGGTTCGCGAAGCGCTCGAAGCTGATCGCGCACGTATTCAGGTCGGTCGCATTTCGCGCTTCGGCCTCCTGGAAATGTCCCGTCAGCGTCTGCGCCCTTCTCTCGGCGAAACCAGCGGCATCGTCTGCCCTCGCTGCAATGGCCAAGGCATCATTCGTGACGTCGAATCGCTGTCGCTGGCCATTCTGCGCCTGATTGAGGAAGAAGCGCTGAAAGACCGCACCGCAGAGGTTCGGGCTCGTGTGCCTTTCCAGGTCGCCGCCTTCCTGCTCAACGAGAAGCGTAACGCTATCACCAAGATCGAACTGCGCAGCCGCGCGCGCATCTTCATTCTGCCGGACGACCATTTGGAAACGCCGCATTTCGAAGTGCAACGCTTGCGCGACGACAGTCCGGAAATCACCGCCGGTCAGGCCAGTTACGAGATGAGCCCGACCGAAGCTGAAGAAGCCCAACCGGTCAGCTCCACGCGCACCCTGGTGCGCCAGGAAGCGGCAGTGAAAACAGCGCCGCAGCGTACTGCACCCGCACCTACGCCGACCCCATCGCCAGCAACAGCGGCAGCCGCGCCTGCCGCCCAGGAACCAAGCCTGTTCAAAGGGCTGGTCAAATCTCTGGTTGGCCTTTTTGCTGGCAAGCAGGAAGCGCCGGCCGTGGAAGTCGAGAAGAAACCCGCAGCCAGCGGCCGGCCGCAACGCAACGACGAGCGTCGCAGCGGTCGCCAACAAAACCGCCGTCGTGATTCACGCAGCAATCGCGACGAAGAGCGCAAGCCACGCGAAGAGCGTGTACCGCGTGAGGAACGTCAGCCTCGTGAAGAGCGTCAGCCGCGCCCGCCGCGCGAAGAGCGCAAGCCACGCGAACCTCGTGAGTCCCGCGAGCCGGTAGAAGCGAGCGAGAGTTCTTCGCAGCCGCAACCACGTCGCGAACGCACCCCACGTGAGGACCGTCAGCCTCGCGAAGAGCGCAAGCGTGAGCTACGTGCGCCGCTTGACGAACCAGTCCAAGCAGCTCCGAGTGTGGAACTCGTCGAGGAAACGGCCGACCGCAAGCCGCGCCCGCCTCGCGAAGAGCGCAAACCTCGGGTCGAGCAGAGCGTGAACGAGGAAGAGCTGCAGCAGAACGAAGAAACAGTTGGAAACGCACAGGACGAGCAGGAATCGGCCGAGGGCAATGATCGCCCACGTCGCCGGTCGCGCGGCCAGCGCCGCCGTAGCAACCGCCGTGATCGTCAGCGTGATGCCAATGGCAACGAGATTGACGGCGAGGCCGAGGCGGCTACAGCTGAAGTCAGCGAAAGCAACGCTCCGGTGAAATCCGAACAGGTCGCCATCGCTGCCACGGCGGCAGCTCTGGCCGCCAATACGGCCGACACCGAGACAGCACCGACTCCAGCCCAGCCCGAAGACGAGGCGATGCCGACAACATCGGTGCTCGCCGAAAATGCCGAAAGCGTCAGTGAAGCCGAAGAAGCTGCGAAGCCTGCCGAAAGCATCGCAGCGCCGGCAGTCGAGGCTGTTACACCGGCTGCTCTGGAAGCCGAGCCAGCCCCGCAGGAAGCCAGCCAACCAGAACCGGCCACAGCCGAACCCACGTTCGCCGAAGCACCCTCGCCTGCTGCCGAGCAACCCGCCCCGGTAGCGGTCGAACCTGCAGCGCAGGTTGTAACCGCCTCTGGCCGTGCACCTAACGATCCGCGTGAAGTGCGCCGTCGCCGCCTTGAGCAGGAACGCCTGGCCAAGGAAGCGTCGGAGGTTGAAGCGAAAGCCGTAATCGAAGCGGAGGCACCGGTAGAACAACCAATGGCCAGCCCTGAGATCGTTGCCAGCGAGCCGGTCAGCAATTTGCCAACCGAACAACAGTTCGACGCAGCCAGCAACAGCGAGGAGAAGGCTGTCGAAGCTCCACAGACTGAGCAGCTAACCGCCGAGCCGCAGGCTGAACAGGTCGACGCGGAAACGGCCCAGCCAGAAGCCGAGCCAACCGAGCCTGTTGCGAATGCCATGCCCGAGGTAGCTGACGATACTGGCGAGCAAGACGACATTGAGAAGCGTCAGAGCTAATCTCGTCGCAATGAAAAAGGGATGCTTCGGCATCCCTTTTTTGTGGTTCGCTAGAAGCCCAGTGACACGAACCAGACCTTGTAAACAACCGGACCACGCTGAGACAGCGCTATACAGCCGCACGAACTAGATAACGTTCGGCTCGATTTCCAAGTACACGGCAAAACGCTCGGCGATATCCATCTGAATACGCCGGGCAAGCTGCATGATCTGCTGACCAGTTGCCTGACCATAGTTAACCAGAACCAGAGCCTGCAGCTTGTGCACTCCGGCGTCGCCATCCCGATACCCTTTCCAGCCTGCACGCTCAATCAGCCAGCCGGCAGCAAGCTTGACCTGCCCGCCCGCAGAAGGAAACGCCACCAGATCTGGAAACCGCTCGCGCAAGGCATCGGCGACAGATTGCGGCACAAGCGGATTTTTGAAAAAACTGCCGGCGTTGCCCAGGATCTTGGGGTCAGGCAGCTTTTCACTACGTATGGCACAGACCGCACGGCTGACATCTGCGGGTGTAGGCGAATCAATCGCGTGCTGTTGCAGCCACTGACGGAGCGGCCCGTAATCCAGCTGCAAATTCGCAGTCCGCTGCAGCGCGAAGCGCACCCGAAGAATGATATAGCGCCCCGCCTGGCGCTTGAAAACGCTGTCGCGATAGGCGAACTCGCACGCCTGCAGATCGAAATCGCGCTGAGCACCCGTTTCTCGATCCAGCGCAGTCAGTCCCGCGAACACATCTTTGATCTCGACGCCGTATGCACCGACATTTTGAATCGGCGCTGCGCCGACGGTGCCGGGAATCAGACTAAGATTTTCCAAACCCGACAACCCGAGTTCCAGGCTGCGCAATACGAAAGGATGCCAGGGCTCCCCCGCCTCCGCCTCGATAGTCACCCGTTCGCCGTCATCTTCGAGCACCCGAACGCCTCGGCTTGCCATGCGCAGCACCAGCGCATCCAGGTCTGTCGTAAGCACGAGATTGCTACCGCCGCCCAAGATCCACAGCGGAACTCCAAGACGCCGTGCCTCGACGAGTGCTTCGGCTACTTCCTGGTCGCCCCATGCTTCGCTGAAGTGCGTCGCACAGGCTTCGACAGCGAAGGTGTTGAACGCCTTGAGCGAGCGATTCTGTTCGATGAGCAGACTCACAAGCGTTCCCTGACTTCACTAAACAACGCCGTGGACGCCCGCTCGATTAGATCCAGCACCTGCTCGAAACCGCCTGCCCCACCAAAATAAGGGACCGGCGCAGCGGTGGGCGATCGACAGATATTGCCCATACGGACGGACAGAACTTTCACGCTCAGGCTCCGAGCAGCTTGCGAACACGATCCAGATCTTCGGCGGTATCTACTCCAGCCGGTGGTGCCTCGATTGCATCGGCCACATGAATACGTTTACCACGCCAGAGCGCACGCAGCTGCTCCAGGCATTCAGTGTTTTCAAGCCAGCACGGTCCCCAGGCAACGAAGTCCGCTAGGAATCCGGCCCTGTAGGCGTAGATGCCAATATGCCGGCGATACGGAACACCAGCCGGAAGCGCATCCCGATCACGCGCGAATTCATCCCGCGCCCATGGCAGCGGCGCACGGCTAAAGGTCAGCGCCAGCCCGTCAATATCGCTGAGTACCTTCACCACATTGGGATTGAACAGCGCCTGCGGATCGCTGATCGGCTCGGCAAGCGTTGCGATCGCCGCCTCCGGATGGGTGGCAAGATTGCGCGCGACCTGATCGATCACTGAAGGAGGAATCAGCGGCTCGTCGCCCTGAACGTTAACCACGATGGCGTCAGCTGGCAGACCCAGCTTTTGTGCCACTTCGGCGAGGCGATCGGTACCCGAATTATGCTCAACCCGAGTCAGCAGCGCTTCCGCACCAAATCCGTCACAAGCCTCTAGGATGCGCTGATCATCGGTGGCGACGACGATCCGCTGCGCGCCGCTTTTGCACGCTTGTTCCCAGACGTGGCGAATCATCGGTTTGCCGGCAATGTCCTGAAGCGGCTTGCCAGGGAGGCGGCTGGACGCATAACGCGCCGGAATCACGACGGTATAGGCGCTACTCATTTGTCTAGACGCTCATCCACTTCCAGCGTGCGGGCTTCGCTTTCCAGCATCACCGGAATGCCGTCGCGCACCGGAAAAGCCATGCCGTCTGCTTTACAGATCAATTCGGACTTATCGTCGGTCAGCTTTAGCGGGCCCTTGCAGAGCGGGCAGGCGAGAATATCGAGGAGTTTGGTGTCCATGCGCGGTCCTTGGATGCAGCCGACTGCACCTGGCAGATCGAGCGGCTTAGGGGTGTTCGGGCAGCAGTCGGTCCAGTTGGGTATCGAACCAAGTGACGAAAGCCGCTGAGGGCTCGGCTTGCACTTGCAGATAGCACCAGCCCGGGAGCGCAAATGCCCGGCATTTGACCGCATCCTTCTCAGTCATCACCAACGGTAGCGCCGGGCTGAAGCTCAGCTGCTCGAGGCTATAGCGGGCGTGATCGGCGAAGGGGTGCGGGATCGGTCGCCAGTGTAGCGCCTCGAGCGTGGTGAAGAAACGCTGCGGATTGCCGATCCCGGCGACCGCATGCAGCTGCTGCCCCGGCGAAAAATGGTCGAGCGGCCAGTTCTGATCACTGACCAGCTCTACCAACCTTGACGGCTGCAAGGCGAAGGAATAGCCGGATGCGCTGTCGGCAGAAGCGCCGTTGAACAACACCGCATCGACTGATTTTAAGCGATCAACAGGTTCACGCAATGGCCCGGCGGGCAGGCAACGACCGTTGCCCAATCCCCGCGCCGCATCGATGAGCACCAATTCGAGGTCTCGAGCAAGCCGGTAATGTTGCAGTCCGTCATCCGAAAGGATCAGATCGAGCGATTCGCTCTTGAGCAATTCACGAACCGCATTCGAGCGGTCGGGATCGATCATCATCGGCACACCGGTCCGCTGAACGATCAGCAGCGGCTCGTCACCCGCCTCCGCTGCCGGTTGATCTGGCAATACGCGCCAGGGATACGATGGCGGTGTGGCACCGTAGCCCCGACTGACCACGCCGACCTTCAAGCCACGCTGGCGGCAGTGCTCGATCAGCCAGAGGATCAACGGAGTTTTGCCCGTTCCGCCAACGGTGATATTGCCCACCACCACGACAGGTACCGGAGCCCGGTAGCTATCAACGTTACCATTGACGAACTTCGTCCGCCTGGCGATGGCTACGCGCCGATAGAGCGCCTCAAGCGGAGCGAGTAGAGCCAGGGCCGGATGCCCTTCATACCAGGCGCGCTGCAGACGTTCGGCAAAGGACATCAGGGCTCCGGCTGGGCCTCGACAGTAGTGATACGCAGCTGAGCAAAGCCCAGTTTGCCAGCAGCATCCATCGCGGTGATCACCGCCTGATGCGGCGTCTTGCCGTCAGCGCTGATGATCATCGGCAGGCTGGTGTCACCGCCAGATTCCTTGCTGAGCGCTGCCATCAGGGTATTTAGATCATGCTTGATCAATGCTTTGCCATTGAGGCTGAAGCTGCCATCGACGTCGATGACCACTTCCAACCGTTTCTTCTCGGCTTCCTGCGGTGGTGTACCGCTGGCCGCTTCCGGCAGATCGACCTGGAGCTGAGTTTCGCGGGTGAAGGTAGTAGTGACTACGAAGAACAGAAGCAGAATGAACACCACATCGATCAACGGGGCCAGGCCAATATCGACGTTCTCCCGCGCCTTACGACGAAACTTCACGCCTTGCCCTCACCCAGATCGACGTCACGGTCGCCCTGCACCACCTCGACCAGCTTGATCGCCTCTTGCTCCATACCGACCACCAGCTCTTCGACACGGCGCAGCAGGAAGCGATGAAAGAACAACGCCGGAATCCCGACCATCAGACCGGCGGCGGTGGTGATCAGAGCCTTGGAGATACCGGCCGCAAGCAACGGTGCGTTAGCCATACCGGAACCCATGAAGGCGCTGAAAATTTCGATCATCCCGAGCACCGTACCCAGAAGTCCGAGCAGCGGCGCGATGCCTGCGATGGTACCCAGCGCATTGAGGTAGCGCTCGAGGTCATGTACGACCCGTGCTGCGGCTTCCTCGATGCACTCCTTCATGATTTCCCGGCCATGCTTGGAGTTGGCTAGACCTGCAGCCAGGATTTCACCGAGCGGCGAGTCCGCGCGCAGCTCCTTGAGCTTCTGGTTGCTAAGCTTTTTGTCCTTGATCCATTTCCACACCTGCCCAAGCAGATGCGGTGGGGTCACGCGGCTAGGCCGCAGTGTCCACAACCGTTCGGCAACGATGCCGGCAGCAGCGATGGAACAGAAAATGATTGGCAGCATTATCCAGCCGCCCGCTTTAACCAGCTCCCACACGAGATGAATCCCCCTCGAAAAAGTGGCGCCACTCTAGCATAGGGGCGCCGAACCGCTGCCGGCCTCTGTTCTCATTTTTCCCGCCAAAATCGACGTTCGGCGCGCAGCTCCAGAACCGGCTCAAAACGCCCAAGAACGATCCGCATGGCGCCCTGCTCCGCCGTGTCGTAGAGCTTCGCGCCGGACGTCTGCAGACGCCGCACCACATCAGGGTGCGGATGGCCAAAGGGATTGTGCAGGCTGCGCGAAACAAGCGCACCACTGGCGCCAACCGCTTCGATGAACATTGCCGATGACGAACTACGACTGCCGTGATGCGGCACCAACAGCCATTGCGCATCAACCGCCATGTTGCTCTCCAGCAACGCCTGCTCGGCCGACACATCGATGTCCCCGGTGAGCAACAGGCGTTCGTCGCCTGCCTCGACCAAAAGCACGCAAGAAGATTGATTGCCATCTCGAGGGTGCGACCATCGCCATAGGGTGAAGCGCACCTGATCCCATTCCCAGCCCTCTCCGGATCGGCACGATTCGACGCCCAACGAGGCAGGCAGCCGTTTCGGCTCTCCACTGAGCACACGCGATATAGGCATCAACCGCTGGATCGCCTGGGCGCCACCGGCGTGATCGCTATCGGCATGGCTGAGGATCATTATGTCCAGATCGGCCAGCCCCAGCGTGCGCAATGAGGGAAACTCGACCCGCTCACCGATATCGAAGTCGCCATAGCGCGGCCCCGCGTCATACAGCAGCGCATGCTCACGTGTGCGCACCAGGACCGCCAAACCCTGGCCGACGTCGAATATCCAGACCTCTGCCTGACCAGCCATCTGCTTATGTACGGGTGGGAACAACAGCGGTGCGAGTAGCACCAGACCCAAGGCCCGGAATGGCACGCCCGGTGGCAAGAGAACGAGTACCATGCCCAGCGCCACCACAACCCATCCCCACAGCGGCAAGGACGCCGGCAGCCAGGCAGGTTGCCAGCCGGCAAGCCAATGCAGCGCATCGAAAAGAATTCCCAATAGCCCACCAGCTAGCCATAACAGCAACTCGCCAACTTCCGGCAGCCATAGCAGCGAGGTTCCCAGCAATGACAGCGGCACGATTAGAGCGCTGACCAGCGGCACTGCAAACAGGTTGGCGATTGGCCCGCTCAGGCTCACCGGCAAGCCAAGCGCAAGCAACACCGGCAACAGGCCAAGCGCCATGCTCCACTGCGCACGGCCCAGCGTCTGCCACCAGGTCCAGCTACCCAGTCGGCCGCGAAAGACCAGTGCGAGTAGCCCAACCGCTGAGAACGAGAGCCAGAAACCCGATTGCAGGCTCACCAGTGGATCGATCAACAGAACGCCGTTAAGCGCCATCAACAGCGGCACCCATACACCAAGATGTCGAAAACGCAATCGCCACAGGAGTACCAGCGCGACCATCATGCAAGCGCGCTGGACCGGCACTTCGAAGCCCGCCAGCCAACCGTATCCAAGCGCGCCAGCCAGGGCGAGGCCACACGCCCAAGGTAGCCAGGCGATCCGTGGCGGCCAAATACCCCAGCGCACCATCAGCGCAACCAAACCATAGAGCAAACCGGCCAACATTCCGACATGCTGCCCCGAGATCACCATTAGATGCACGGTGCCGGTGTCCTGCAAAATCCGCCAATCGGATGTGGACAGGCCGCTGTCATCCCCTACCACCAGCGCTGCGATAGCACCCGAGCGGCCCTGAGCGTCAACCTCCATCAAGCGCTGCCGTAACTGATCGCGCCACGCCTGCTCCCCTGCCGCGATCGATACCCGCTCGCCCGCCTTGATCGTGCCGCTGGCACCGATCCGGCGCGCCAGAAGCCAAGCCTCGTAATCGAACGGATGCGGGTTGACCAGGCCACGCGGTCTTTTCAACTTGGCGGCGAGCCGCCATCGCTCCCCCGCCTGCATGACAGGCCCACCGTACCAAGCTAGACGCATCCGCGAAGGCAAGCCGGTATGCCTGGACGCAATATCCTCCAACTCGAACCGCACCACACCGTCACGCATGTCAGGCAGGCCGGTCACACGCCCCTCAAGCCAAAAGGTGCGACCGTCGAGTTCCGTCGGGAGGCGGTCATCCATTGCCCAGTGAGCGCTTAGACAGGCCCAGCCAAGCCCTAGACAGAAGCAGCCGATCGCCCGGTAGCGAAACGGCAGCAATGCCAGGCCCACGGTGAATAAGAAAGGCAGCGTCAATAACGGTGGCAATTGCGGTAGGAAGCGCAGCAGTAGAAGGCCTGCTGCCAGCGCCAGCATCGCTGTACGCATTACGTCTCCTTGGATTCCTTTCCAAACGATGGCACGACCACAGAGCAGGTAATGAGCATCTGTGCGGCCTTACCGACGTCCTGCCGGCGCTCGCAGTGTAGAATTTATGTCACAAACTCATCTCAGCGCCGGGTCTCGTTTCAGG
>Ga0070754_10002406_pt1 | contig 13837 bp, 13 predicted proteins | sample VirMetDEL_Sep_01_FD_75181 | JGI IMG/M metagenome (GOLD analysis project Ga0070754, IMG submission 75181) | Aqueous microbial communities from the Delaware River and Bay under freshwater to marine salinity gradient to study organic matter... | ecosystem: Environmental > Aquatic > Marine >... | reverse complement strand
TCTAGAAAACACTATTTCTAAAATACATCTCCATCCAACTAGAGAGGAAGAAGATATTGAGGAATTTTTAACTGATCTTCATTCAAATTTACAAGAGTTTGATTATCAACTTGGATCAATAGAATTACAACATTTAAATGAAATGTTAGATGATATAATTGATGAAAAAGCAATTGATTTAAATATAGACTTAGATAATTTAAAAGAGGGAATAAAAAGTGAACTAGAAGATTTTGAACAACATCAAGAAGGAGGAAAAAGAAAAAAGAAATCAAGAAGAAAACAAAAAGGTTGTAAAAAAAAGAAATCAAGAAGAAAACAAAAAGGTTGTAAAAAAAAGAAATCAAAAAGAAGTAAGAAATAAATAACTAAAAATAATATGATTAATTATTTATTTAAATATCTAAAGAGACGGTATTGCGTTCGGATTTTCGGCGTTTGGAACGAACCGGAACATTATCATTTTGCATTTCCTTTAGTTCACTAATACTAATTGTGCTACCTTTTTCGTCATTATCATTTTGAATATTAACATTTGTCTTTTTAACCTTTAATCCTGACAGTAAATTAGAAATGTCAGAAGGACCCTTCATTTCTGGTCGTCTGCTTCTTTCAGCAGCAGGAATTTCTCTACTAGCATTTATATCTGGTCTATTAGATAGAGGAACATATCCAGGTCTTACTGGAGGAGGAGCAGAGTTAGGACCTTGGGTTGCAATAGGAGCAGGAGGAGGTCCATTATTAATTGGTGAAAACTCAGGTTGTTGCCTTGGCATATTTTGAGGCGGACCACCACCCATCATAGAGCCCATTAACCCACCTAATCCAGGATTAGATTGTCCCATAGTATTTACAGCTGCTTGAGTAAATTGCTGCATTAAATCGGGGTTTTGTCTCATAATATCATCCATGCCTGGCATAGCTGATTTAAACATACTATTAGTCATATGAACCATTAAAGCACTACCACCTAATTGGAAAAGAAGTTTCAATTCAGGAGCCATTGATGCCTTAGATTTATATTTTTCATGTAATTCAGAAAAGATTTCATCATAATCATCAATATTTTCATTAATTTGTTCAGACCAACCATCGAGTTTAACATCAAACGGATCAAATCTATTATTTAAAAATTCAATACCAGTTATACATGCCATTAACATTTTGCCTTGAAACTTAACAGAATTCTTCTTTTCCTTCTCTGCAATAATGGTTTCATATTCACCTTTCATTTCAAGTAAATTAGATTCCATATCATATTTTTTGGTTAATTTAACTCCTTTTTTCTCAAGTTCCTCGAGCTTTTGTAAATATTTAAATTTTTCTTTTAACATATCTTCTTTGGACATTTGAGGTTCAACTTGAGGTTTGGACACTTCTGGATTAATAGGAATATTATTAAACTTTCCAAAACCGTCCCATGTTTTCTTTTCTTCTTCACTTTGGTCTTTAGTGGATTGTCCTAAATTAATAGGTTCAGATGGAGGAGTAGTATTTGATTCATCAGGTATAGATACATTATCTTCATCCCCTTTTAATTTAAAATTTCCAGAAAAAAGGTCTGATCTTGCATCTTTCATTGATTTTTTCGGTAATGTCAAATCGTTTAATTCGTCTTCTAAATTATTTAAATCATCAATATTTATATCCGAAGATAACCCTCCTGAATTTCCAGAAGTTCTTTTTTTATCATTCATTAAAAGTTCGATACCCGTTCCAAAATTAGACGATTTATGTCCGCCTACATTGATTTCTTCTATTTCACCAATGGAATTATTAATATTAATTGTTTTGCCGGTATCTAATTCACTTATGTCAATTATTTCTGCCATTATGATTAAATAAGAAACTTTAATTTTAAATCAAACACATTAATTATATATTATTTTAAAATTCTCTTTTAAATACCATAGGCCTTGTAAAAAACAATCAGCTAAATCATCTTTTTTTTTACTTTCCATAAACATTACTAAATCTTTATTTAAACATTCATTATTTACTAATATTTCTTCACATATTTCTATTCCTTTTTTTTTTCTTTCAGAATAAGTTGTATTCTTATTATTTACAAAATCCTTTAATTTATTGGTAGCAGAAATAAATTCTATATTTACAACATTATTCATAATAAAATATTGTGCTATCATTCCTTGTAGTGTTTTCATTCTATTTGCAATAGGACTAATTTGATTTTCTATTATCACAACATCTATTTTTATATTATTATATAACTGATCAAGTAATTGTTTCATATTTATACCTATTTCAATTAAACTAAGATCGTTAGTTTTTATTTTATTTGAAAAAGGTAACAAAAAATTTTCTGGTAAATATGTTTTTAAATATTCTAATATTAAAGGTTTACTTTTCTCTTCAGGAAAAGGTATATTTTCTTTTTTTAATAATTCTTTTAAATCTTTTATTTTTAATTTCTTTAATTTATTTTCTTCCAGTTCTTTACATAATACCTGTTTATTACTGTTATTAACATGTTTTTTACAATAATATTTATTATTATATATGTAACAGGCATTTTTTCCACATTGGCATGTTTGTTTAACTTCATTACATAGATTTACTACATTCCATTTTTCAATACAAAAATTATTCTCTTCATTTAAATTTATTAAACACAACGCTAAATTTTTAATCCCTACATCAATACTTAATAACTTCATTAATTATAACATGTTTATTTATTTAATTACTTAATTATAAATTAAATAAATTTAATTAGGATTAGGATATTTTTGTGTTAAATATTGATCTTGTGTTAAAATAGGAGCAACCATTCTACATTGAAGTTGGTAAGAAGATAAATATAAATTCTTTAAGTTACTGTCTTCATAACCATATGGTTGTGATTTTTCCATACAAGAGGTATATAAAAATGGAGAATTGGAAATAGGTTCTCCAACTTTCATAGCGGGACAATAACAACAATTATCACAAGCTTCCACTTGGTTGGCTTTAATAATAGAGTCAGCATTTTCAGTTAAAAATTGTCTATATTGCCAATTAGATTTAATATTGTTTTCTTGTCTAATTTGCTGATTTATTACTGCTCCTGGTTGCCATCTAGCAAAATTTCTTCCATCACTCATTATGGGAGGAAAATCAAAATGAATATTATTTGATCCTGAAGTACAAGTTCCCCAACTCATTTATATATACTAACAGAGAAAATGTATTTATTTATGTTCTTCTAACAATTTAATTAATTCTTTTTTTGTCTTTTTCTCTCCTTCGCTCATCAATCCTTTTTCCTTGGCAAGTGTTTTAAGAGCATTTACATTCATATTCTTATAATCCACAGCTACTTCTTCTATTTCTATTTTATCTAAATTAACACTTTCTAAAGGTTCTGGTAATTCTACTACCTTTGGTTCCTCATTATCTCCACTTTCCTCATCATCATCATCATCATCATCATCATCATCATCATCATCATCATCATCATCATCATCACTTTTCACTAATTCTTCTATTTCTAAATTTTCTACTTCTTCTAAATGACTATTTTCTAGATGAATCACTTTTATTTCTTTTTCATTAGATTCAAGTTCTTCGGATGCATGGATATCTATGACTGAATTAGATTCATTGGAATCCTCATTAGAATCTTCATTGGAATCCTCATCAGATTCTTCTTCGGAGTCATCATCAGAATCAGAATCTCCGTGAGATTTTTCATCATCACTTACATTAATTAATGGTGAATCTTGATTCAAATTAGGTGGAGGCATAGCGGCTCCTCTTTGAATTTGAGACATTTCCATATTAGTAATAAATTGTTGCAATATTCTTGCTTGCTGCATTTGAGCATGTTCTAATAACGAAAATGTTCTTTTAAAATAAAAAAATAATAAAGCGACTAATATAAATATAGTCCCTAAACATAATAAGGTTATAGGATGGGCTAAAAATTCATACATTATTAATAAATTAAAATATAAATTTAAGTAATTACAAACGAATTTAATAATTAGATCTAAATAATAGAGAATCTTGAATTATTTCGTTAGGGAAATTTAAATCTTTTAATACTTTAATGCCTCCTTTTATGGAAGAAATGCCATATTTGATTTGATAGGAATATTTAAAGTTATAATTTTCTTCCTCAATAACTTCCATATTTAAATTTTGGAGAGAATTATCTAGTTTATAACAAAGTTCGTGTAAATGTGTAGTTAAAATAAAATCCACTTTTTTATTTAACATGTATTTTATAAATCCATAAGAACTAGAGCATGCTTCATTTGGGTTGGTCCCTGAAAATAATTCATCAAATATACAAAAATGCTTTTCTTTGTTGTTAAAAGAATCCATTATTTCTTTACATCTTCTCGCCTCAGCTTGAAATAAACTATCTCTTCCAGATGTGTCTGGAATATTTAAGTAACAATGAATTTTATTGTAAAGGGGAATAGTGGCAGTATCATAGAAACCAAATCCATAAGCTTGAGAGAAAATAAGATTAAATAAAATGGATTTTAATATAGTGGTTTTTCCGGATGCATTAGGGCCAGTCACAATAATATTTTTATCAAAAGATATATTATTTTTAACAGGAGTTTTATCTATTAAATAGGCATTATAAATATTTTTAAATTTGAGTTTTTTTCCAAATTTGCATTTTTTAATTAATTTCTCTCTATGCAATTGTTCTATGCCTTGTAAATGTTCCATATATGCATTAAATCCGAAACTATATTCCATGATATCCTTTATATCTTCATTAATATGAATTTCATAGTAATATTTCATTACATATCCTATTTCATTTAATTTTTTATGAGAGAAAGTAAATTTATTGATTTTATTTAAATTAACTAATAATGATTCTAGTTTATGTTTATAGTCTTGCATACTATTTAAAAAGGGTGCGTAAGTATTATGTTTATAGATAAGTTTTCCATATTCATTCATATTTTCAATAGTAATATTCAAATAATCCATTAATAAAAATAAGTCATCGTGAATTTGTTTAAAATTTTGATAAAACCGATAACAAACGAGAGAATTTTGATAAATAGAAAATAAATAAAATCCTATTGAGATCAAAGCATAAAACCGTTTTTCCCAAGATACTTCTTTCATTATATTTGAAAAGTTCCCTAATGCGTGTTTAGAAAAGATTTTTTGTAGCACTTCAAAATAAGAGGCCAATGTAATTTTCACACCAGAAAATTTTAACATAAAAAAAGGCACTATAAGCATTAAAATGGGAATGCAGAGAGATAAAATGGGTGAAAAAAGATTATATAAACTAAGTAATTGAAGAAAAAAGGAATTATGATTTAAAAATTTAAAAAAATTCACATCACAGTAATAATATCTATCAATAAAATTTTCATCTTGTCTAATTTTATTCCATAAATCATAAAAATCATTGCATTTTTGAGTAAAAATATTTTTCTTTTGAATGTCAATTGCTTTTAAATTGCTTATTATTTGTTGTGTTTGTTTTAAAAATAATTTATTATTGGTAAAATATTCTCCTTGTTTGTGTAAATATAATTTACCTATTTTTGATTTGGGTTTATATATTTTTTCCAATAAACTAGGTCTTCCTTCCTTACATTCAGTTACTTTGTTAAACTCTAAATCTTCTTTAATATTTTCATCTAATCTCTCTTTGTTTTCTAAATAATAAATTGGTAATTTAAATTCACTACTCATTAATAAATTTATTTAATTAATTAATGAACGATTTACGCATTGTTTTCAAAATTAATTGGTAGTTCTTCTATTTGTGTATCATAATATTGTTCTATTTCTTTCAATTTTTTAATATCTCTTCGTGTTACAAAATTTATTCCCATTCCTTTTCTTCCCCATCTTCCTGACCTACCAATTCTATGAATATATTGGTGAATATTTTTGGGAATATCAAAATTGATTACTTTACTTACTTGCTGCACATCTATACCTCTGGCCGTTAAATTAGTTGAAATTAATACTCTGGTTGTCCCTTTACAAAAATCTCTATAAGCCGATTCCCTTTCCTCTCTTTCTAAAGCACTATGTATTGCTGAAACTGGAAATCCATCCTTCTGTAATGCTTCTGCTAAATCTGATACTCGCTTTATACTATTACAATAAATAATGCATTGACTTACTGATAATGCTGAAAATAAATCTTTTAATGTCTCATACTTGGCATTATCATTTTCCACTGCCACAAAATATTGTTTAATTCCTTCCAATGTAATTGCTTCGGTTTTTACTAAAATTTTTACTGGATCACGCATAAATTTCTCTGTTAAATTCTGTATCTCTAATGGTAAAGTTGCACTAAATAAACACAACTGAACATCATTAGATAAATATTGGAATATATTATAAACTTGCTCTTTGAATCCAGACGATAACATCTCATCCGCCTCGTCTAAAATCATTAATTTAATTGTCTTTGTATTTATCTTTTTCCTTCTTATTAAATCATGGACTCTTCCAGGTGTTCCTACTATAATTTGTGGCTTACTTTCTAACTCTTTTACATCTGAATCCATTGCTTTTCCACCTATTACTAATTTTACTTCTAATTTATTGATAAATTCTCCCAAACTCGAAGCTACTTTATGAATTTGAATTGCTAATTCTCTAGTCGGTGCCATAATTAATGCTTGGATCTCTTTTTTGTTCTCATCTATCCTTTGTAAACACGATACTGAAAAAGCACCTGTCTTTCCTGTCCCAGATTGAGCTTGAGCAATTACATCTTTTCCTTGTGAAATAGGACTAATTGCTTTTGCTTGAATAGGACTTGGATTCTCAAATCCATAACTATATATTCCTCTTAATAATTCTTCTTTTAAATTTAAATCATCCCAATTATTTACTTCTAGAAACTCCATATTACTAATTATACATTAATATTTAAGTCACTTCATAAATAAATAATAAAAAAATTGATATAAATATTTATATTATTATAATATACAAATGGCCACTATGTATTATACTTTAAAGGAAATTGAAAATATTAGCTGGAGTTTAAAAGATAAATCAGTCACTCCAGAAACAATTGCTTTAATCAATTCATTAGCAGACCAAGTTGCCTCTCCTACTTATGATAAAACTCCTGTGTTTAATAATACATCAACAAAACAATTTAATAAAAAGAAAAAGAAGGTTCCGGAAGTAATTAATGATGAAGATTGGGAGGCAATAAGAAATTTCCAAAAAACTGAATTAATTAAGTCTGAGGGGATTCAAAAAGAGATTGATTCAATCAGGTCGTTAATTAATAGAATCACAGAAAAAACATACAGTCTAATTATTGAAAAGTTGACAGAAAAATTGGATTCTTTTGATGAGACGATTACTAAATCGGAAGATTTTAATAAAATAGGTAAGACTATTTTGGATATGGCAACTTCTAATAGTTTTAATAGTAAAATTTATGCTAAACTTTGCAGTTGCCTAAGAGAAAAGTATGATTATATTAAAACCATCATAGATAATAATTTAAAAGATTATATGAATTTATTTGAAAATATTGAGGTGGTGGATCCAAATGAAAATTATGATAAATTTTGCGATTTGAATATAGTAAATGATAAACGAAGAGCAATGAGTTTATTCTTATGTAATTTGTATGAAAATAAGATAGTAGAATTGGAAATGATAGAAAATATTGTATTTTCATTGTATCAAAGAATTAAAACAAATATGAATGATGAAAGTAAAAAAATGGAAAATGATGAAATTAGTGAAAATTTATTGATTATTATCTCCAATATTCCTATTGTTAATATTAAATCAGATGAAAAATGGAGTGGATTTATAAATTATGTAAAAGATATTTGTGGCACTAATATTAAAGAGGCAAAAGGTATTTCAAGTAAATGTAAATTCAAGCATATGGATATTAAATCTTTAATTGAAAAATAAAAAAATATATTAAAAATAAAATTAATAATATATATAAATGATGGAATCCAAGCCGGAAAATAATTTAAAATATGAGATAGAAGAAAATGTGAATAACAATGATATGAAAGATATAGATAGCATTTTAAATAATGAAAATTTTTTTCAAGATAAGGAATTTCATGAACAATTTCAATTTTTCGATGAGGATAACTTAATGGCACAGCATATTGATTATTTTGAAAATTATACAGTTAAAATGCTTCAACATATAGCTAATTATTATAAGATTCCTAAGGCTAGGCTTAAAAAAGAAGAATTGATTCAATTAATCATTCAATTTGAAAACTTGGATGAAAATAGTGAAATTGTGTATAATAGAAAGAGAATGTGGCATTATATTTCAGAATTGAAAAATGATTCTTATTTTTCAAAATTCGTTTTATTTTTTAATTCATAAAAAATTTAAATATTAAATATATATTTAATTTATAATGGTTAAATCTATATTAAATTCTAGTATTAATTATCCCGAAATTAAAACATTAGATTTAGATGACAAAGATTATGATGCTACTCAATATGAATATAATATTTTAGGAACAGATGTTATTATTGCTTTAGGTCAATCTAAATATACATTTGTTGACCAAGGGGTTATTTTTTATCCAATTTATTTAATTAAAAATGATAGAGTTTTTAAACAGATAGGAGTATTTGAAATATTGGAATCACAATTACCTAATGTAATTGATGAAGATGATGATTTGGATTTAGATTTAATTGATAAACCTTTAATATTTGATTTTGTAGATATTCAATTACTTAAATCTGTAGAGCATAAAAGAATATCCAGGGAATCAATAGATAGTAAAGAATCTACTGAAAAAAAGGAACTAGAAGAAGTGGAAGAAGAAGAAGAGGAGGAAGAAGAAGAAGAAGAAGTAGTGAAAGAAGAGGAAGAAAAACAATATGATATACCAGTTCAAGACACAAAACAAGTAGAGAAGGAATTAAGTGAATTTACATCAAATAATACTAATCCTTGGGTGCAAGAATATTTTAAAAGTAATAATTATAATTTGGAGGATAATGAAGGTGGAGGAGATTGTTTATTTGCAGTTATAAGGGATGCATTAAAATCAGTAGATAAAGATATATCTATTACAGAATTAAGAAAAAAATTATCGGAAAATGTGAATGAAGAATTATATAAGAATTATAAAGAAAAATATGATATGATTTTAACTTCTATACATGATACAGATGTAAAAATGAAACAATTAAATAAATTAAATAATGAATTAAGAGATAGACTGAAACATTCTAAGGATAGAGATGAACAAAAATTAATTGTAGATCAAGCTAAACATATTAGTGAAACTTATAAACGGTTAAAATCAGAAACAAAAATATCAAAAGATTTGCTATCTGAATTTAAAATTATGAAAAAGGTAAATTCAGTAGAGGATTTTAAAAAAGTAATAAAGACATGTGAATTTTGGGCTGATGATTGGGCTATTTCAACAATGGAAAGAATATTAAATATTAAATTAATTTTATTTAGTAGTGAAGCATGGAAAGAAGGAGATAAAAAAAATGTATTAGTATGTGGACAAATAATAGATAATATAATGAAAGAGGAAGGAGTGTTTGAGCCACAATATTATATATTAGCAGATTATACAGGAAATCATTATAAATTAATTACTTATATGAATCATAAAATATTTAATTTTCCTCAAATACCTTATAAAATTAAATTATTAATATCGGAAAATTGTTTAAGAGGAGAAACAGGTGCATTTAAAATAATTCCTCAATTCAAAAAATTTAATAGTGATTTGGGTATAATTGAGCCAGAGGAAGTAGAAATAATTGAAGAATCAAATAATTTATATGATAAGGATATAGTATTTCAATATTATATTAAATCAAATAATAAACCATTGCCAGGTAAGGGGAAAGGAGAAATGATACCATTTGGCAAAGAAAAAGAATTTGCCAAATTAGTGGAAATTGCAGATTGGAGAAAAAAGCTAGATAATGATTATCCAAGTGAATTTGAATTAGATGGTCATAAATGGTATTCGGTAGAACATTATATTAATGCTGCCAAATTCAAAGATACTAATCCAGAATTCTATTTATTATTTTCTTTGGATAGTAAATCTAAAATATCAAAGGATATATTGTTAGCAAAAGCAGCAGGATCAAAAACAGGTAAACATAAAGGAGAAGCTTTGAGGTCAAAAGATATAAAAATTGACCCTAGTTTTTTTGGAGGAAAAGATGAACAAGCTTTAGAAAAGGCATTAGAAGCCAAGTTTTCTCAAAATGAGGAAATGAAATCTATTTTATTAAATACACATAAAGCAAAATTAATGCATTTCCAGGGAACTGCTCCACCCAAATCTAGTGATACAATGATGTTGGTAAGAAGTAAATTAATAAATGAATATAAAAAATAATTAAAAATAACTCTTATTATAATATAAATGGAGTTATTTTCCACAGAGCTTAATGATAATTATTTTCATATGAAAGATATAGATATTATATTAGATCAATTTTATGAATTGTTAGAAGAATCAGAGAATTTTGTAAAAAAGCGAAAAAGGTCGAATTGTTTTAAATATAACATAACAAAAATAACAAAAATTTCAGATATTCCCAAATCAACTATGAATGATAGTTACTATTTCCCCAAAGAAATCCAAACATACATTAATGATAATTCTTTATATAATGTAAGCTTTACTTGTCAAATTAAAGGAAGAAAAATTAACATTAATTTTATAGTATTTCATGAACTTAAACATGAAGATTTAATGCACATTAGAAATAAAATTAATATGATTTATATGTGGATGTATATTATTGATCATTTCTCTCTTCAGTCTTGTTCCAAACAGTTAGAATTGTATGTTTATCTAACTCCATTTGAAAAAAAATTACCAAATAACCAATTAATTACTTTATCCACAGAACATGTTAATACTGGTTATACTACTGGGTGTAAAGAAAATACAGAAATAGTATTATATAGAAAGGAAGAATGGTTTAAAGTATTTATACATGAAACATTTCATAATTTTGGGTTAGATTTTTCAGATATGAATTTATCATTAACGAATAGAAAGTTGAAAGAGCATTTTAATGTAAATGTAGAGTATAATTTATATGAAAGTTATTGTGAAACATGGGCAAGAATAATAAATACCATGTTTTATAGTTATTTTTCTGTGGCAGATAAATTAGAACCCAAAATTAAATATTTTAAAACCCAATTTTATTTGAATATGAAAATAGAGGCATTTCATTCTTTATATCAGATGTTAAAAATATTAAAATTCCAGGATTTAAATTATAAATTAATAACGGAAAAAAAGGAGGAAAATATTCAAATATGTAATCATCTTTATGGTGAAAAATCTTCGGTGTTTAGTTATTATATTATAACGGGAATATTATTAAATAATTTTGGAAATTTTTTATTATGGTGTAAAAAAAATAATAATATTATTTTAATGTTTAAAAAGACGCCTGGAAACTTGGATAAGTATATTGAATTAGTAGGTAGTTGTAAAAAAAATGTTTTTATAAAGAAGAATATAAAGCAAATGGAAAAAGCAATGAAAGATAAGCATGCAAAACTAGATGATTCATTAAGAATGTCTTATTTAGATATGAATATAATATTTATGAATTAATAATGTTTTTCACAAAAATCGGAGTCTATTTTTCTTTTTTTTTTACATTTTTGTCCATCACAATTAATATGGCAGCAGTTTCTTTTTTCTTTTTTGTAAGAAAACATACCATTTTTTAATATATTTTTATTTTCTCTCCAAGCTTTTGAACATTCATCAAAATCTATTGTAACAGGACATCCTTCCCTTTCGTTAATTAACAATTGTCGTTGCGAATAGCTCATTTTTTTTTTGACTTAAAAAATAAGTAATTAATTAGTTCAATTTTAAATTAAATAAAATTAAAATTGAAAGATAAAATAGAGATGTAAAAGAGGTAATATGGGAATCAAATATTTAAATAGATTTTTACAAGATAATTGTAAAGACTCAATAAAAAAAATTAGTTTATATGAATTGTCAGGGAAAAAGGTGGTAATTGATACAAGTATTTATATGTATAGATACTTAGGTGAAGATGCTTTGTTAGAAAATATGTATTTAATGATAAGTATATTGAGATTATATAATATCATTCCTTTATTTGTATTTGATGGAAAGCCTCCAAAAGAAAAGGAACATTTATTAAAAGAGAGAAAAGATAATAAGAAAAAAGCAGAGAAAAAATATAATGAATTACAAAATCAATTAATAAATGAAGAGGGAGACCAAAAGGAAAAAATAGAAGAAGAATTGGTACAATTAAAAAAAGAATTCATAAGATTACATCATACGGATATAATAAATGTTAAAATGTTAATACAATCTTTAGGTGTTTCTTACATTGAGGCGCCTGGGGAAGCAGATAAATTATGTGCAAAATTAGTAAATAAAAATATAGCCTATGCTTGTTTAAGTGAAGATATGGATATGTTTGTATATGGATGTAAGAGAGTATTAAGATATTTAAGTTTATTAAATAAGACGGTAGTATTATATGAAATGAAAGATATATTAATTGAATTAGATATGAGTTTTATAGATTTTAAAAACATATGTGTAATATCAGGAACAGACTATAATATTAATAATAATAATAATTTACATAAAACATTAAAATACTTTAAAAAATTCAGAAAATCCAAAGAAAATAAGAATAACTTTATTAATTGGTTAGAAGAAAACACTGATTATATAAATGCATTGGAAGTAAAAGAAGTATCTAAATTATTCAGTTTAGATAATGTTCCTGAGTTGAATAATTGTTTAAAAACAAAAATAATTAATACTCCAATTAACATAAGTAATTTAAAAACTATATTGGAAAAGGAAGATTTTATATTTGTTAATTAAAATTATATTAAATTAATTAACAATTAATTTTTTTTATTTATACGGTTTGTGCCTTGTCAGCAGCCTTGGCAAAGTGAGGAGACATATACTTTTGAAGGTTGAAGTAAGTAAGCTCATCACCCTTCTTTAGCTTAAGAAGACCCTTAAGCTTGGCATCAGGAATGATCTTGCGACCATTCTCCTTATCTTGAAGACTATGTTGACGGATGTAAGCATTAATCTCACGAGTGACCTCAGTGCGGGCCATCTCAGTTCCCTCAGGCTTTCCTAGGAAGGCAGCAAGCTCGTTGGAAATAAGAGTAGGCTTAACAAAACCGGAAGGTGCACGGTTTCCGGACTTTCTCTTGCGCTTTTGGTTAACCTTAGCAGCAGCCTTAAGGTCCTTGCTGACTTGACGCTCAAGAGAACGGAACTCAGTGCGAAGGGAGGACATTTGAGCACTAACGGCTTGAAGCTTAGCCATAAACTCAGAGAATTGATCAAATACAGAAACAGTAGGCTCAGAAGGAGCAGCTGTCTCCTCAGCTACAGGAGCAGGAGCAGCCTCAACAGTCTCAGTCTTCTTGGTAGCCTTAGCGGCCTTTGCAGGAGTAGCAGTGGTGGAATTCTTGGTTCTTGCCATTATACACTACTTAGACATATCTTTTTAAGTGTTTTTACGCAATATATATATTATTTATGATTGGATACAGTCATAAATAATTCCTAAATATATTTGTTTTATACGAACCTATTTTTTATGAATTATTATAAGCAACGGATTGATATAACCAAGGAAGGGCATTTCTGGCTTCATCGCTTACTAAAGTTAAGGCGGCTAAAACATAATAAGCTCCTAAAGAACGATTATCGTTAGTATGTCCTGATTTAACCATATAATCCATTATTCTGACAGCACTTTTCCTTAAATATTCTTCATTTTGGTGTTGGGCTAAATGCATTTGAAGACCTAAAAAAGGATTTCCATGTGGAGG
>Ga0070754_10002401_pt1 | contig 13849 bp, 14 predicted proteins | sample VirMetDEL_Sep_01_FD_75181 | JGI IMG/M metagenome (GOLD analysis project Ga0070754, IMG submission 75181) | Aqueous microbial communities from the Delaware River and Bay under freshwater to marine salinity gradient to study organic matter... | ecosystem: Environmental > Aquatic > Marine >... | reverse complement strand
TGGAGCCTGCGTTGGTCACCAGCGTCTGGCCACCAGCGTTCTTCACGATGGTGGGCGCGGGCATGCCGTCGTGGGTGTGCCCACCGAGAATGGCGTCGATGCCACGCACGCGCGACGCCATCTTGATGTCCACGTCCATGCCGTTGTGCGAGAGCACCACCACCACCTGCGCGCCCTTGCCGCGCACTTCATCCACCATCTTCTGCATGTGCTCGTCCTGGATGCCGAAGGTCCAGTCCGGCACCATGTAGCGCGGGTTGGCAATGGGCGTGTAAGGAAAGGCCTGCCCGATCACGCCCACCTGCACACCGTTCATCTCGCGCAGCGCATACGGCTTGAAGACCAGGTCCTCGAAGTCGGTGGTCTTGATGTTCTGCGCGAGGAATTCCATGTTCCCCTTGAGATCCATTTCCACGATCTCCTGCACACGCTTGGCGCCGAAGGTGTGCTCCCAGTGCGAGGTCATCATGTTCACGCCCAGCAGCTTGCAGGCGTCCACCATGTCCTGGCCGTTGGTCCAGAGCGATGTCGCAGAACCCTGCCAGGTGTCGCCACCATCGAGCAGCAGCGCATGCGGCCGGCCGGCCTTGAGCTGCTTGACCAGCGTGGCGAGGTGCGCGAAGCCGCCCACCTTGCCGTAAGTCTTCGCGGCCTGGCTGAAGTCCAGGTACGTAAAGGCGTGCGCCTGTGCGGTGCCCGGCTTGATGCCGAAGTGCTTGAGCAACTTCTCGCCCACGATGTGCGGCGGACGGCCCAGGGCTTCGGCCACGCCCAGGTTCACGCTGGGCTCACGGAAATGGATGGGTGTGAGCTGCGCATGGCAGTCGGTGAAGTGCAGAAAGCTCACATTGCCGAACTTCGGCACGTCGTAGAGACGCTCGCCGGCACCCGGGCTCGCGGACAGGACGTCGCGGTGGTTCAGCGCCATGCCGGTGGCGCTGGCCACGGCCAGCACCTGCATGAATTCGCGGCGGCTGAAGCTCATGTCTATCCCTTGTCAATTGATCGCTGATATTTGCGCGAAATTTTTTTGATGGATGGCCCTGGCTGCGCGCGGCAGCCAGGGCCAGGTGCTTACTTGTTGACCGGAGAGGCCGGGTCGAGCAGCAGCGCCATCACGTGCTTGAGCTGTTGCTCATTCAGGATGCCTTTGTGCCCGGCACGCGGCATCTGCGAGCAGGCGTTGTAGGCGCGGGAGTTGTACATCTTGCCCCACGTGTACTCCACGATCGGCTTGCTGGCCGGGCTGCCGGGGTCGGTCACGCCCCGCAGCTTGCCGTAGTTGTAGAGGCTGGGGCCCAGCGTACCGAAGGAAATCTCTTCCTTGCTGATCTGGTGGCAGTTGTAGCAGTTGCCACCGTTGGCCGCGTCCGCCTTGTCGCTCCAGGTCATGCCACGGCCGCTCTGCGCGATCTTTTCGCCTTCTTTCCAGTCACCCAGGAACTTGCCATCAGAAGGCCATTTCACGGTCTTCATGTTGGCGGCTTCGATGGCCTTGGCGGTCTTCTCGTCGATCGGCTTGCCGGCCACGTCGGCCGCCACGCATTCGCGGTTGGCGTCGTCCTGCACCAGGCGGTCCACCTTGGCGATGCCGCGATCCTGGAAGGAGTTCTTGATCATCTCGGCCGTGGCCTTGTCCACGTCGGCGGCCGAAGGAGAGGATGTGCAGCCGGACAGCGCAAACGCCGCCACGGGCAGCAAGGCAAACATCAGGTTCTTGTTCATGTGTTGTGTCTCCGGTTCAGCGCTTGATGGCGGGCACGATGGACTCTGCGCTCTTGGCGTTCACGCCCATGTAGACGCCGAGCGCGATGGTGGCTTCGCTGCCGAACTTCGGCTCGGGAAAGCGCTGCTGCCGGAAACAATCGTTCAGACGAAGTTGCATGCCCCACATCTGCGCGTTGGACACGCGGTACGCTGGCCAGGCTGCGAAGCCAATGCCGTCTCCCGGGTTCTTGGTGAGGTTGGGCAGGTCCTGCAGGCGGATGCGCTTGTCGTCGCTGCCGTGACAGGACGCGCAGGAAAAATCATGTGTGCCACCCCGCATGAAGAACATGCGCTTGCCGGTCTCGTACATCAGCTTCTCCTGCGCATGCGACTGCGGCAGGTTGAAGCGCATGCCCTTCGACGCCGTGGCCACGTAGGTCGCAAGGGCCGTCACATTGGCCATTTCGCCGCGACCGAAAGGCGTCTTGGCGACCTCCGCGCCATTGAAGCCCTGCAAGGTTTCCATGCAGGTGATCAGGCGCGTCTCCAGATCCTGCACCCGTCCGGTGTCGGCGAAGTAACGCGGCAGCTCCACAAAGGCGCCCTTGATGACGCCAGGACCCTTGCCCAGGTCGCACTTTTCAAGCGACGCATTCTTCGGACCCCGTTTCTGTTTCCACAGCTCCTCCCCCTTCATCTCGAACAGCTCGGCCGGATTGCCGTCCTGCAGCATCTCGCGGTATTTGGCAATGCCGTCGGCGGTGCTGCTCTGAGCGTGGGCGGTGCCCAGCGCAGCGGACAAGGCCGCAAACGCCAGCAGTCCTTTTCGGAGTTGTCGGGTCATCGGGAGTCTCCTCTTTATGGTGGTGAAAAATCGAAACGGCCAGACGCTCTGGACTGGCCGTTGGTGCCCGCCGCAGGGTTCAGGCCACGGTTGCCTCGTCGGTCCGGGTGTCGCCCTTGGTGTCGACCCATTTCACGACGATCTTGTCGCCCTTGGCTGCGCCCTTGAACTTGAACGAGAGGAAGGGATTCTGCGCCACCGAGCCGGTGAACTGCGACTGCAGCACCACCTTGCCGTTGTGGGTCGCCTCCACATCCTTGATGTAATGGGCGGGAATGAGGGCGCCGGCACCATCGCGGCGCGTGCCGGGTTCCATGACGTGGGACATGAGCACGCGGACGGTGGTTTCGTCACCAGCGAGAGCAGCGCGGATGCGCATCGGATCGGCCATGATGGACTCCTGAAATTCTGTGAACGTTGATGCTGAGGCAATGGGGACGGGGGCGATCAGCCGCCGCAGCCACCCAGCGTGACCTTGGTTTCCTTGGTGGCCGAGAACAGCTTGCCGTCGGCCTTGACCACCGCCACCACGTTGCTGCTCTGGCCCATCTTCAGGCGGGTCTGCACGTCAGGCACGGTGCCAGCGGGAATGGTGAAACCGCACGACAGCGGCATCGGGTTCTTCTCGACGATGAGGAAGATCTCGGTCGTGTTGGGCAGCTTGCTCGAAGCGCCCACGGGCACCACGGCGCCGTTTTCGGCGATGTCGGGCGCGACCACGGTGACCTGATCGCTGTTGGCGGGCGTGCCGCCCACAGCCTTGAGCGCCTCGGCCAGCGTCTTGACTTCAAAGCCAGCGCGGTCCACGGCGGCCTGCGCCTGGCTCTGGGTGATGATGCCCAGCGACACCAGCGTGGCGAAAGCCCCGGTGGTCTTGAGGGCGACTCGGCGTGAGTTGTTCATGGAGGACTCCAGGTGGAAAAGGAAACGCTTGAGTTTAGAGGACCGGGGGGTATGCGCTGGTGCGCAGCTTAGGCCCTTGGGAGGGGAAAGGGTCTTGGTAGTTACGAGTACATGCCAATATTCCAATTTCAGTTCGCTCATCGAGCGCCGGCGGCGATCCACTGCGCAATGCGGGCGGCCTCGGCAGCGCTCAACTGAGTTTGGGGCGGCATCGGCACCGCGCCGAACACACCCACACCTCCCTCGCGGATCTTCGCCGCCAGGTAGGCTTCCAGCCGGTCCTGCCCTTTGTGCTTGGCCGCAATTTCGTTGAAGCCCGGTCCGACGATCTTTTGCGTCATGCCATGGCAGGCGGTGCAGCTGTTGGCCGCGAGCAAGGCTTTCACATCACCTGCGGCGGGCTTCGTCGCAGCCACCGAGACCGCAGCGCGCGAGCCCGTGCCCACTGGCGCCGTGGGAGCGGGTTTGGTCGTGTCCGCCCCGCGCACCGGGCCGATCACCCGGTTCTGCTCGGCGATGTTGCCGTGCGCGTCGCGCGCAAATTCGGGAAGGAAAGAACGGATGGTGGGCTCCACCGGGCAATCCTTCATGCAGGCCACGTTTTTCGCGTCGCCCTTGCCTTCCAGCTTCCACAGCGGCTCGTGGAACACCATGCCGTTTCGGTTGGGCATGCGCTTCTGCACCTCGGCGATGTTGGCATCGCTCAACGTGAAGTCGGGCGGCACCACTTCAGCCAGGCTCAGGATGTACGCCGTCACGCTGTAAACCTCTTCGGTGGTGAGCGTCTTGGGTGCGTTCCATGGCATGGCGCGATTGATGTAATCCCACAAGGTGGACACCGTGGCCACCTTCATCATGGTGGTCTTCTGCGGATAGCTGCTGCCGGGTTCCAGGTTCTTCACGCGGCCGCGCTCGATGTCGGCCTTGGTGGTACCGCCCACGATGGGCGTGAACACTTCGTTGGACTCGCCAAAGCTGCCGTGGCAGGAAGCGCACTGCGCCTCCCACACCTGCTCACCCTTGGCCACGGTGCCGGCGCCTTTGGGCAGGCCCTTGAAGTCCGGACGCACGTCGATGTCCCAGGCCTTGACTTCAGCTTTGGTTGCATCGCGCCCGATGTCCTGCCAGGGCCTGGCTTGCGAAAACGCGGAGCTGGCAGCCAGGGTCGCGGCGACCAGGAAAGTGGATTGAAGGAGGGATTTCATCAATACACCTGCACGTTGGAGACTTCGCCGTTTTCTGCGACACGCCACGATTGAATGGCATTCTGGTGGTAGATCGAGCGCGTGCCGCGCACCGCGCGAAGCTGGTTGATCTTGGGCTGCACATAGCCGGTGCTGTCGATGGCGCGGCTTTGCAGGACGGCGGGCTTGCCGTCCCACACCCAGTCGATGTTGAAGCGCGTGAGCGCCTTGGGCAGCACCGGGCCTTCCAGCCGCGCGGTGCGCCAGTTGCGCCCACCGTCCACGCTCACGTCAACGCGCTTGATGCTGCCGCGCCCCGACCACGCCAGACCGGTGACGTTGTAGTAGCCCTTGTCGAGCAGCGTCTGGCTGCCCGAGGGCGTGGTGATCACGCTCTTGCATTCCTGGATGCCGGTGTACTGGCGGTGCGTGCCGTCGGGCATGTGGTCGATGTAGTGCACCGCCTCGTCCTTGGTCGCCCACTTCATGTCGCCCACCTCCAGGCGGCGCAGGTACTTGACCCAGCTCACGCCCTGCACGCCGGGCACCACCAGGCGAAGCGGGTAGCCGTTTTCCGGGCGCAGCATTTCGCCGTTCATGGCCCAGGCGACGATGCAGTCGTCCATGGCGCGTTCGATGGCGATGGTGCGCGTCATCGACGAACCATCGGCCCCTTCTGCCAACACGTACTTTCCGTTCTTTTTGTCGTAGCCGCACATTTCCAGCAGAGTGGAAAGCAGCACGCCGGTGTATTCGCAGCAGCTCAGCATGCCGTGCGTGTATTGCACCGAGGGCAGGGCCACATTGCCCCACTCGGGCGCGGAATTGGCGCCGCACTCGATGAAATGGATGCGCGATACGCTGGGCAGGCGCATGAGATCGTCCATGGTGAAGACGCGTTCGCGCTTCACCAGGCCGTTGACCATGAGGCGGTGTTTCGAGGGATCGATGTCCCACCAGCCCTGGTGGTGGCGTTCGAAGTGCAGGCCGTTGGGCGTGATGATGCCGAACAGCCCCTGCAGCGGCGCAAAGCTCACCGACGCCTGCGGCACACGCGTGAGCCCCGGACTCTGGCGACGCTGCAGGTTGCCTTCCCACACACTGGGTACGCCGTACCCGGGCGTGGCCACGGGCTGGCCCAGGCCCTTGGTGTGCGTGGGCAGTTCAAGAATGGCGCTCTCGCCTTCGGCCGCCAGAGCCCGCGTGGTGGCCGCAGCGCCGGCCGCCACACCGGCACCCATGGCCAGGGCCTTGCCCATGAAGCTGCGCCGCGCCTTGCGGGCCTGTTCGAGCTTTTCGGCGCTCAGGTGGTTTTCTGGTGCGGGCAGCACCCGACCGATCACTTGGCTCAGATCTTCAGACACGGTGGTTTCCTGGGAGTTGGCGGATCACCCTCCGACTATATGAGTAATTGCTGATATTCGGATTGGTGAAAACCCGATGTCTTTTTCGAACTGTCAGCGAGTGTCCTCTGCTACATTTTTCAGCGCAGTTCCGCACAACCAATCCAATGGAGACCACGATGGGGAAATCAATGAAATGGCTCGCAGGAGGCGTGCTTCTTGCCGCGGCACTGGGCGCTCACGCCCAGGTGAACCAGGTGAAGGTGTGGGCTGCGGCCTGCGCCACCTGCCATGGCACCGACGGTCGCGCCCAGCCGGGCATGGAACCCCTCGCGGGCAAGGACAAGGATGAACTGGTGCAGAAGCTGATGGACTTCAAGTCCGGCCGCAAGCCCGCAACCCTCATGCACCAGCTCTCCAAGGGCTATTCGGACGAGCAGTTGGCGCAGATCGCCACCTACTTCGCCGCCCAGAAGAAATAAGGAGCCAAGTCATGAAACGTCGTCAATTCGTTCAAACGCTGGGCGCCGGCTCGGCCGTTGCCGGTCTGGGTCTCTTGAGCGGCTGCGCCACCCGGGGCAGCGGTGCCAGGGTGGTGGTGGTGGGTGGTGGCTACGGTGGCGCCACCGCAGCCAAGTACGTGCGCCTGTTTTCCGACTACAGCGTCGATGTCACCCTGATCGAGCCCAACGCGGCCTTCGTCTCCTGCCCCATCTCCAACCTGGTGATTGGTGGTCACAAGACCATGGCCGACATCACCACACCGTACGACAACCTGAGCAAGCGCCATGGGGTGAAGGTGGTGCGCGACATGGTGGCCAGCATCGACCCGGCCAAACGCACGCTGAAACTCGCCGGTGGCGCGGAGCTGGCCTATGACCGCCTGATCGTTTCGCCCGGCATTGATTTCATGATGGAGTCGATGCCCGGCATGGCGAAGCCAGGCGCGGCCGACAAGGTGCTTCATGCCTGGAAAGCCGGCCCGCAGACGCTGGCACTGCGCCGCCAGCTCGAAGCCATGCCCGATGGCGGTGTGTACGCGCTGTCGATTCCACTCGCCCCCTACCGCTGCCCCCCAGGCCCCTACGAACGCGCCTGCATGGTGGCGAGCTACTTCAAGGTGGCCAAGCCCAAAAGCAAGGTCGTGGTGTTCGACGCCAACGACGACATCACGTCCAAGAAGGGCCTGTTCATGAAGGCCTGGGACGAGCACTACAAGGGCCTCATCGAATACCGCCCCAAGCACAAGGTGGTGGACGTGGATGCCGCGACCAATACGCTGAAGTTCGATTTCAACGACGACTTCAAGGCCGGCGTGGTCAACGTCATTCCCAACATGCGCGCCGGTGACATCGCGGTGAAGACGGGTCTGGCCACGGCCAATGCGCGCTGGTGCGAGGTCGATTTCCTCACTTTCGAATCGAAGGCACACAAGAACATCCACGTGCTGGGCGATTCGATCCAGATCGCGCCGGCCATGCCCAAGTCGGGCCACATGGCCAACCAGCATGGCAAGACCTGCGCGGCCGCGGTGGTCTCCCTGCTGCAGGGCAAGGACGCGCCTTCCATGCCGATCTACGCCAACACCTGCTACAGCTTCGTGACCGCCGAGGACGTGGTCCATGTGGCCAGCATTCACCGGTACGACGCGGAAAAGAAAACCATGCTCACGGTACCCGGCTCGGGCGGCCTGTCGAGCGCGGCCAACGAGCTGGAAGGGCGCTACGCCATGGCCTGGGCACGCAACATCTGGGCCGACACCCTGGCCTGAACGGGTCACGCGCCCTGGCGCAAGCCAGGGCGCTTTTTTGGCCTGGCAATATCCGTTTGAGGTTATGCAATGAAGTTTCCCTCCTCTGCCCGCCTGATCCCGGCGACGCTCACGTTCCTCGCTTTCATGGTGGGCGCAGGGAACGCCTGGTCGCAAGCCGACGAGGCGCGCGCGCGAAAGATTGCCGGAGGCTCGTGCTTCCTCTGCCACGGCGCGAACGGCGAATCCACCAGCGAGGCGTTCCCGCGTCTGGCGGGCCAGCACTCGGGCTACATCGCCCGCCAGCTCGAAGCGTTCAAATCGGGCCAGCGCAAGAGCAGCGCCATGGCAGACATGGTGGCGCGCCTCACGCCGGACGAGATGGTGGCCCTGGGGCGCTATTACGAAAAAATGAGCCTGCCACGGGAAGAGGCCAAGGACCCCCAGCTTGCTGCCATGGGCCGATACATCTTTCACAACGGCAACAAGTACAGCGGCGTGCCGGCCTGTGCGGCCTGCCACGGCACCGCCGGTGAGGGCACGCCCACCCTGCCTCGCCTGGCCACACAGTTCTCGGGCTACCTGCACAACCAGCTCAAATCCTTCGGCAGGCGCGAACGCACCAACGACAACGCCGTGATGCACGCGGTGGCCGAAAAGATGACCGAGCTGGAAATGGCCGCCGTGGCCGAGTACCTCAGCAGCAAGTAGCACTGGCCACGGCGAGGACCACTGCGGCCCGAGCGCAGCCGCTGAACGTATACTCGCGCTCTGCCGAAAGGCACATCCGCTAGGGGTGTTGCACCGGGGTTCCGAACCCCGGTCGCGACTGAGAGAGTCCCTTTGAACCTGATTGAGGTAATCCTCGCGCAGGGAAGCAGGCCGGACAGTTCCTTCACCGCCATCGCGCGTTCAGGACGCATGCCGACCCAGCCCACCTGCCTCAACGTTGCATGGAGCACATTGATGGCGTCCCCACATTCCACCTCACCCGCCAACCAGGCCCTGACACCGGTCGCGCCAGGCAACCGGGTGTTTCATTTCCACGAGCATGCGGCGCTCTGGTTCAGCCTGGGCACCGGCCTGCTGGTGATGCAGATCGGTGCCTACCTGGTGCCCGCCGTGGGGACGCGCGACGCGGTCATTGCCATCGTGCTGGGTTCGCTCATCGGCGCCGGCCTGCTCGGCTGGACCGCGCGCCTGGGTTGCCAGACCGGGCTGGCCAGCGCCGGCCTGATGCACGCCACCTATGGCAGTGCGTTCGCGAAGCTGCCGGTGCTGCTCAACATCGCGCAGCTCATCGGCTGGACCACGTTCGAGCTGGTGATCATGCAGGAAGGCACGGTGGCCATCCTCAAGCAAGCCCTGGGCAGCGAAGCCGGTGGCCTGCTCGAAGGCACGGGTGGCAAGCTGCTGGCCACGCTGCTCTGGGGCGGTGTGTTGATTGCGCTGATGGCCGGCTCCATGCTCACGCTGGTGCGGCGGTTCGTGAGCCGCTTCGGGCTGCCGCTGGTGGTGGCCTCACTCGTGTGGCTCACCTGGCAGTTCGGCACGCGCCTGCAGGCGCAGGGCTTCGAGGCTTTCTGGAACCGGCCGGGCAACGGCGGCATGGGCATGTTCTCCGCCATGGACCTGGTGATTGCCATGCCGGTTTCGTGGCTGCCGCTGGTGGCCGACTACGCGCGCCACGGCAAGCGCGCTGCCACCACACTGGGGGGCACCTGGCTGGGCTATGCACTGGCCAACATCTGGTGCTATGCACTGGGCGTGCTGGTGGTGAGCACGGTGGAACCCGGCACCAACCTGGTGGCGGCGCTGTTGCTCGCGCAGGGCGGCTTGATCGCACTCGGCCTGATCCTGCTGGATGAGATGGACAACGCCTACGGCGACGCGCACTCGGGCGCGGTATCGGTCCACAGCCTGCGTCCGCGCTGGAGCATCCGCAAGGCCGGACTCGCGTTTGCCGCGCTGTGCACCGTGCTCGCGCTGATGCTGCCCATGCACACGCTCGAACCCTTCCTGCTGCTGCTCAGCTCGGTGTTCGTGCCGTTGTACGGCGTGATCCTGGGTCGCCTGGGCAGTGGCACCGCACTCGGAGAGCACCGCGCGGTCAACTGGAGCGCCGCCGCGCTTTGGGTGGCGGGCATCGCCACCTACCACCTGCTTGCGAAGTTCGCGCCCGAGTTGGGTTCGGCACTCCCCACGCTGGCACTCACCTTCGTGCTTGCCGCCCTCACCCGCCCGCGCGGCGCCGCCGGCGTGACCACCGCCAGCGCCTGATCAGCATGCGCTCCTCATGTGCGCGCCTTCTTTTTCTGGACCAGGGGAGCATGGCCATGGTTGAGTGGCCCGTGGCCGGCGCCGGTGTACACGTCCGAACCCTGCGCGATGGCTTGCAGGATGTATGCCCGGGCGATCGCCACGGCGCGATCGAGCGGTTCACCGAGTGCGAGCTGCGCCGCGATGGCCGAGGACAGCGTGCACCCCGTGCCGTGCGTGTTGCGGCTCTGAAGGCGCGGCGAGGTCAGACGCTGCACCGTACCGGCACCTGTGACCAGCAGGTCGGTCACTTCGTCGCCAGGCAGGTGGCCGCCCTTGAGCAGCACAGCCGGCGTGCCCATCGCGAGCAGATCGCGCGCAGCGCCTTCGAGCTCGTCGGCGTGATGGATCGGCCGGCCCAGCAACAATGCCGCCTCGTCGAGATTGGGCGTGATCACCGTGGCCAGCGGGAACAGTTCGTCCACCAGCACCTGCACCGTGTCGGGGGCGATCAGCCGGTCGCCGGAAGTGGCCACCATCACCGGGTCAAGCACCACGCGCTCGACCCGGTAGTGCTTCAAAGCCCAGGCCACCGTGCGCACGATGTCGGGCGCGTGGAGCATGCCAATCTTCACCGCATCCACGCCAATGTCATCCAGCACCGCGACCAGTTGTGCCTTCAGCATGTCGGCCGGCACGCCGTGAATGCCGCTCACGCCCAGCGTGTTCTGCGCGGTGATGGCGGTGATGGCGGTCATGCCGTAGCACCCGAATGCGGCGAAGGTCTTCAGGTCGGCCTGGATGCCGGCGCCGCCGCCGCTGTCGGATCCGGCGATGGACAGGACGCGGGTGTAGCGATGCGGTTCATTCTTGTTCATGGCGCGCATTTTCGCAGCGACGGGAAAAACACATGAGCGCACAAACCCCTGCCGTGGTGCTGGGCGCTGGCCTCATGGGCCGGCTGCTGGCCTGCGCGCTGGCGCAGCGCGGGCACCGGGTGGAGGTGTTCGACGCCGGTGGACCCGAGGCCGAACAATCGGCCGCACGCGTGGCCGCCGCCATGCTCGCGCCCCTGGCCGAGTCGGCCGTGACCGAACTCGCCGTGGTGCGCATGGGCCAGCACGCGCTTTCTCGCTGGCCGCAGTTGGTGGCGTCACTCGAACAACCGGTGTTCTTCCAGCAAAGCGGCACGCTGGTGCTGTGGCACCGGCAGGACGCGGCCGAAGCCGAGCGCTTCGCCAGACAGCTCGCGCGCACCAGCGCCGCCCTGCCCTCGCTGCCGCAGGCGCAGCGGGTGGATGCCAACGCCATTGCCGCACTCGAACCCGCACTCGACCATCACTTCGCGCAGGGTCTCTACCTGCCTGAAGAAGGCCAGCTCGACAACCGCGCGCTGCTCGCTGCATTGGCCCGCCAGATGCAAGGTCTGGGCGTCACCACGCACTGGCACACGCCGCGCGCGCCCGCCGAGGTGGACCCCGGCCCCGACGCCTGGCTGTTCGATTGCCGGGGCCTGGGCGCGCAGCCGCAATGGCGCGCGCTGCGTGGGGTGCGCGGCGAGGTGGCGCGCGTGCACGCCCCGGGCGTGAGCCTCTCGCGGCCCACGCGCCTGGTGCATCCGCGCTACCCGCTCTACATCGCTCCCAAGCCAGACGGCGTCTTTGTCATCGGCGCCACCGAGATCGAATCGGACGACCTGAGCCCGGCCAGCGTGCGCTCCACGCTGGAGCTGCTGAGCGCGGCCTACACCGTGCATCCCGGTTTCGGTGAGGCGCGGATCATCGAGCTGGGTGTGCAGTTGCGGCCCACCCTGCCCGACAACCTGCCCGCTCTGCGCCTGGGCGCGCCGCGCAGAATGTCGATCAATGGCCTGTACCGGCACGGCTTCATGATTGCCCCCGCCGTGCTGGATGCGGTGCTGGAACTCGTGGACCACGACCACTCGCCGCTGGCATCGTCGCTGGGCCTGCCCGTGATCCGATGAGGGAAACTTCCGCATGAACATCTTCATCAACCAGGAAAGCCGCGAACTGCCCGAAGGCGCGACGCTGGCCGACGCCTTGGCCGCCTGGGACACGCCGGCCGTCTTCGCTGCCGCCGTCAACCTGCAGTTCGTGCCACGCGCCACCTATGCACAACACCGCCTGACGGAGGGCGATCGCATCGAGATCATCGCCCCCATCACGGGCGGCTGAGAAAGGGACTCTCCCCATGGACATGAATACCCCCCTCACTCACGAAGACCCGCTGGTGCTCTACGGCGAGACCTTCGCCAGCCGCCTGCTGCTCGGCACCTCGCGCTACCCATCGCCCGCCTCGCTGGAGGCGGCCGTGAAACGGGTGCACCCCGCCATGCTCACGGCCTCGCTGAGGCGTCAGGGAGCAGCCTTGCCCGAGGCCGGCGCGGCATTCTGGAAGATGCTGCAGGAACTCGCCGTGCCGGTGCTGCCCAACACCGCCGGCTGCCACACCACCCAGGAAGTCATCACCACCGCGCAGATGGCGCGCGAGGTGTTCGGCACGCCGTGGATCAAGCTCGAACTCATCGGCGACGACTACAGCCTGCAGCCTGACACGCTCAACCTCGTGGACTGCGCCCGGCAACTCATCAACGACGGCTTCAAGGTGCTGCCCTACTGCACCGAAGACCTGGTGCTGTGCCAGCGTCTGGTGGACGTGGGCTGCCAGGCCGTGATGCCGTGGGCGGCACCGATCGGCACCGGCCGTGGGCCTGTCAACCCGTATGCCATGCGCCTGCTGCGCGAGCGCCTGAGCGTGCCGCTGATCGTGGACGCGGGTCTGGGCCTGCCCTCGCACGCCTGCACGGTGATGGAATGGGGCTATGACGCCGTGCTGCTCAACACCGCCGTGGCGCTGGCGCAATCGCCCGTGGACATGGCCGGCGCGTTCGCCGACGCGGTCCGCGCCGGGCGCGCCGCCTTCCGTTCCGGCGCCATGCAGCCCCAGGACAGCGCCCAGCCCAGCACGCCCGTGATGGGCACCCCTTTCTGGCACCACAACCCATGAGCACCCCCACCCACAACGACACCGACCAGATGGCCCGGGCCATCGTCGACGCCCACCGCCAGACGCTGGCCCTGCCCGTCGAGCCACACGCCGAGCCCGTCAGCGTGCAGACCGGCGACGCGGTGTTCACCGCCGCCCTGAGTGCAGCGCAGGCGCTGGGCTTTGTGCCCGACGACGCGCTGTGCGTGGCCAGGGCGTGGTCGAACCAGGTCCAGCGCACAGGCCACTTCGACCCAATGCAGTGGCCCGACGAGCCGGCCGATTTCGGCATGGCGCCTTTTCCGCGCGCCGATGCGTTCGCCGCCTGCCCGACCGCGCTGGGCCTGTACGCGGTGATGCCCGACGCGCAGTGGACCATCCGCATGGCGCGCGCCGGCGTGCCCACGGTGCAGCTGCGCTTCAAGTCCAGCGATGTCGCCGCCATCCGAGCCGAGGTGCGGGCCACCGTGGACGGTGTGCGCGGCACCGGAGCGCGCCTCTTCATCAACGACCACTGGCAGCAAGCCATCGATGCCGGCGCCTACGGTGTGCACCTGGGCCAGGAAGACCTGCAGGCCATCACCCCGGCCGGCCTGGATGCCATCAGGAATGCCGGCCTTCGGCTTGGCCTGAGCACGCACGGTTATGCCGAGATGCTGATCGCCGATCGCCACAGTCCGAGCTACATCGCCATGGGCGCGGTGTTCCCCACCACGCTCAAACTCATGGCAACCGCTGCCCAGGGCACCGGCCGCCTGGCCGCTTACGCTCGTTTGCTGCGTGGTTACCCGCGCGTGGCCATCGGCGGCATCGACCTGCAGCGGTTGCCTGCTGTGCTCGCCAGCGGCGTGGG
>Ga0070754_10002398_pt1 | contig 13859 bp, 9 predicted proteins | sample VirMetDEL_Sep_01_FD_75181 | JGI IMG/M metagenome (GOLD analysis project Ga0070754, IMG submission 75181) | Aqueous microbial communities from the Delaware River and Bay under freshwater to marine salinity gradient to study organic matter... | ecosystem: Environmental > Aquatic > Marine > Coastal... | reverse complement strand
CCTGGAGCCCAAAACCGGGCCTGGCCGGGTATGGATAACGGTGTCGAGTATCGGCGATGCTATTCAGATGCAAGTAGGGGACGACGGTATGGGCTTCAGCAACAGCGGCTCCGCCGGGACCGGGTTGGCCAATATCCGCGCCCGCCTTGCCACCCTCTATGAGGGTCGCGCTGCCCTCACTATGGAAGACAACGACCATGGTGGCGTGACCGCCACCTTGAGGGTGCCACGCACATGAGCATCAAGGTGCTGATTGCAGACGATGAGCCGGAACTGGTCCGCGAGCTGGATCGCCAACTGCGCCAAGCCTGGCCGGGGCTGGCTGCCATCGTGCATGCCACCGATGGTATGGAGGCCTTGCACTTGCTGGAACAGACGCAACCGCAAATCGCCTTTCTGGATATCCGCATGCCCGGCCTGAGCGGCCTGGAGGTGGCCGCTCAGCTGCGTCAGGCTTGCCATATCGTGTTCGTGACAGCCTACGATCAATACGCGGTCGACGCCTTTGAGCGTGAAGCCGTAGATTATCTGCTCAAACCGGTACGCGAAGATCGCCTGCAAGTCACTGTTGAGCGTCTAAAGCAGCGGCTGGCCAGTGGTGCCCCCATGGGTGGCGATCTAGTCGCGCTTATGGCAAAAGTTACCCAGATGCTTGAACCCGCACCGGTGGCGCCGCTGCAGTGGTTGCAGGCCTCGGTAGGTGAACGCATACGGCTGATTGCGGCCGATGAAGTGCTGTACCTGCGCTCCGAAGACAAATACACCGTTCTGCACACCGCTGACGGTCATTACCCCATCCGCACGCCGCTAAAGGAGTTAGAGCCGCGACTGGATGGCGAGCACTTCTGGCGCATTCACCGCAACTGCATTGTGAATGCCCGCTATGTGCAATCCATTAGCCGGGACTTTCGCGGTTGTTTGAATCTCAGTTTGAAAGGCTGTGCAGATAAACTCGTCGTCAGCCGCAGCTACGCCGAGCGATTTAGACCACTTTGAACCAGTCCTAGGCCACTTTATCTTTCGCTGGTCTATCTATTGATGCAGTGACTGGGCTGCGGCTCTAGGCTCCGTAAGCGCAACGAGGTCTGGTACCCTAAGCCCAAATTCCCGAACACAACTGAGGTGCCGCATGATCTGGACTGTTTATCTATCCGGTGAGATCCACACTGATTGGCGCGAACAGATTCAAGCCGGTGCAGAAGCCGCCGGGTTGCCGGTAGAGTTCACCGCCCCTGTCACTCATCACGAATCCAGCGATGCGGCTGGCGATATGCTCGGCAAGCCCGAGGTGCCGTTCTGGCGCGATCACCAGTCCGCCAAGGTCAATGGCATTCGTACCAAGACGCTGCTGGAGCAGTGCGATGTGGCTGTGATCCGCTTTGGCGATAAATACAAACAGTGGAACGCCGCCTTCGACGCCGGCTACTGCGCCGCCATGGGCACGCCCTACATCACGCTGCACGATGCAGACATCATCCATCCGCTGAAGGAAGTGGACGCAGCAGCGATGGCCTGGGCGCAGACGCCGGAGCAGGTGGTTGAGGTATTGAAGTACGTTACGTCAGCCAAATAACCTCGTTACCCTATAAGCCTTGTTTGGGTGGAGCTCTATTGCGGTGTAATTGCCCGAGCAATTGAATAAAAACCGGACCGACTAAATGCACGCCTTATACGTGCCCAACCGCTGGGCACGCTGGCTCTGCACACTGGGAGTGCCAACGATATTTCCTTCGAGCTGGCAATCAGTCTGAGCAGGATACAAACAGCTCGACCAGCACAGAGTCAGAAGAATTGATGTTCATCTGACTCCAATTACTGAGAATGTTGGCTCAACTTGTTGTGGCTTTGGTTCAAATTAGCACTTTTTCTCTGTCAGCAGCGGTCAATAAAAATAGGTTAACCTCACATTCTTCCACACAAGCCACGTGGTACCGCATCCTTGGATTAGATCGATGCTTTACAGAGACGCGAAGCAATCCATTGGTGTTCGAAACAAGCTATCAAGGAATCAAACCAACGTCGAATTAGCCGACCCGAATTTTTGCTTTACCCTGTAAGACGCGGCGGATACTGTGACAGATAACACGTTTTCAGTCCGAGGAGCTGTAGCTGCCATGAATCTGAGGCACTGCTAAGCGCTATGACGGCACTGTGTGTCGACAAGGAGTAGTCAACAAAAATGGATTTGGCATCGCTGCTAGATGAACTGTGGAGCTATGCAGCTTCAGATATCTCCGAACTGGAAAAAAAGATCCGTTCGTCGCTCAAGGGCCATTCGTCTGAAGGCCTTTTAAAGGCCGTTTTGCATTTCGTGCATGACGGACAGCATGCCGACGCTAAAAGCCTTTTGCAGGACTATTTTAAAAATCATCATGCAACGGCCAAGATCCAACGTCGGCTCGAACTCATTCTGCATTTCGAAAAGCACCGGGCTCCGCCACAGCTTTCAATTAAAAGCAAACAACGCAACAAGGAAGCCCTTCTTAAAGAGATCAACGCTCTCGTTGCTGCTAGTAAACTGGGTAGCGCCGAGGAGCTTCTACTCGAAGCCATGGAATCGGCTGAAGAGCCAGACTACCTTCACCTCCTAAGCCGGGTATACATGCTGCAAAGGCGCCCAATCGATGGCGCCGAGGCGATGCAGCGAGCGCTGCTACTTAAGCGGCAACAGCAAGCTTTCGTTGAGCCGCCAGAGGACGAACCGGAACTAGACCTGCCCACAGAAGATGACCTAGAGTTCCTTCACCGCGCCGCCGAGTCGCTAACGCCTTTAAAGAGCCATGCTGTTCCAAGCCCTGATGCAGACGATGCCGTAGCCGGCTCGCTGGATTTCATTGAACACACTGCGTCCCAGTATCCTCCGTTACATGGCGAAGGCTGGTGGGAAGATCAACCAGGGCCAGATCAATTCGAGCGGTCAATAAACGATTTGGAGTCAGGTAGCTCCGCAGCGCATCAAACTCCCATAGATGAAAACGGGAAACGAACTGATGCCAAGGCTGTAGTGACCCCTGAAGAGCGGATAAGTCCACCCAAGTCGACTTTGAAACTGGGACAAGCGCGAAAGGCTAAAGAATCTGAGGACACGCCGTCCGGAGTTAAAATCTTTAATAAGCAAGGCCGGCTGTTGAAAGTAATTCAACCCACAGAGCCAGGTGCTCTCAACACATCTGTGCGACAGATACAGCATGAGTCATCGGAACCTGAGCTCCCCGCTCGTCCAGAAGCGTCTGAAACAGCTGTGTATGGCTCCGATAATGAGAAGTCGCTTTCGACGGAGACTGTTGGGGAAGGGACTTCTGTTTCGTCCCAAGAAGACTCGCAGTGCATAACTACAGAGAAAAACCGGGGCATCTCACTACCCGCATCCACCAGTACCGAGTCATTAGTATCCGGAGACACTCGCTCAGAAAACGCTGGTCAATCTCAAGCAGAAAAGGGTAAACCCGATGCCGCAGGTAAGGTTGGTCGGGAGGCCGTTATCGAAACGACCTATACCCAAGACGGCTCAAGGATCGGGGGTGCTGAATGCTCGCCGCCCTTCGAAAAACGTCTGGGAGGCACAAATGACGTACTGAATAAGCAACCTCAGACCTATGTGCCAGCTCCAGTAAATCACTATCCATTTGACCTGACTGAAAGCGAAGAGGAAGACTATTCGGAGCTATCCCTAGAGGGTCCTGAGCTAGATGTTCCGCGCCACCATCTGCGCAACCCGAATCGCGAAGATTCCTTTGAAACGGATGATCTGGACTTTGAAGACCCGGATCTCTCGATTTATGAGATCGAAGATCACCTAGCGAAAAAGAAACAACCTTCCCGAGATGATTTTGAGGAATTTGAAAACGATTTCGATCTTTACGATTTTGATCCAGACGACGTCTTTGAAAATGAAGAAGCTTTGGTGCCCGAACCTAACGACGCGCCAGATCACAAACTCTCGCGTGAAGACCGGGCGCTACAAAAAGCAGCAGAGCTAGTTGGGAAAGCCAATTGGTCTATCAGCGCATTACCATTAGTTAAACAAATTTTTGTGATGAGCGGCTGGGGCGCGACCCGTCTCGCCCTTGAAAGAGAAATAGCGAAAGGACTCACTCCTGAGGAGCTCATTCTCGCGTCTCACATCAAGGTTTTGTGGGCAGAGAACGACATTTACTGGGTCAGCGGTAGCAGTAGCTTTTCACAGGGGGTGCTGTCATGGCCAGCAGCCTTGCTAATCGTGCGCTCCTTCGACTCTATCCCACAGGTTGAGGAAATTGATGTCCTTCTCGAAGACCTGTTTATTCACTGGTACGAAAGCACCACTTTACGCCGCATCTTTAAAGCATTTGCATTGTACCTGTGGTTTAGATTCGCAAATTTGCCTGGATGTTTGCCGGCCAATCAGCGATTTGAATACTGCAATCCTTGTGAGTTTCCTTCCGAGGAATACAGCGACCTAGGCCTGCATGACGAATTAGATCTTGAGCGAACGGAAGAGCTTCGCGCTTACGGGGTGTTTCAGGTTAAGCATCCACAAGAGCCGAGCTGCTATTTCAGCGACAAACCGCGCGTGATTGAATACCCCAGCATCAATCCATCAAAAAAGGTACGAAATTCCGTTAATTATGCATCTGAGGCCTCTGAAACCATCCCAGAAAGCGAAATGGATAAGGATTTGTTTGGTGAAGAAGAAATCGCGCTTCAGTGATCCGGCGCGAGTGCCTAAGTCGCTTTTATCACTTTAAGTAGCTAAATCTCAGAAAACAAATAAGGAATGGATCCGCGTATGAAGCCTCAAAACCTACCTCATGTACAAGGGTGCTGGGTCAGCCAAATCTTACCAAGCGGCCAAAGTAGACGAATAGGTATGGTCAAAATGGCCGTCTCCAATGACTCAGGAGATCAAATACAGGTCCACTGGCTTGTCCCCGAAAAGTCGGTAGCGTTCGTTGATGCCTCATCCGTTCGATCAGGTTTTCAAAATGGCATGGACGTTATTGATGAAACCCCAGGCAGCGGCATTCGATCTCTGGGGCAAGGCGTCGTAATGCAACAACGTACCCTGGCCGGCAGCGAACAAGTTTTGGTGGATTTCCCCGAAAAGGGCGAACGCCATTGGTTACCATATCAGTATTTAAGACAGGTCAAAGGAGTGAAGCACCGCTTCGCCACAGCCAGTGCTTGTGATGGCAAAGATGCCGAGCGATTGCGATTGCGAATGCTTGCTCACGCGATAAAGGTCTGGAACGAAAACACCGGCGCTCTTTCACATCTTGAGATTGAGCCCTTGCCTCACCAGATCCATCTGGTCCATCACATCCTCGCGTCTGGGAATTTCAATTGGCTGATAGCTGACGACGTAGGTCTGGGAAAGACCATTGAGACTGGAATGCTTCTGCATGCCTTAAGGCAGCGAGAGCTGGTTAAGCGCATCTTGCTAATCACACCAGCTGGCTTAACAAAACAATGGCAGGAGGAGCTGTACCACAAATTCAAACTGGAGGACTTTGAGATCTATGGCGAGGATTTTTTTATCAATGAACCTCGCCAATGGAAGATGCATGACTGCGTCATTGGCTCAATGGATCGCTTGAAGCAACCCGCTCATCTAGAAAGCCTTCTCCAGGCGGAACCCTGGGACCTAGTCATCTTTGATGAGGGGCACAGGCTCAGCCGCCGCCAATATGGTCTAAAACTGGATAGTTCTGAGCGCTATGATTTGGCAAAAAGCTTACGCAGCCAGACCAAGCACCTGTTGTTACTAACAGCTACTCCGCATCAAGGCATGCAAGACAAATTTGTCGCATTGTTGGAGCTTTTGCGTCCAGAACGGCGTAACGATCTGCTGGCGCTCAACGTGAAACCCGAAATTCTCCGTGACATGGTATTTCGTAATCACAAGGCCGACGTTACTGACGCAGAGGGCAATTTTATTTTCCAGGGCAAGATCACAAGTGCCATGCAGGTGCCCAGTAGCGATGAATCGATTGAGTTTGATAGGACGCTACAAGATTATCTTCGCAAAGGCTATGACGCGGGTGAGGCCCAAGGTCGAACCGGAAACGCTATCGGGTTTGTCATGACGGTTTACCGCAAACTGGCGGCCTCCAGCGCGGCTGCAATCCATCGTGCCCTGTGTAACCGCCTTCAACGCCTGCTCGACGATCAAGCTAACGGCTCCAATCCAGATGAACCAACTGATGCGCGATACCTCGGCGAATGGGAAGAGCAGCTGAACAGTGACGCTGGTGAATTCTTTGCAGGTGAGATTAAATTGCTCGAAGACCTGATCGAGGAGGCTGCTGCCTTAAAGGCTAATGACCTCAAACTCAGACTGTTCATCGAAGATATTATTGGGAAAATCGATGCATCTAACCCTCTAGAAAAGGTCCTGATTTTCACTGAGTACCGGACTACCCAGAGCTACCTACGTGACGCTTTGGCTGCTCACTATGGTGATGATCAGGTTGAGTTGATCAACGGCTCAATGCAGCATGCTGAGCGCAAGGAATCGATCCGAAGGTTCGAAGAACAAGGGCGGTTTCTTATATCAACTGAAGCTGGGGGGGAAGGCATCAACCTTCAGCGCAACTGCCACATAATGGTGAACTACGACCTTCCGTGGAACCCGATGCGCCTCGTTCAGCGTATCGGGCGCCTATATCGGTATGGGCAGAAGAAGAAAGTGGTCGTGTTCAATATCCAACAGGCAGACAGTCTTGACCAAAACATCGTTGGGATGATGTATGCGCGAATCGATTCCGTCGTCCTGGACCTCGCTCAGATTCAACACAATGAATTCAACGAGGGGCTAAAAGACGAAATTCTTGGGCAGCTAGCCGAACTGATTGACGTTGAAGATATCCTGCAACAAGCCACAAAGCTTGGAATTGAAAGAACGAGCGAACGCATTGATGAGGCCTTGAAACAGGCTCGTTCTGCCGCAGCCAAGCAGCATGAGCTGTTTTCCTATGCCGCTACCAGTAACCCCGATGAGCTTCGTGATGAGCTTTCGATTGGCATAGAGCACCTTTATAGCTTTGTGGCGGGAATGTTCGCACAGCTTGGTATTGAAGTAGCTGAACGTACTCATAAGGAACGCTTGATACGCATCCGTCTATCCGAGCAGGTCATGCGAGAGATGGGACTTTCCCCCAAAGCATCGCAACGTATGGACGTTACTCTAGATCGACTACTAGCCGCCAATCGTCCTGGCACGCATATGCTCGATCTCAACTCGAATCTAATGCAGTACTTACTAAATAAAGCATGTGAATACGATTTTGGGGGGCTGACCGGTATGCTCAAGACACCTGATTTCGGAGACGGTGCGTTGCTTGGCGCTATGCTTCGCTGGCAAAGCCCGCAAGGTAAGCGCATGCGTCAAGAATTCGTAACGATACAAGTGAATGGCACCGCTGCCAGATTGAATCCTGCCAAGGCCAGCAATTGGTTGATTGCGCCTGCTACCCCCAGCAATCAGGTCGCCGATAGCCAATCTTCCAAATTGCTATTCGAGGTTGCAGAAGAGATAGCAAACCGTCGGCTGGCCGATGCTAGTAATAGTTATTTAATCCCAGAAAATTTGAATTGGGCTGCGGGAGGGTGGACGAGGACGCATTAAGCGCGATGAGCCTATGTCGCGGCACGCCATCCCAATCCAGCCACTGTCTGAGTAGCGCAAAGAGCCCACAGGGCTCACAAAAGGAAGAAAAATGAATAAACAGGGCGCATTTTATCCATCATTTATCAGCAACAGTGATCGCTACACCCAAGAAGACTGTCGCTGCATAGAATCGGTTGTGGGACGTTTAAGTCAAAGTCACACAAGCGAAGATCATCCGGGCATGCTTTTAGGCAAGATCCAGTCAGGCAAGACAAAGACATTTTTAGCCGTAATGGCTTTGGCATTCGACAACGACTTTGACGTAGCTGTGGTGTTGACTAAAGGGACGAAAGCCCTCGCTAAGCAAACCTATTCACGAATAAAAAGTGAATTCCGGACTCACGACCAGGACGATTTGCTCAAGGTTTTCGACATCATGACCATGCCTGGTCATCTAACCGGCTTTGAGCTCAATCAAAAGCTAGTCATGGTAGTAAAAAAACAGACGGACAACCTCAACCGCTTGATTCAATTGTTCCAGAGCAAATATCCGCAGCTGCAAGCAAAGCGGGTGCTCATCATAGATGATGAGGCAGACTACGCGAGCATTGGCTTCAAGCGGGAGGAAGGCGAGCTCGATATCAATGTAACCACCGGGCAGCTCGAGCATTTGCGCGTAATTGTGGAACGCGCAGCTTTTTTGCAGGTTACAGCAACGCCCTATTCACTCTACCTGCAACCCACTGATATGAAGATCAAAGGGAGCAGTTTCAAACCGATCCGTCCTGCTTTTACCGAGCTAGTACCCGTCCACGAAGCCTATGTTGGCAGTGACTATTATTTTTACGATAGTCAGGAAGATGATCATCTCGCAAAATTTCTTTATCAGCCTGTACGCCGAGAGGAGCTGCAAGTTTTGCGTAAAAAGGATGGCCGCCGTGTAAAGCTGGAAGAGGTACTCACCAGCAAGGCAATCTCAAGCCTGCGCGATGCCATTTGTAATTTTGTCGTTGGGGGCTGCTTACGTCGATTGCAGGAAAAGGCGAGTGGTAAATCGCCCAAAAAATTCAGCTTTCTTGTACACACTGAATCTAACAAGAACGCCCATGCCTGGCAGGAGGCGCTAGTTGTACAAATCAAAGATAAGCTCACACTGGCAATAAAGGATGAGCCAGAACTGTTCGACAGTCTGGTGCAGCGCGCCTATAACGAGTTACAGCCCTCTGTGGAGCTATGTGGAGACCACCTACCGTCTTTAACGGAGGTGCGCCAAGAGGTGCAAGTAGCATTAAATCAAGACTGGTTGATGATCACAAAAGTGAACTCTGAGAAGCAGGTCGAAGAGCTGCTAGATGACGAGGGTCAATTGAAGCTACGCACGCCCCTGAACATTTTCATTGGCGGACAAATCCTCGACCGTGGTGTCACAATCGTCAATCTGATTGGCTTCTATTATGGCCGACGACCCAATGTGTTCCAGCAGGATACGGTATTACAACACTCCCGTATGTTTGGGTTCCGCCCGCTTCAAGATTTGGCTGTGACTCGCTTTTATACAGAGCCAAGCATCTATGGCGCTATGCGGCGTATGCATGAAAGCGATGTCGCTCTACGCGAGTCCCTAGCAAAAAATCCCGAGCAGCCTGTGATATTCATTGAAAAGGCTCCGGGCAATACCGTACAGCCATGCAGCCCAAATAAAATCGCGTTGTCTCGTACCACCACGCTGAAACCCTTCAAACGCATTCTCCCGGTCGGGTTTCAAGTGCTTCCCAAGAGCTACCTACAGCCGGTTACCGATAGGCTAGACCGGCGACTGCAAGAGCTCGCAGGCGAGCACGGGTTCCAAGAACCTTTTGTTATCACTGTGGAAGTCGCCTTAGAACTCATGAACGCCCTTGAGCCCACACTCAAGATGGAAGAGGAGGAAGGCTACAGCTTCGATTGGGAGGCCGCTCGATCAGCCCTGCAATATTTGGCAAGCCTCCCCGAACAAGCGTCCGAACAGGGTAAGGTGTGGTGCTTAGTGAGAAATGATAGGGAAATTCAACGAACCGTTAGCGCAGGATCCCATGCCCAATATGCTGACGCTCCTGACTCCACAAAAACGGAAGGAGGGCTGCGGAAAGCCTTCGCTATCGATAACCCTATGCTCATGCTGATACGACAAAACGGCAGAGATGAGAAAGGTTGGACTGGCAGCCCCTTCTATTGGCCTGTTATTTCCGCGCAGAAAAATACGCCTACTGCGATTTTCGCTCACGAAACCCTGAACAATGCTTAACGAACATGAATAATTAGGGTCAGATGAAAATTAACATTCAAAAAGAGCTAATCTGGCCCCAGCTTTCTGCTTCAGTGGGTGGGGCCGCCGACCAACCATGCGCGCTTTAGTAGCTCTTGCACCAAGCGTTCTCTACTTTGCACAGAACATTGTTTTTTATGTTTTTCGAGAAAGAGGGTGCATGCTACACCGCCTACCAAAAAAACAACCCCTAACACCATTACAAGTAAAATAATTATTGATATAGTTAGTGCGCTCCACCCAATGATATCGTCAATAATAGGTACAGAGTCAGTAATGAGTCTTTCTACATCAAAGAGCGAAGATTTAATGATGGTGATAGTGATGGCGGCCAAGGGTGGTAGCAACGATATCTTTATTAGTGGTTTAAGATTAAAAAAGCTTGAGAAAAGGCGATCACTTAAATAACGGCTCGATTGCTTGGACCTGATTTTGAAGTCCCTGACTTCGCTTAAACTCCTAATTAGCTCCAGGTATTGGTAGCTCTGCACTTTAAGCTCGCGGTTAATCCAATCAGTTTTATAGCGTTCAATTTGCTTCTTATTATACGAGATTCCGGCCGCAAGTAGTTTCGCCTGGTGTATGCGTTTCGACCTTGGTATCGGTTCATATAGCCTCCACCAAACGACTAGCCCCAGAATCTCGAAGATTAACAAAGGAAGCAGGTACAGCGCTTGTGTTATCAAATCTGTTCCGATTACAAACGCGTAAGGAAGCGCACTTAAAAGCATGCCAGCGAAACAATATAGCGAAACGCGGCACTGCCAATGTTTAAGTCCTTCCCACGTGAAAGCGTAGTGAAACACCTCGGCATACCTTAAAGCCACTTCATCAAACTCATTCAATGCGATTCCGCTCACTAAAACACTCCTTTGTATATGTAAGTCCGGGTGAAGAGTAAGATCTCTACCGAATCCTGAAGCGCTTTGGGCTGCTCGGACCCTTTATTAGCTCCCTTGCGCTGGTACTTCTACACATATCCACCCGCAGGGCGAAGAGCAGATTGGGGGCAGATGAACAATCCTATGAGACTACTACGACGAAGATAGCGGAATTAATATTCACCGGAAATTTACTACCTTTTCCCCTCCGAGGTAACCCATGACTGAAACAAAAATTGCCATTATCGGCGGTGGCTTGGCAGGGCTGTATGCCTCCTACCGGCTACGTCAGCAGGGCATCGCGTTTGATCTTTTTGAGGCGCGCAATCGGCTAGGCGGCCGCATTCTGTCAACCGAATCAGGTGGCTTTGATCTTGGGCCTTCGTGGTTCTGGCCGGACTTTCAGCTGCGTATGCATAATCTGGTGTCTGAGTTGGGTTTACCGGTGTTTGAGCAATACACCGTTGGAGCGACCATGCTGGAGGACCGAGCCACGGGTGCTGTGCGCGGCGCGGGGTATCTACCGGGTAATACGTCGATGCGCGTTGAGGGCGGAACCGGTCAGCTGGTGCGGGCACTCGCGGGCTTATTGCCGCAAGAGCATATGCACCTGAACGCTGAGCTGAAGGCCGTGCATCTGGAAGAGCAGGGGTTGCGTCTGGTGTTTGCTGGCACGCCAGGCCAGCTGCCTCTCTACTCGCATGTTTGGCTGGCGTTGCCACCTCGACTGACTGCGAGCATTCAATTCAGCCCATCGCTGCCTGAGCAGAATGTGCAGGCGCTGATGGCGGTACCGACCTGGATGGCAGCGCACGCTAAATATGTCGCCCGCTATGCCACGCCGTTTTGGCGTGAGGCGGGGTTATCGGGTGATGCCTTCAGTCGTATTGGCCCCTTGGCTGAAATTCACGACGCTTGCAATGAACAGGGCGCTGCGTTATTTGGCTTTTTCGGGGTTAATGCCGCGCAGCGGGCAGGCCTGAGTGCGCTTGAGCTTAAAGATGCTTGCCGTGTTCAGATGGTGCGTTTGTTTGGTGAGCAGGCGGCAGAGCCGATTGACGATTCCGTTTACGACTGGGCGGCTGATCCCTATACGGCAACCGCGCAGGACCGTGTCTCATCGGGCGAGCATGCTTCACTGGATTCGGGCTTTGAGTTCGCACTGCCCTGGACAGGCCGCGTGCAATTGATCGGGAGCGAGGCAGCGGTTGAGCAGGGCGGCTATATGGAAGGCGCGCTGGCTGCAGTAGAGAGGGTGTTGGCGGGGCTAAAATGACGACAAGAAAACAGCCGGTGAAACGCTGCTGCGCTTGCCATTCTCTTAGCTGTTGACCTGGCGTCAGCTGGGCAAGGATATGGAAGTTTAAAAACCGATCACTCCACAATTGGCTAACTAGAGGGCGCATTGCACCCTCTTTGTTTTGCTTGTTGAAGCTGACCGGCTCGACCATTCTCTCTATATAGAAGTCATCTAAGGTCGGTTTTCCGAGCTGCTTATTAGTAGCGTCCTGAACCTTGCTGGCGAATATCGCTACCGTAGCTGCGATGCTGATTACTCGGTGGGCTCTGTTGATACGGCAGTGGCCTGGCGTTTCGCAGCATGCTGTCGCGGTTCCGAATCTGAATTTCACGCTCGTAGGCACGCTGCTCTTTGTACCGCTGTTGTTGTGCGCGGTAATCCGGCCGTTGATATTGGTTATTTTGCTGCTGACTGGGGCGCTGGTGCTGCGGCCAACGATCGCGAGGCTGATTGTATTGATTGTGCCTGTTGTACCCGGGTTGCTGGCCATAACTGGGCTGTTGATATTGTTGCGGCAACTGATGCTGCCTCGGCTGCTGATGTTGTAGGCCGGGATAATAGTTGTATTGCTGCACTTGGCCCTGCTGGCCGTAGATGCGCGTAGATTGGCCATAGGTCTGCCGGTTTGGCTGTACGATGATTACCCGCGGCTGAGACTGGTATACCTGAGCATGCTGTTGAGGCGCAGAGTTGTAGGGGCTGGCATAGAGGTTGTTGGCACAGCCACTGAGCAACAGGCTTGAAATGCCAAAAAGGGCGACACTACGAAGTATGTTCATTTGACTGTCTCGCTTAGGCTGACCGCATTCATACCGGCGTCGGATGCATCCTGCAGCGCGGGAATTATTCATATGACAACAAAGTGAACGTAAAAACTGCGTTTTAAATGTAACTTTACGTGGATTCATTCAGTTCATGCCGTTGGCTGGAGGCTATGGGCGTTGCCCAAGCCTTGAACGGCAGAACGAAAATATCGGAGTAGTAAGGCTGCCATGGAACCAACACATGCAATTTGAAACCTGGTTGGTCTACGTTCTGGCGGTGATTGGTTTGTCTCTCTCACCGGGGCCAAATGGCCTGTTGGCGCTTTCCCATGGCGCCTTGTACGGTCGCCGCATGGCGCTCTACACCATCATCGGTGGTTGCGTTGGCTTCGTCATAGTGATCGCGGTGTCGATGTTTGGCATCGGGGCCTTACTTAAATCATCGCTGTTCTGGTTGAGCGTCCTGAAATGGGTGGGCGGTGCTTATCTGGTCTGGCTTGGTATGCAAATCTGGCGCTCGCCACCCATCGGGTTACCCGCTCGCACAGCGGTGGTAGCCAAGTCCGGTAGGGTGCTGTTTAGGCAGGGCCTGCTGGCTGCCATCAGCAATCCCAAGGTGATTCTGTTCTTCGTCGCTTTCCTGCCCCAATTCATTGATCCAACGCGCAGCCTGTTGATCCAGTTTGCCGTGCTGGCGGGCACCTTTGCCGTCGTCGAGTTCAGTATCGAGTTGCTGGTAGCTAGCTTGGCGAGCCGAATCAGCATCTGGTTGACGCGGGTCGGGCGTCGATTCAATCAGGGCTGCGGCGCAGCGTTTATCGCCATTGGTATCGCGCTCCCACTGCGCACCTAATGCGCCATGAGGTGGGTCGTTGCTCGGATACAAATGCAGGGCTTAGCAGTGAGAAGGCGGGGTAGTTGATGCTATCTGCCAGCAAAGCGCTGAACAGTGCACGAGGAGCGCTGGCAGATAGCTGTTGGTGCTGCGCGCGAGGGCAGCGTTACGCCTCAGGCAGCTTGG
>Ga0070754_10002397_pt1 | contig 13863 bp, 16 predicted proteins | sample VirMetDEL_Sep_01_FD_75181 | JGI IMG/M metagenome (GOLD analysis project Ga0070754, IMG submission 75181) | Aqueous microbial communities from the Delaware River and Bay under freshwater to marine salinity gradient to study organic matter... | ecosystem: Environmental > Aquatic > Marine >... | reverse complement strand
GCGGGCGTCAAGCGTGACGAGATATTTGAGGTCACGGCGTTTGAGCATTTGCGCACGATGGGGCTTCACGCTAGGCCGACCAGCACCAACGATTTTATGGTTCGGCGCGAGGCTGGTGCTATGCCGATGAATAGGTTGATTGACGGCAAGCCCGGTCTGTTGGTTAATCGTTCTTGCGCCAAGGTGCGTAAGTCATTGGCTGGCGGGTATCATTTCAAGCGTATGGCTGTCGGATCTGGGCAGGAACGGTTCCGCGATGTGGCTAATAAAAACCAGCACTCGCACGTTGGTGACGCATTTGGCTATCTAATGCTTGGGGCTGGCGAGGTGCGGAACATTACGCGCAACAGCAAGTTCAGCAAGCAGTTTAAGCAGGCCACAGCCAATATGGATTTTAGTATTTTCTAATGTGGCAAAAGGAAATAACAAACAACCGCCAGATCCAGATTGTGCCGTTTCACTGGGCGCATCCCTACGCGGCTGATTTGCGAGAACACGACAAGAAGGTTTTTGAGCATATTCCTAATTATCAGGATATGCTCAAGGCGTTCCAAGCCGAGGGTGATGCGGTGACTGCAATGTGGCGCGGTAGAATTGTGGCTTGCTTGGGCTGCAATATTATGTGGCCGGGAACAGCCGAGGCGTGGATGATAACATCTATAGAATTTCCTAATATTTCTGTTACAGTGACGAGGGCTGCTATTAGATACTTTGATAAGATTTCTACAATTCATAATTTAAAAAGATTACAGATCACGGTTGATATGGAAAACGAGCTTGCGATGCGGTGGGCAAAGATGTTAAAATTCACGCCAGAGGGCGTTCTGCGAAAATATGGGCCGGGCGGTTTTGATTACACAATGTTTGCAAGGATATATTGATGAGTGGTCTTTTTAAAACTCCAAAGATGCCAGCGCCAGAAGAGGTTGCCCCAGAGGTGACTGCTGCGCAAAAGCGTCAAGAAGAGCGCCTCGAAGCTCAAGAAGAAAGCCAAGCCCGGCAAATAGCTGCTCGGCGCAGGGCTAGACAGCGTGGCGGCGGTCGCATGTTGATGGCAAGTATTCGCGGCGGCACAGCCGATGATGAAACAACTTTAGGATAGTATTATGGGTTCAGCGGGAAAAATGATGACGAAGATTGCCAAATCATCAGGCGCCTTAGCAGAAAAGACGTTATCATCTAAAGAAAATAAATTTGCTCAAGTTATGGTCAAAGCTGGCGCAGAGCTAGAGGCTGGTCGTGATCCAACAGATAAAGCAAAGTCTGCTGCGACTATGAAAGAACGAGCCGATGCTGCGCGTAGGCGTGTCCGCAGAGCGAGTCGCCGTGGGCTGATGATGGCTGGTAGTCTAGGCGGCGGTGGTCAAGAAGAAGAAACCAAAACAACATTAGGAGCGTAGTTATGCCGAAGAAAAAAGGTAAGGGTTACGGTAAGTAATGGAAAAGAAAAAAGAGGTTTGGGATAAGAAACGCCCAAAGGGTTTGGGCAAGCCAAAGGGTTTGACCACAGCGCAAAAGCGCAAAGCTATGCGGGCGGCAGCAAAGGCTGGTCGTCCATATCCTAACCTTGTCGATAACATGAGGGCGGCGCGTGGCTAGATCACCGGCTTGGACACGCAAGGCGGGTAAGAATCCAGAGGGCGGTCTAAATGAGGCCGGTCGCCGTTCTGCCAAAGCGCAGGGCATGAACCTAAAGCGCCCAGTTAAGTCTGGTGACAATCCGCGCCGCGCATCTTTCTTAGCAAGGATGGGTGGTATGCCGGGGCCAGAATATAAAAACGGCGAACCAACGCGCCTGCTCTTGTCGCTTCGCGCTTGGGGCGCAAGCTCCAAGGCAGACGCCAAGAAAAAAGCGGCAGCCATAAGTAAAAGGAATAAAGCCAGTGCGTAGTGTTGAGGAAATCCTAAAGCGTCACGATATTGCGCAGCGCCGCAAAGACAATTGGCGGCAGATTTACGAAGATTGTTATGAATTCGGTTTGCCGCAGCGCAATCTGTACGATGGCTATTACGAGGGCGGTGGCTCTCCGGGGCAAAACAAAATGGCTCGCGTGTTCGATAGCACGGCTATTAATGCGACACAGCGGTTTGCCAACCGCATCCAGTCTGGGTTATTCCCGCCTTATGCGCCGTGGTGCCGCTTAGAGCCGGGGCCAGAAATCCCAGAAGAGCGTAAGATTGAAGCGCAAATGGCGCTGGATATGTACAGCGACACAATGTTTAGTGTGCTTCGCCAATCTAACTTTGATTTGGCTATGGGCGAGTTCTTGCTAGATCTGGCAGTTGGCACGGCTTGTATGTTGATCCAGCCCGGCGATGAGCTAAACCCAATCCGCTTTACCGCCGTGCCGCAATATCTGGTTGCTATTGAAGAGGGTGCGCACGGCAGGGTTGATAATGTTTACCGGCGTATGCGTATGAAGGGCGAAGCCATCAGCCAGCATTGGCAAGATGCCGAGATCCCAGAGCGTATGCAGCGCATGATTGACGAGAAGCCAACCGAAGAGATCGAGCTTATCGAGGCGACTTTGTATGAGCCTGAGATGGGCGAGTTCTGCTATCACGTCATTTGGCCGGAAGGCAAAGCTGAGTTATTGAAGCGTTACATGAAATCCAGCCCTTGGATCGTGGCGCGTTATATGAAAGTAGCCGGTGAGGTCTATGGTCGTGGGCCGTTGGTTACTGCAATCCCAGACATTAAAACGCTAAACAAGACGCTAGAGTTGCTGCTTAAAAATGCCAGCTTGTCTATTGCCGGTGTTTACACTGCCGCTGATGACGGCGTTCTAAACCCGCAGGCAATCCGCATTGCGCCGGGTGCTATTATCCCGGTGGCGCGTAACGGTGGCCCGCAGGGTGAGAGCTTGCGTCAGATGCCACGATCCGGCGACTTTAACGTGTCGCAGATTGTCATCAATGACCTGCGTATGAACGTCAAGAAGATCTTGCTCGATGACACATTGCCGCCTGACAACATGAGCGCAAGGTCTGCGACAGAGATTGCAGAACGCATGAAAGAACTGGCGCAGAACCTTGGCTCCGCTTTTGGTCGTTTGATTACCGAGACTATGGTGCCAATGATTGCGCGTATCTTGTATGTGATGGATGAGCGCGGCTTAATTGAGATGCCACTGCGCGTCAATGGCCTTGAAGTCAAGGTCACACCTGTTAGCCCAATTGCGCAAGCGCAAAATATGGGCGACATCGAAAAGATTATGCAGTGGGTGCAAATGTCGTCAGCCCTTGGCCCAGAAGGCCAAATGGCTGTCAAGACAGGCAGCATTGCAGATTATGTTGCTGACAAGCTGGGCATCCCAGCTGAGTTGCGCACATCTCCAGAAGAACGCGAGATGATGATGCAGCAGGCAATGGAAGCCGCCCAAATGGCGGCGCAAGCAGAGAGCGGTGAAATGCCACAAGGTGAGGCACCGCCAGAAGGGGCATAAGAATGAACCCAGATGGTTGGGATGGTCTACGTTCTGTAGATCCAAAGATTGCAGAAAAACAGCAAGTTGATAAGGACGACATTGATCGTCTTTATTTGCGCGTATTCGCCAGTGACGATGGGGCAAAGCTGCTCACTCATCTACGCGCACTGACGATAGAGCAGCCAACGTGGTATCCGGGCGAAGAAGCCAGCCACGGCTATGCTCGCGAAGGCCAGAACAGTCTGGTCAGGGAAATTGAGCGGCGCATGAAAAGAGCGAGATCACTATGAATGAAACTGATGGCCTGTTGGCCGATGCTCAAATTGAGAGTGACGATAACCAGCAGCAAGCAGAAGAAACAATCTCACACGTTAAGCCTGACAGCGAGACTGTATCTAGTGATGCAGTAGCGTCAGAGGCGGCAACTGAAGAAGGAAAGCCTGAGTGGTTGCCCGAAAAGTTTAATACCGGCGAAGATTTGGCGAAGGCTTACTCTGAGTTGCAGAAAAAGTTTAGCCAAGGAAAGCACAAAGCACCAGAAGAGTACGATGCAAGCGTGTTCTCTGAGGCCGGTATCCCAGAAGATGACGAGCTTTTTAGCACATACAAGGACTGGGCTAAAGAAAACGGCATCAGCCAGTCGGCGTTTGAAGAGCTTGCCGGTAAGTTTATTTCTATGGCCGGTGATGAAGCCGAAGCAGCAGAGATATCTTACAAAGAAGAATACGAAAAACTGGGCAACAATGCTGACGCAATCATTAAGTCAATGTCTGACTGGGCATCGAGCCTAGTTCGCAAGGGCGTTTGGTCTGAGACTGACTTTGAAGAGTTCAAAATTATGGGTGGCACAGCCGAGGGCATGAGAGCTTTGCAAAAGGTTCGCAGCTATTACGGCGACAAGGCCATCCCAGTAGACGTTGCGCCTATGGCTGGTGCGCCATCAAAAGAAGAGCTGATGGCAATGGTCGGAAAGCCAGAATATCAAACAGATCCAAGCTACAGAATAAAGGTTGAAAAAATGTTTGAGCAGGCTTTTGGCAGTGACGAATACTCGCCAACATAAAGGTCAAGAGGGAACTGTTTACAGTTCCTTCTTTTTTACATATAATCCCTATTGACAGACAATCGGCTTTCGACCTGTCGCAAACGCTTGGGGGCGTAGCGTGTATGCCCAAGCCGCAGCCCGAAAGGATACCTGCTAGGCGCTAATCGTGTTTTATTTTGAAACGAAAGGAATAGGAAAATGGCCGTAGGCATTTCCAATGCGTTCGTTCAGCTTTTTGACGCGGAAGTTAAGCAAGCCTATCAAGCATCACGTGCTTTGGCTGGCGTAACCCGCGAGAGAACAAGTGTCGAAGGCAATCAGGTGAAATTTCCGAAGATCGGAAAAGGCACCGCAACAGTTCGCGTACCGCAAACTGACGTTACACCTCTGAACGTGACTTATTCACAAGTCACAGCAACAATGTCAGATTACATTGCTGCTGAGTATTCAGACATTTTTAACCAGCAAAAAGTCAACTTTGACGAGCGCCGTGAATTGGTGCAGGTAGTTGGCGCAGCTATCGGTCGCCGTATGGATCAGCTTGTTATTGACGCGCTCAATGCAGCTTCCTCACCGTCAACCGTTGCAACATCTGTTGGTGGCGCAGGCACAAACATGAACCTTGCAAAGCTGCTTGCAGCTAAAAAGGCTCTGGATGTGAAGAACGTGCCAGCCGAAGGTCGCTGCATGATCATCCACGCAAACGGCTTGTCAGCATTGCTTGATGAGACAGAACTGACCAGCAGCGACTTTGCTACTGTGAAGGCTCTCTCAACAGGTGAGATCGACACCTTCCTCGGCTTTAAATTCATCACACTAGGTGATCGTGATGAAGGTGGCTTGCCTCTCCCATCAACCCGCACTTGCTTTGCGTTCCATCGCGATGCAATCGGTATGGGCATTGGCATGAACCAAAAGTCTGAAATCAACTACGTTCCTGAGAAAACGTCATTCCTTGTTTCTTCAATGTTCTCCGCTGGTGCGGTTGCCATTGATGACGATGGTATTGTCAAAATCTCAGCGACTGAATAGAAAGGAGTTTAGAAAATGGCTTTCTCTTCAGCAGGATGGAATGTTATCGGTGCAGCTAAATCTGGCAACGCCCCTAGCATGTACACTTACACATCAGCGGACGCGATTGCGACTGTGAACACAGCAGGATATTTCAACGACTTGTCAGACACAGTGGCAGTTGGTGATGTGATCTTTGTTCACGACAGCGCGACCCCAACAATGTCAATTGTTATGGTTGCATCAAACGCCTCTGGTGTTGTTGACGTTACCGATGGCACAGCCATCGCAATGACCGACACTGACTAATCTAAGTGGAGCCGGGCAACCGGCTCCCTTTCCCTATTTTGGAGTAGCGCAATGGCGGCTGGTGATACCAAACTATCAATTTGTTCTGATGCTTTGATTATGCTGGGCGCTGCGCCTTTATCATCATTTGCCACCGGCACTGACGAAGCGCAGGTCGCTGATCGCCTCTATGACGATGTGCGCGACACTCTCTTGATGCAATATGCGTATTCTTGGTCTGTGCAAAAAGTTCAGTTAGCGCAGCTTGCTAGTACCCCAATCAATGAATGGAAATACACCTATGCGCTGCCCGGCGATATTCTTGGCAACCCAAAGGCTGTATTTAATGTAAGCTCTGTGGGTGCGCGGCCAGTTCGCGATTTTGAGATTTACAACCTTGGCCTTTACACTAATTACGAAACGGTTTGGATCGACTACCAGTTCCGGCCAGAGCCAGCAATATTCCCGCCGTATTTTGTGCGCCTGTTAAAGATGGCGTTGGCGGCTGAGTTTGCCGAGCCGATTACCGACCAGATCGCTAAGGCTGATTATTACCACGCAAAAGCGTATGGCTCACCGTCTGAGAATATGCGCGGTGGTTTGGTTCGCGTGGCAATTAACATTGACGGCGCTGACCGCCCGGCACAGCAAATACAAGAGTTCCCGATTTCAGATATAAGGTTCTAGCATGAGCCGCATCATCCAGATCCAGAATGACTTTACCGCTGGCGAGCTAGATCCAAAGCTGCGGTCGCGTACTGACATCAGTCAGTATAAGTCTGGTCTTTCGACAGCGCGGAATGTAAACATTCAGCCGCAGGGCGGTGCCAAGCGGCGTGACGGCACTAAGTTTGTTGCGGCGCTAGACAGCGGCGCGGCTAACGCTGTGCGGATGGTGTCGTTTGAATTTAGCATTAGCGATAGCTATATGCTGGTCTTTACACCCGGTAAAATGTATGTATTCAAAGACGGCTCGCTAATCACCGACATCAACGGCAGCGGTAATGATTTTCTAGCCGTGGCTAGTTTGACTAGCTCTATCTTGCCGGAAATGAATTGGGTGCAGTCTGCCGACACTGTTATCGTGGTGCATGAGGATCTGCCGCCGACAAAGATTGTGCGTGGCGCAAGCGACAGCACTTGGACTGCCAGCACGATCACATTTGATTTTGTGCCTAAGTATGCGTTTACTTTAACTGTAACTGCCGGAACCGCATATAACACTGGTGTGCCACATGACCACCTAGAGCCGTCAGCTACATCAGGCAATCTAACACTAACAGCTAAACATAGCGGCTCTGACGCTCTTATTTTTACTGATGCTGCTGCTGATTACATTGGGCAGTATATTAATGTGACACCGTTTGGCCGGTTGCGGATTGTGCGCAAGGTATCAGCAGCCAAGCTAGAGTGTTTTGCCGAGGTGCCTTTGTTTGACACCGGAAACATTGATGACGCTGATTGGGAGATTGAAGAAGGTTACGAAGAGGTGTGGTCGTCTAGCCGGGGTTATCCGCGCAGCGTGACATTCCACGAGGGGCGCTTGTATTTCGGCGGCACTAAGCAGCGGCCATCAACTATCTTTGGGTCGAGGGTTGCGACTTTCTTTAACTTTGACCCCGGAGAGGCGCTTGATGATGCAGCGGTTGAGGCGACACTAGACACCGGCACGTTTAATGCAATTGTTGATATTTTCTCTGGTCGTCACTTGCAGATTTTTACGACTGGGGCTGAGTTTTATGTGCCGCAAACGCTAGACACGCCCATCACGCCGAGCAACCTTATCGTTAAGCAGCAGACTGCCTTTGGCAGCAAGCCCGGCATACGATTGCAAAACGTGGACGGCTCGACCTTGTTTATCCAAAGGCAGGGCAAAGCTATCCAAGAGTTTATTTATAGTGACGCGGTGCAAGCGTACACGTCAGCCAAGATCTCGCTGTTGTCATCGCATCTGCTAAAGACGCCAGAGGAAATGGCGGTGCGCGTTGCCACGTCAACTGATGAGGGCGACCGGCTGATGCTGGTTAATGGCGAGGATGGCAGCATTGCCTGTTATACCTTGCTGCGAAGCCAAAATGTTATTGCGCCATCTGAGTGGACAACCGATGGCGAGTTCTTAAATATTGGCGTTGACGTTGACGATATCTATGTTGTGGTAAAGCGCACGGTCAACAGCGTTGATGTTTATTATGTTGAGCTATTTGATGCAGACGCATTGCTCGATTGCTCGATAACCGGGGGTGCCGCCAGTTCTGTGAACGTGACACATCTAGAGGCCAAGAGCATTAAGATTATTCGCGATGGCATCGTTGAGCCTGATCAAACCGTGCCAGCGTCACCGTTCACTGTTACCTTTGGCACTGCGGCGTCTACAAGCCACGAGGTTGGCCTCAACTTTACGCCAGAGGTAAAGACACTGCCGGTTGAGCCAAACCTGCCCAGCGGCTCTCTAAAGGGCTTTAAGAAGCGGATCTTTGAGGTAAACGCTGAGTTGTTTGAAACGCAGTCGCTTACAATTGACAGCAAGCTAATTGCGTTTCGGCAATTTGGGGCAAACGTATTTGGCAGCGCAGTGCCTGAGTACACAGGCATCAAGACACTGCACGGTCTTTTGGGTTATACTTATGATGGGCAAATAACAATCGGCCAAGAGGTGCCATTGAAAATGACACTGCTGGGCATTGATTACAAAGTGAGCATAGGACAGTAATATGGCACAGGCAATTATGGCTGGCTTAACCGCCGCTAAAATGTACTCGCAGCTAAAGGGTGCGAAGCAGCAAGCTAAAGGCGTAATGCGCCAAGCTGCGTTTAGGAAAGTGCAAGCCAGATCTGAGGCGCTTAAATATCGGCAACAAGGCGCTAGCGTTATGGACAATATCTTGGCGACTAAGGCATCAATAAACGCAAGGGCAGCAGCCGGTGGCATTGATACATTTAGCGGCAGCGCAAAAGCTTTGTCATTGTATGCTGAGAAAAAAGGCGCAGGCGAGCTTTATATAACTCGCGATGGTGAGCAAATTGCTTTTGGTGTTGGTGAGGCGCAGGCAATGCAATATGCGTCACAAGCCAAGTCAGCGATGGCGGCTGGCAGGACTGCCGCGCTTGGCACTTTGACGAGCGCTGTGGCGGGGCAAATGTCCTTGGGTGGTGCGCCGGGTGGTGGATCGTTTAGTGGCATTGGTGATGCGCCCGGCACTGCAATGGGAACTGGCTAATGGCAGAGCTACCAAAATACAGACCTTTAGGCGTAGGCATACCGTCAGTGCCGACTGTTGACTTTGTGGCGACAGGCGCAGCTAAAGCGCGTAATTATAATGCCATTACCAAAAGCCTCAACAGCATGAGCGAATATGTCTACAAAAAGCAGGTTGCTCAGACAGAGCGTGATGCTGCGCAATATGCTTTTGAAAACCCAGTCTCAGCAAAACAAATTGAAGATGCGATTTCTCAGGGCAGAGACATTGACGAAATTGTCGGTGATCCTGACACTGTGTTTGGCGCAGTCACCAACGCCACTATTGCTCAACAGTTGACAACTGAGCTTGAGATTGACGCAAACAAAAAAATTTCCGCGTATTCTACTGCTATTAAATCTGGCGGTTATATACAAATAAACAAATTGGCGCAATGCAGGCTGATCTTACCGCAATGATCACTGGTCACTCTGAAACCATTGCAGCGATTGACCCCAACCAAGCCCTTAAATATAACGCTGCGGCAAATACTAGCGCGTCATCTGTTTATAAATCTGCGCTTGAAATGCAGTTGTCGGTTAAGAGGGCGGCAAAAGTTGCTGCGTCAGATGAGTTTTTAGTTAGTGTGCCGGACAGGCTAAGAGATATATTGACGGCCAAAGATGTTGATGTTGAAAAGGCAATTGGCGATATGGCTATCTTAGCGCGTCAAGCTAATGATGTTGTGATAAGCACTGGCGATTTAGCTTACGCAAAAAGCAAATCAACAGAAATACAGACAATGGTTAGGGATGTGCAAGTTGGTGTATTGACTGATTACGTTATAGGTTTGCCCGGCGCAAAACAAACCAGCGCTTTACGCAGTGGAAATATGGGCGCGTTGACGCCAGTCTATGCGCTTTTAGATAGCAAAGAGCAAGCTGAGTTTAGATCAAATGTAAGAACAGAGATTGCTGCTAGGCAGACCGCTGATGATCAAGTTGAGGCCGACAATTTAAAAACAGGAAACAGAGATCTAGTTTCTGCGGTGATAGATTTTACAACATCACCAGATGGAACGCCCGAATCAAATGATGCAATAGCAAAAATTATGAAAATTGCAATTGACACCAATGGGGCTGCTATTGATGGTCAGGGAATTATTGCGTTAACTAAAACAAAACAAGCATTAGTAGAAGACGAGCCAACAAATCCTGTTGGTGAGTTGCAAATATTAGACTTAATTTATAACGACAAAATTACCACTTTTGCAGAATTGCAAGCCGCAGCAGCAGAAAGGGGTGTAGGGCCAAAAGCTCAATTAAAATTGTTGCCAAAAATGAACACGGCAACAAAAGAAATTGAACGCGGCGTTGCGTCTATCGCTCGCCAACATTCGCAAATTGTTCCCGGCACTTTAAACCCTTCAAAGAAAAAAGCCCAAGCATATGCCAGCTTTACAGCAAAGGTTGACGCTAGGTTTATTAATGAAACGGCCTCTTGGGAAGCTAGCGCACCAGAGGGCGCGTCTCCAGACATTACTAAAAAACCTAGTAAGGTTCAAATTGCAAAAGATTTAAAAAATGATTTGTTGTCGAGCGAATATGGAAAAATCGTTACACGGTTGGTTAACGTAACTGATGAGCGGCTAGATGTTTACGGCATAGATTTTACAGAATACACAACAATTGACTATATCAATAGTCTTAGGCGTTTAAGAAATATTTCTGACGATGATTACGATTATGTTGTAAAAAAAATCAAAGCTATTGAGCGAAACATTATTTTAAGAGATGAATTGGTAGACTAATGGATGAGCTAAAAGAAGCATTTGACTATCAGGCAGACAGCCATATTTTTTTAGGATCTCCGCAACCTATGTTGCGGGATATGCGTTTTGACGATGTTTCTATGCCACCAGAACCAGATGATGCCCCTGTTGAAAAACGTGGCGACAGACGCCAACGCCGCGAAGACATTAAAGCCGTGCCACCAAAATACAATGAAGACCAGCTTGCTGTAATGCCTGAGTGGATCGGCGCGTCTAAAAAAATGTTTTCTGTTATGAATGACGGTGAACGATTTATCGGTTCAGACAAGCAGGCAGCGGCATATGGTCTGGATCTAATGTCTGAGTTTAATTGGAACATGACCGGGCCTGCGGGTATACCCGGCGAAAGCGGCATCAGCGTACCCGGATTTGCGTTTCAAGTTGCGGCTCTTATGTCAGATACTGCTGGCGAAGAAAATGCTATGACGTTTTTGCAAATGCTTCACACATACTCTGACACATCAACAAACGGCGCAACAATCAAACGCGCATTTCGCGGTATCTTTGCAGACCCATTAACTTACGCTGGCGGTTTCGGCAAGCTCTACGCTATGGCCGCAAAATCTTTAGCTGGCAAAGTGTCAGGGGCGGTGCTTAAAGACATGCTAATGAAAACAGCGGCTGGCACTGCTATGCCTTATGATCTTGCTGTTAAATATCCGGGCAGGACTGGTATGGTCGCAGGCGCTGGTTATGGGGCAGGCTTTGAGGGCGGCACAATGGCCGTTGAAGATGCAGCAGGACTTGAGCCGACTGTTGGAGAAGCAGCCACTAGACTTGGCACTGCTGGCACTGTGGGCGCTGCTGTTGGTGGCGTAGGCAGCAAGGTTTTAAGTAAAGCTATCCCGGCTGCTGGCAGTGCTGTGCGCCAAGGGCTAGACACAGCCGGACAAGCCGCCGAGGCGCGTATGGCAGAGCGTGGGCCTATTACTGATCGTGTTATGTCTGGCGCTGACCCTATGGAAGTGATTGACCCAGCGTTGGCTGCGGCTGGTAAGTTGGTTAGGCAACCTCAAGCAGAGGCAAACCCTAATAGAATATCTACAAGACTGCCAACAGCGAAAGGTGCAACAGAAGACCCAATTGCGCAGCCACTGCAAATTGGGCTAGATGAGGTTGCGGCTGATCCTGTTGTGTTTGAGCATAATGTTGGGATCGTTAAAAACTATCCAAATATGACTGAGGCAGAAGCAGCATTGCCGCCAGCCGAGGCCAGTGAGGCATTTATTGAACACGCGAAAAACAATTTACTTTGGGTCTTTGACAAAGTGCCGGAGCAAACAAGGGAGCGTTCTAAAAAATGGTATGATGGCGCTAGGGCAATTACTGATAAATGGTCTGAAAAATACAATTTGCCAGACAGTTCTATTGCCGGGGTGCTTGCTGCTCTATCACCACAAAAAGATTGGTATATGAATGTGAGCCTTGGTGAGCGTGTGCTTGATATTATGAGCAATCAACAAGACACAGTGTTTACTAAAGAAATGTTAAAAACTGGTTTGGAAAAGTTTAACAAGCCACAAGATCAAGCTATAATCAAAGCTATTTCAAATAAAAAATTATCTGAGCTTGAGTTGCCAGCGGAAAAAGCTATTTGGCTGCGTTTGCATGATGAGACATATGGTGACAGAAGCCATCAGATTGTTTCACCAGAAGGTGATTTTATCGGCACAGCTATGACTGGCAAAGGTGAGCCTAAAGGCACAGGCTGGGGGTCAATTGTTGAAATTTCTAAAGCTGTTTCTGCTTTTGAAAGTGGCGGCGATAAAAATGTTTTGACCCCATTGATGGGAACAAAGCACAAGGTTCGCAGTTTCTATAATAATATCCTTGACCCTAATGGGCCAAATGGTGACGTAACGATTGACACACACGCTGTTGCTGCTGCTTTGTTGAGGCCATTATCTGGTCAAGCTACAGAGGTGCATCACAATTTTGGCAGCAGTCCAGCAAAAGCAAAGCAGGGCGCTGATTGGCTTGGGGCGACTAAGAACTCAGCAAAAACTGGTGTTCAAGGAAATTATGGGTTGTATGCTGAAGCATACCGGCGAGCCGCAGCAGAGCGCGGCGTATTACCTAGAGAAATGCAGTCTATAACTTGGGAAGCTGTACGCGGTTTGTTTACTGACAAATTTAAAGGTCAGGCCAAGAATGTAGAGGATGTTAACAATATATGGTACAAATACAGAAAAGGTGAGGTAACTTTAGATGAGGCAAGAAATGCAGTTGAACAACGAGCAGGCGGCATCAACCCCCCAACTTGGCAGCGACCCAGTGGTGCAGTTGATGAACAAATACAAAATACCGCTGAATAGAAAAAACTATTTGGATATTGCTTATTTTGGCGAAGCTCCAAAAGAGTTAAGCGCAGAAGAAGAGCTTGAACTGCCAGAGCAGTTTCGCAAGTAAAGGATAAATAATGCCAATACGCGGCCCAAGAGATTTAGCTGACGAACTCGACCAGCTTTCAAAACAAACAGCAGAGCCTGATCTGACTGATGATGGCATCCAGCCTGCTGGCTTTGCTAGGTCAGCAGGGCGTCAAGTTGCCGGTCAGATCCTTGAGCCGCTAACAAAGCGCGGCGCGCGCGTTGACCCTGACTATAAAGTAACAGAAGAAATAACAAAGCCGGTTGACGTTGTTGACCCAGACATTCAAATGCCAGAACCGCCAGTCGAGAAGATTGAGCCGCAAATTGTGCCGCCAATCAAGAAACCGGCACCAGTTAGCGAAGAGCGTGTCGAAGAGGTTATGGCAGAGCGTCAGGAAGCTATGGGCGGTGCGCGTCAAGTGCCATCGCCTACTAAGGCGCAAGTTGCAGAGGGCATTGAAGCTGGGCCAGTGAATACGCGCTTCTATGACAGTGACAGCCTCGCTGCCACAGTCAAGGCCGTGGCTGGCGATACCGAGCCTGACTATCAATCGCAAACAGTTGAGAGCCTTTACAAGCGCGCTTTTTCTGCTGGTGTTCCAAAGAAAACATTAGATGCAATGTTTCGCGGTGTGCCAATGCAAAGCAAGATCGGCAACAACCAGTTAGCTACGCAGCTTGCAGGGCTGCAAGCGTTGCATGACGTTAGCGC
>Ga0070754_10002396_pt1 | contig 13864 bp, 16 predicted proteins | sample VirMetDEL_Sep_01_FD_75181 | JGI IMG/M metagenome (GOLD analysis project Ga0070754, IMG submission 75181) | Aqueous microbial communities from the Delaware River and Bay under freshwater to marine salinity gradient to study organic matter... | ecosystem: Environmental > Aquatic > Marine >... | reverse complement strand
GATCATCTCCGGCGCGATGCCATGGCCGGTGCCCTTCATCACATGGGCGTAGACGTCCTGCCAGCCAGCCTCTTGCAGCGCTTCGGCGGCTTGCGGCAGGGATTGCGGCGGCACCACGTCATCGGCATCGCCATGCCGCTCTCATGGCGCAAGTAATCGAGGATCACAAGCGCGGCGTTGTCTGTCCAGGTCCACGTCGCCGGATCATCGGCATCCTGCCCACCGTCACGAGGATCCCAAACGCGAACGCCGCGAAACGTCTGTTTGTAGACAGTGCGAATGCCGTTCGGGTAGACCTCAAAGAAATCCTCCTGCCTGACCTGCTTGAAGCGTGTCAGCGAATGCGAGATACCCTTCCCGACATGATCGCTCTCCCAGTCCGGAAACGCCGTTGCAAGATCGCTATAGTGCGCCGGGATCGTCGTTCCTTCGCGCCACTCAATGTGGATGCGGTTTGCGAACTGACTGGGTGCGGTCACCCAGCCATCACCGCCGACAGTGACGACCGTTTCGTCAATGACGTGCTCTTCGACACCATCGATCTGGCCATCGTTATGCGCCAAAACGCGATAAAGCGAGCCGCCGCTTGCCCCCAGAAAGATCTGGGCGCCGGCCACGCGGACGCGGCCATAGCTGCGCAGACGCGGCTGCGCCGGGGCGTCAACAATGTTCTGGCGGTCGCTCGGAGGCAGCCCCGCAGCCGACTGGCCAAAGAACATCTGCGCCAGCAGCGAAATACCAACCGAAAGACCGATGCCAACGATGATCGTCGTAATCGTGACCGCAACGATCGTGGCCTGGATGCCGAGATAGGTCAGAATAGCGAGCGCGATCGCGGTGGCCATCAAGCGTTCCCTTCTATCTCAACCCGCCACGCCATGACGACGCGCCCGCGCGGCGTGCTGAGCAGACCGCGCTCCAGGCGTGCAAACCACCGTTCAGATCCGCGAATGGCACAGACAGCACTGCCGAGCGCCTCGATGACAGCAATGTCGCCGGTCTCTGGTGTCCGAGTGGGTCTCAATCCGGCCAAGCGGGCGCAACGATCCACCGTGCCAACCAGCCGCTCAGCGCCACACAGCACATGGGCGTCGAGCTCGCACGAATAGCGCCCACGCAATTTTTCCGCGCCGTCTCGCCCCGTCACAAGGTGTACCCAGTCCGCCACAAATAGCGCGCAGTCCCGCTCGCCCCACGCAAAATCAGTGCGTGCCGCATCGCGTACGTACGAGGCCAGCCTGTCGTCTATTAGTAGTCGGGCCATACGATCACCTGCGAGCGCTGGAGAGGCACGAAGCGACAGAATTTATCGCCGGGGAACCGGGCTTTCTGGTCAGCATCAGTAAACCGGCCGGCTGATGGGCGAGCGCGAGCTGCAAACGGGTTCTCAACCTCCAGTGCGCAGACGCGGTCACCACCGGAAAACTCCGACGCCTCCGAGCGCTCAATGTTGATGCGCTGCATGGTTCCCCAAAACAGCGGAATACGGGCGCCAACCGGTTGCCAATCGCCGTCCATGAGATGCGTCCAGACGTAGGCTGGTCGTCCGCGCACGTCGTCATTCGAGCGCGCCGCCAGCGCGAGCACTTCCGGCGACACACCCGACAGCCTCATGGTCACCTTGCTTGATACCGGTTCGCGGACCTGCTCAAGGCCATCGATCGAACCAAACCCGCCAACACCCCGCCAATCCGCGCCGTCGATGGTTGCCGTGCCGGCGCCGTTCCACAGCCGCATCGTCTCGGACGCGAACTGCAACTCGACAAGCATGGCAAGCCGCACCGTACTCGCCTTGAGCGCGGTGATTTCGTCAGAGCTTAAAAATGGCATCTAGGTTGGATCCTCGATAAACGTGATCGATGGAAAGCCGTGCCGGCCGGTATCCAAGGTCAAATCCAGGCCGGCATCATCGATCAAGCGGACCTTGCAGACCGGCTTGTCGAATTCGCATTCAGCACCTGCGAGAATGTCTTCGCGAGCCGGAGGCCAAAACGTGCATGTCGTTCGGTTGCCGGTGACGTTGACGATCGACTTGATGCGGTAAAGCCGGAGCCCGATCGAAACGTGCTGCCCTGGCTCTGGCCCGGCACCAACGTGCATGTCGATCGTCATTTGGGTTGCGCTGCGCGCGACCGCCTGTTGTACCGTAGCGTGTATGCGACCGTGAGCGTAGCCGGTGCCATCATCGTGGTTGGCGCCATCGCTATGCGACACATCTGCTGCCGCCGTTGTCACGGCGCCAACCGGCCGCAAATCGGCGCGGTCATACACCGGCAACACAATCGGCGTGATGCGCCCTTCGATCTGTGCGGCCAACGCGCGGAACACCTTGCGCTGCACGGCGCTGGCCACCGCAATGGTGTCGTACGTAATTGCCCACACACCGGCCGGAGACGCCACCGCTTGACGGAACCCGGACAACGATGCCGGGCCCGCCACGGTGGCTGGTGCCGGATTGATCGCTGCATGACGCGGCTTGAGAAGATCCCGCGGCCAATAGACAACGCTCATTAGAACGACCTCCGTTGTGCCTTGCGGATCATGCCGGGCAGATTGCGATCGGTCGCCTTGACCGAGGCTCCGACAATGGTCGGAGCATTACGGGCGACGACGTTTTCAGCTGTGCTCTCAATGCGCGCATCCAGCTCGGGTGACGCGGCAACCGTGACGACGATCTCACCGCCCATCGACGGCATCGGCGCGCCATTGGCGATGATCTGGCCCGGCGTCTTGGGCACGAATAACTCCGGCCCCTTCTCGCCAACCAGGTGCGGCTTACCGGCTGTCACCGGCCCGCCAGACGCCAGCGCCGGGATCGGTGCGCCACCAAGACTGCCCATGACGCTGCCAATGATGTTGCCGAGCAATCCGCCACCACCACCGCTGCCGCCGCCGAGCAATGGCTGCAGCACCATCAAGCGAAAGATGATCTTGGCGAGATCGTTCAGGATCGACCGCGTGAAGTCTTTGAAGTTGAACTTGCCGGTCTCGACAAAGCGTGCAAACGCATCTTCCATGCTGCGCGCTACAATATCGACGACCTGCTGCAGATACTTCTGCTCTTCGTTCAGCTCCTTAAGCCGTTCACGACGCAAGTGGACCAGCTGCGCACTCGCCTTGGTGTAGTCTTCCTCCGAAATCAGCTTGCGGGCAAGCAGATCCTTAAACCGCTGCAACTCGCGCTGGTATTCGCGTTCGATGAGCTCGCGACGCCGGCTGGTTTCTGAGAGCATGCGATCGGTGAGCTGGCGCAGCGCCTCCTGGCCCTCGGTTGACATGCGTGATGCGCCTTGCGCGAGCTGCGCATCGCGAATGCGCTGCAAGTGGAGCACCGCCTGGTCGTATTGTTCCTGGCTGATCCGTTTTTGATCGAGCATTTCGCGGAACTTAGCCACATCATCGGCGTAGCGCTTGGTGATCAACGCGTGGCGCTGGTCAGTTGCTGACAGCATGCGCTCTTCGAGACGTTGCAGTTCGCGCAACGCTTCTTGCGATTTTGCGACGACCGCAGGATCTGTGCCGCCAGAGCCCCCGCTCGCATCGATCACCTTTTCACGCTTTTTCGCGTCAATCAAAGCCTCGATCGCTGCAAGCTGCTCGCGCAGCGCTTTAATACGTGAATCCCTACTTCCGCGCCCCGTGTCCTGACTAAAGGTCAGGAAGCTTAGAAAATCATTTGCGTCTCTGAACGCTCTTGAGCCGGCCGTCAGCCGCTCGATCTCTTTGCGCGTTTTTGATGCTGCAATCGCCAGCGATTGAAGCGATGATTCCGGACCGAACGACACCGGGCCGCTATAAAGCTCCCGCAAACCGCGCACCAGTCCAGACGTCAGTCTCGTGATGTGCACGATCGTCGGCGCCAGATCGATCAATGCCTGCTTGAACTGCCGGTCGATGACCATCGAGGCCACACCGTATTCATTGGCAAGCTTCTCCGAATTGCGTAGCAAGCCCTCATCGATGACAATGCCCAGCTCGCGCGCCTTGCGCATGGTTGCGTCGAGGCCATCGCGGCCTTGCGTGAGTACCCGCACCATCGCAACGCCGGCGCGGGAGAACGCAGCCGCGGCAAGCGCCGCGCGCTGTTGCGGATCGACCGTTGACTGCATGGCGTCGGCGAGCAGTTTGAGCGCCTCCTCCTGGCTCTTGGTCGACTGCAACGTTGCCAACAGATCAGGGCGCAACTTTTTGAAAACGGTGATCAACGAACCGGTGCCGGCCTGCGCCTCGCCGACACGCTTGACGAATGCAACCAATGACGAGTTAAGCAGCGCCTGTTTGACGCCGGCCTCTTCAGCGCCGAGCTGCATCGCCTGATAAAAATCCGTCGACAACCCGACCGTATCGGCTTGCTTGGCCAGCGCATCGAACTCCATCAACGCTTCCTTGGCGCCGCGAAATGCGCCGCCGATCGCAAACGCACCGGCCATGCCGGCCGCTGCTGCCGCGACCTTGGTGCGCATCGCCGCTGCCGCGGCGCCAATCTTGCTGAAGGTGCGGTCAACGGAGCCGAGATGGCGCGAGACATTGCGATCGAACTGCTGAACCGACTTGCGGCTCTTGCGCATCTCACGGCGCAAGCGCTCAGTCTGCGCGTCGATGACGACGAGCATCTTTTCAAGTTCTTGGTCAGCCATGCGCTGTCTCGCTTTGCCTCATGATCGTATGTCCGGCACGAGCCCGAAACATCGCTCTTATGCCGTCTGCGTCGAGCGCAGCTGGTCGCGCAGCGCCGCGACCCTGCCCGTCACGTCCAAGCCGTTGATTGGCTTCGTAGCGGACCCTGGCAGCGATGGTGAGTTCGTAGTAGGTTGCGCGCCAGAACTCGGAAGGTTGCCAACCGAGGCAGCAGGCGATCTCGAAGAGCCGGCCCCATGGCGTTCCTCGCTCGCCATGGGGCTTGTCCCGTTTCCCGCGTCATCATCGCTCTGCCCATTCGCCTGCATGATCTCGACAAGCCGTTGCCAACCTTCATCGCCGAGCCAGCAGCGCTGACAGAACTCGCGCAGCGGCGCCGATGCCGCCGTAATCCCAGACTCGATGATGTGCTCCGCGATGGCCTCGGATGTTGGGGTATCGGCTTCGTCGTGCAAAAGCAGTCGATGAAAGTCGACAAGATCCTGAGCTGTGAGCGAATACTGCTCGACGCGATCGAGCAATAACCCGACGGCGCCAAAGCGGTCCTCAATGCGCTTGATCGTTGCGTGCGTGCGCCGCACGACAAACTTCCTGCCGGCGACGTCAACCACGACGCCGGCACTACGGTCCATGCCGTCCATGAAACACCTCTTGTATTGTGATTAGAGAAGCTGCTGAGAGACTAAGCAGCGATCACTTCGGTTGTGGCCCCGGTGATGGCGAGCGACGAAGCGAACGACACAAGGCCATCGACATCACCGCTTTCGGTTTTGAACGACAGCACCAGCGCCTTGAACGAGATCTTGGTATTGTTGGACCCGCCTGATGGCATATCGGAAAACTCGATCTCGAAATTATAGGGATCATCCGATGTCGACTTGGCTGCCGCGTTGAGTGCCGTCTGACCGGCATCCGTTGGCGCGCGGTTGCCAGAAATCGGCACCTCACCATAGTCCGGGATACCTTTCAGCTTGTGGCGAGCTGTGTCCGTCAGCGCGGTCGCATCAATCGATGGCGCCTCGGGACCGGCCTCGCCGATCGAGGTGACCTCCTTGATTTCCGTAAACGTGTCGCCGGCCGGATCGGCTGCCTGCGTGCCGATGCGCAACACGATGCCCTGGTTTTTGATTGCAAGATTTCCCATAAGAGACGGTCCTTTCTGATCATCAACAGTCTTGTGAAACGATACGGATCGTCGCCGACCCGACGTACGTCACGCCATCAACATCACGCCGCGCATCACGCGACGCTACACGGCAAATAACGGCGCGACCCTGATCAAGCGTGAGCATCACATCGTGCAGCGTTTCGTAAATCTCGCCGAGCAGCTCCCTGACTTGCTTCGAACCGCGGTAGTCCGACCAAACCGTCACGGTCACAAAATCCTCGCTGTAGGCCGTCGCCAGCGTATCGACAGGGTCGCTGGTGTGCTGCGAAATTTCGACGAACGGCATCACCTGGTCTTGCGGTGCATGATCGTATACCGGCACCGACAGACCCGCATCGAGCGCCACATAGATCGCCTTGGCGACGACCAGCATTAGATCATTTGCCATTGGCAACCCTCCTCAACACGTTGCTGAGCGCCTTCTGACGGCGTTTGCGAATACGTCTGCCAAGGCGCTTGAGCACAACCCTAAACACGGGACGCGCCGGCTGCGGTGGTATGCGTGCGCCAGCAAAAGGACCACCCTTGACGACCCCGCCCTTGGTGCCAAACTCCGAAAACTGCAGATAGAACAATTCTTTGACAAGCCGTTTGGTACGCAGCCCAAATTCCCACACAAGCCCTTTGCGCTTTTTCCCGATGGCCGACTTGGTTGAAAGCAAGCGCTTGGCCTTGCCCGTTCGCACGGGCACGTTGCGCACGACAAATCGCTGCACCAGACGTATCGCGCGCTCATTTTCCTCAACCAGTTCGGACACTACCTCCGGCTCCATGCGTGCCAACTTGCGGTTTAAAGATTGCGCCCCCTTGAGATGACTTTTGCCACGCCGCGCCATCACTGCGTCACTCCGCTTTCAGCGATAATTTCCACAAACAGATTGTGGCCCGGCAATCGGCGCACCCCGTTGATGTTGTAAACATATCCAGACCAGGAAATGCGCATCTCCTCACTCACGGCCGCAGCATCCAGGTAAACGGTAAAACGGTACTGCGTCACCGAACGTACCGAGCCACGATCATCACGTTCAGAAACAATCAGCGGCTCAACTTTGGCCCACGCCTGTCCGGCATCACTCCACACATTCGTGAAACCGCCCATGTCGTCTGCGGTGCGAACTTCGGTTTGGAACGTAATGACCTCGGTCAGATCGCCCGGCCCCAACCGTCGCGGACCCTGCGTCAATGATTTCATGGCGCGTGCACCCGGAATGGCTGCGTCAATGCCTCGACGGCAAGGGCATGAGGGCCGCCCGCCTCGCCGACCGCTTCGCGGTTGATCCACCAGTGCCCGACCAGCAGCAGGATGGCCTGTTTGATTGGCTGCGGCACGGCGCCGGCCGCGCCATAGCCGGCAACGAAGGTAATCCGCACAGCGCCCTCATCATCCAGCGTCGATGGCCATTGAGTGCCATGCGCGGGGCGAATGCGGCCGATCATGTGTTGGGCGTCGACCACGTAGTCGGCTGTTGGCATTGTCTGCTCAACACCTGCATCATCGATATACTTGAGAGATGTGACGGACTGAAGCGGTGGCATCGGCAGCTCGATACGGCGCCACGGGAAGCAGTCGATCCGCATCTCCCACGTCTGCGTGACCAACGCGCGACCCAAGATCCCGCTGCGGCCTTCGAGATGCGCCGTCGCGGCCATCACCAGCGCACTGATCAGCGTGTCTTCAGCCGTGTTCAGGACACGCAAGTGCTTCTTGGCTTCATCGAGCGTGACCGGCTGTTCGGCCGGTGCTGAAGCGAGAGACAGCCACATGGTGTTGGTCCGTTCTTCAGGAAAGGAAATGCCACGCACGCCGCAGAGACGGCCACCAGACCCGACGGAAGCGTCATCTTCTGGTGCGTCGGCGCGTGCCGGTTACCGCGAACGCCGTGGCAATGGGTTTGTGCGAGAGCGCCGATCAGGCGACAATCTCATCCACGCTGGCAGCATCATTGGCCGCCGCCGTGCCGTAGCGCGCATCGACGCCGAGCAACACCGCCGCGACCTGGCTTGCAGCCGTGCCGACCGTCAACGTGAGGCGGACGTGATCAAAATCGTTCGCCATATCGAGATCACGCTGGCCGATATTGATGATCGCCTGCTTGTTGTCGTCGCCATCGGCTTGCGTCAGCTGCGTGATGGCCTTGCCGGTGACATCTTTGGCATCGGTGCCGGTGGCGTCCTTAGCCTGCTCGATCTTGGCATCAACCGTAGCGGAAGCGCCAAGGGCGCCTGCCTGAATGAGCGCCATCATCGAAAAGAACGTGGCCATGCTGATCCAGGGCGTCGAGACGGCGCCGGCGCCGTGCGAAGCAGGATTGATGGCGGCTGCAACAGCCGTGCGGTCGGAGGGAAGCAGGTTGTGGTTCATAGGAACTGTCCTTGGTTGAAGGGTGTGTGTCAGTCGCGAGAGAGCGCCCCGGTGGCGGGGCGGGGTATGAGCCCTCCCGCCGCCGGGATCAGGCCGAGTGCGCTTACGCGCGCTCGGCAAGCGTGACGAAGTGGGACTTCGTGGCCGTGCCCTTCTTCGGGCTGACCGGCTTCGACAGGTGCGGCTGGCCGCCGAGACGGATCGTCCAGCGGAAGGCCTGCTCGCCGTAATCGAAGTAGAGGTGGATCGACGACGCGAACTTGACGCCACCGTTCTTTCTCAGTGCGTAGTAGCCTTTCGGGTCGATCAGCTGGACATCGCCTTTATCACCGAGCGTAGCGCAGTGCTCGGAGAGCTTGACCGGCCGACCGAACAGGAAGCCGCCCGGCGCCTTGACGAAACCGTCACGCGGCGGCGTCCAGATCGGCTGATCGCCGAGTGTCATGGTCATCAGCTCCGGCAGCACGTCGGAGTTGATGCGCCATTGCGCCCGCGCCATACCTTGAGGCAGCAGTCGCGAGTACATCTTGGCGACGTTCTGAGCGACCAGCGTATCGGCAGCTTGACTGCCTTCCTTGGCGACCGTGACAAGTGCATCCGATGCCATGTAGCCGAGCGGCTTGCCAACGCCATTGCCCTCGATGATGCTCTCATCGATCTTCCAATCGATGGCCTCAGCCGCCTTATTCTCCAGGCGGTTGTTGAGCCGCGGCGCATCTTCGAGCAGCTCATCGCTGGCTCTGACAAACGCATACAGCTCGTGCAGGATGCACGAACGCGGCGCCACATCACCCCGGGTCGGTGTCATCTGGCTGGCTTCCGAACGCCAGAATGCCGAGATGCCGGAACCGCCCCACGGCGTCGTTTCGTCCGTCAGATCGTTGACCTGGTTAGAATTGGTCGGCTCGCCATCCACTTCCGACAAGAGATTGTCGCCATTGAAGACCAGTTCCCAAATCCGGTCGCGGAACTCCGGTGGCACCATGTACCCGTCATTGGAGCCGCCTTCACGGTAGCTACCAGCCGCGCCCTGATACATGCTGGCGAGCCGCTGATCGACCGAGGCGTTCGGTGTCTGCGGATGGGCGCCGTGCACGGCCGATGCAAACTCGGCAAGCGACTGGAAGCCTGCTGTCGGATCGGCCGCGGCGCGGTCCTGGCCGACCTCGATGCGTGCTGCATCGGAAACCGGCATCGCCGAGCCTTCCATGCGCCGGCGCCGCTCGGCATCGCGTTCGGCTGTGGCGATGTCGGTCTCGAGCTGGTCAAGCTCCGCCTCGATTGCTTCGAAGCGGGTGTTTTCGTCTGCGGTGAGATCACGGCCTTCACCGTCGGCGGCATCGAGGATCGATTTGCCTTCAGCCTTGATTTCGGCGCGGCGGGATTTGAGTGCTTTCAGGGATTTCATGCGTTGTCCTTTCGATTTTCCATGCATGCTCGGGCCGCCACGCCCGCGCGGCAGCAGAAACGCAGAACTGAACTTTTCGTTAGCGTGAGGTCAGATCACCGCCATACGCCGTCGCCGGCTGGCGACCGACGCCGATGCGGCCTCTTTCGGCTTCGAGATGAGGTCGGCCATGCGCGCGATCTCGTCATCGAGCGTGGCGATGCGATCTGCCATGCCGACCGCGACGGCATCGTCCGCGCCGAGCATGCGCCCGCCACCGAATTTCGAAGTGACGTGATCGACGGAGACACCGCGCGAACGAGCCATCGACGCAACAAACATCTCGCCGTAGCGATCGACGCTCGCTTTGATGTCGCCAATTGCATCCTCAGTGAGCGGGAAGGCCGGATGCGTCTCGGCCTTGTTCGGCGAGATGTCCGCCTTGACCAGTGTCGGGCTGACGCCGATCGTCTCCAGCGCTTTCGATAAGTCCTCGTGGTAGGCATAAACGCCGAGTGATCCGATCTCGCCTGATGGCGTCACGACCACTTCGTCCGCTGCCGATGCAATCCACAGCGCACCGGATGCAGTGAACGGATTGGCGACAGCGACGATCGGCTTCGAGCCGCGGGCCGCGAACATCGCATCGGCCGCTTCCGGGACGCCAAAGACATTGCCGCCCGGACTATCAACATCGACGATGATACCGGCGATGCGAGGATCCTCGACCGCAGCATTAAGGCGACGCGCAAAACCTTCGGCGCTGGTGCCACCTGGACCGGAGATGTCCATCTCATCGCTGAGGCGTGGGCTGATCACGCCCTTGAGGCCGAGTATTGCGATTTCCACGCTGTCACCGCTGCCGCCTTGGCGCTTTGCCACAGCGAAGGGTCGCGTTGCGTGTTCCGGCCGGTCTGCGCTCGCATCGCCGTCGGCGACGATCGGCCGGCCGATGATTGCTGCGACCTCTTCCGGTGACCGTTTGCCACCAGCGGCGGCATAGGCCAGAAAATCCATGATCGCGCGGCCCTTGGCGGGATGGATGGTCCACGGTGTGCCGGCAACGGCGGTCAGAATTCGTGCATAGCGCATGGGCTACCCCTCCTGCTTTCTCTGATCTTCGATGGCGAGCGTGATGTCGCGCTCCAGCGCCGCGGCGTAGGCAGCGCGTTGCTCGGTGGTGCCGCCGGCTGGACCCATATTGAGCGGCTGCAGATAGCCCTCGCCGTGCTCGACCGGGTTCATGTTTTCAAGCGAGCGCACATCATTGGCGCTGAGCCAGCCCCACTCGCGCCCGATGCGGTAGGCCTCGTAGCGCGCTTTGATGTCGCCGCGCAGCAAGCCTGCAACGTTGTGCTCAGTGAAGAACGCATCATCGCGGACAATGAGGTCGCGGCGGATCGCCTGCTCCCACGCAACCAGCCACGGCAGCAGCGTCTCGGTGACGAACTCGATCGACTGTTGCTCGATGTTCGAAAACGTCGCGCGGTCGAGAATGCCGATCTTGTGCGGCGGCATGCGCCAAAAACGCAGGACCTGGAGCGCGACCTTCTCATAGGTCTCGATGAACTGCGCCTTGTCGTTCTGCGCCTCGCCCTTGGTGAACTTCGAACCGCCGTCAAGAACCGCGATCTTGTGGCGGTTGCGGCCGGTGAACTGCGCCTGCCACTTGCGCTTGAACTCGTGCGCCTGCTCGACGGTGCCGAACTTGCCCGGCACCTCGACGACGCCGCCCGGCGTCGCATCGTTCTCGAAGAACCGTGTCGCATAGTCCTGCAGCGCCAAGGCACGCGCGAACGTCTTCTGGCCGTGCTCGATCAATGACCGGCCAAGGATGTTATCTGTGGTGAGCGGTGGCGCCCGCAAATGAAAAACCTGATCGCGGTCAAGGCGGCGGCGCTGGCCGTTTTCGCGGACCTCATAAATGAAGTCGCGACCGTCTTGGATCTTCACAATCCACACCGTTTCCGGGTCGAGTCGGATAAGCTGATCGATTGGCCCGCGCGGCCCGTCCTTGATCTCGGCGAAGGCGTTGCGGTGCAGGCACAAATCCCACGTCATCTGATGCCGGAACTCATAGGCTGTCGCGAGATCGTTCGGGCGGTGATGCAGCAGATCGGCGATCGGGTGTTGATCGAAGCGCTCTTTGCCGCCGCCGCGGCGCTTGCGGTAAGTCACCAGCGGCAACGCGCCGATGGTTTGCGCGATGACCTGCAGGCAGTCATAGGCTTCCGGGATCTGCGGCACCGTCTTGGCGCTAACCACGACCTGGCCCTCGGGCGTGATCGTGTCGGTGAACCAGTAGTCATCGGCCGGGTTGCGGTTCGAAGGCTCGCTGGCGCCGAACATGCTTTTCAGTGAGATCATAGGGTCACCATCGCCTCGATGTTCGGGACGCCGCCGCCCGCTTCCTCGCCCTGTGTCAGCGCCAGCGCGATGATCAGCGCGACGATGCCGTCGATCTTCTGCGTGGACTTGTCCTTGGCCGGCTTGATGTTGCCGTTGCCGTCCGAGTAGGTCGCGACGTTGGCGGCCATCCACTTGAGAACGGGATGGTTGGCGTGATCGAGCACGCCGGTCAGCACGAGGCGCTCCAACAGTTTTGACGGCCCCGACAGCGATGCCATCGTCTGGTTGACCTTGACCGCGATGTCCGGCCGGATCTCGTTCAGCTCGATCATCAACTTGTGGGCGTTCCATGGGTCGAAGCCGATGCCCTGCACGTCGTACGTCTCGCAGTCGTCGAGCAGCTGGCGCTTGATCGCGTCGTGATCGGCGGCATCGCCTTCGGTCAGCATGACGGCGCCTTCATTGGCCCAGATGTCATAGGGCACACGCTCATGGCGCACGCGGTCCTGCAGGCCGGCGTCGGGCAGCCAGAAGCGGCAGAGCACGCGCCACCAGTCGTCACCGGCCGGCGGAAACACGATCACTTCGGCGCAGAGATCGCGCGTCGAGGCGAGATCGACACCGATGAAACACTGCCGGCCGCGCAGATCCTCGAAGGCGGTTTTCCAGGCCTTGTCGTCTTTGCTGGATGCGCAGAGCGCCCAACGGTCCATCTTGAGCCAGCGTGTGACCTGGCCGACCCATTGGTTCAGGTGGTAGCGCTTGAAATCGTTCTCGTGGCGGGATGAGCGGCGCGCCAGTTCGGCCTGGTCCTGCATGTACTCGCGCTTGAGCGAGATGCCGAAGTTGGGATTGGCCTTGATCCAGGTGGCGGGATCGTAAGGGTCATCGTCTTCATCCGCCGCATAGATCGCGATCAGCGTGCGGTGGTCGGTGATCGTGCCTTCGGCGAGGTTGCGGCAGACGTTCCACAGCTCCCAGCCGTAGCCCTGCTGCAGGCCGGCGGTCGAGATGTCCCATGCCATTGGCTGCTGGCGTGCGCCCGTGCCTTGATCGAGAAACTGCAACAGCCGGTCATCGCGAAATTCGTGCAACTCGTCAGCGATGCGGAACGAAGGGCCCTTGCCGTGCTGGCCTTCCGCCTTGCCGCCGAGCGGCTTGAACACGGAAAAGAGCTGCTCGCAGTAGAGGCTGTCCTTGAAGGCCTGGATGTGCTGGCGCAGATCCTCGTTGAGCAGCACCATGCGGCGGGCAGCGTCGAAGACAATGCGGGCCTGCTCCTCTTTAGTTGCGACCGCGTAGCCCTCGCCGCCGAACTCACCGTCACAAAGTAGGTGCGCGAGCGAGACGCCCGCCATCAATTCGGTTTTGCCGTTCTTGCGTGGCACCCAAACCGTGCCGCGGCGATAGCGCCTGGTGCCGTCGTCGCATTTCCAGCCGAACGCCGGGGCGACGATATCGAAGGCCTGCCAATCTGTGAGAACGAACGGCCGGCCGGCGAACTCGGCCTTGGTGAGGCGGCAATAGCGCGGGAAAAACAGGATCGCCTGGACGGCTGTTTCCTTCTCGAAGTGGAAGCGGTCGAAGGTGTCACCGTGCATCTCGACATAGGCGTCAACACCGCGGCGCACGTCGGCCTCTTGCGTGAGGTCGAGGCCTGCGGCAAAGGCGAGATGGGGGCGGATATCAGCGGTTGCGGTCATGGTCAGGATGAGCCCAATCGCGAGCGTGAGAAAGGTGCGGATCAATTGAGGCCTCCACCGCCGGTCGTGTTGGATCCTCGCGGCGCGAACATGCCGACGGGCGAGCCGGCGGGTGCGGGTTGCGTCGCGGTCTCGGCGGGTGCGGTGAGATCAAGCGGCTGCACGGTCGGTTCAGTGAAGCGGGCAAGGATCTGCTGGCGCGATGATGGTGTGAGGCCGAAGCGGTCTTCGAGCTGCACCATCTTTTCCTCGATGCG
>Ga0070754_10002393_pt1 | contig 13871 bp, 14 predicted proteins | sample VirMetDEL_Sep_01_FD_75181 | JGI IMG/M metagenome (GOLD analysis project Ga0070754, IMG submission 75181) | Aqueous microbial communities from the Delaware River and Bay under freshwater to marine salinity gradient to study organic matter... | ecosystem: Environmental > Aquatic > Marine >... | reverse complement strand
GTGTGCGGGGCATCGACATTCCTGGCCGGCTGGCGATCGTGGGTTTCGGTGATGTGCCATTTGCCGCCGACATGGCGCCTGCGCTGAGCACGGTGCGGATCAATGGGGCGGACATCGGTCGCCTGGCTTCGCGGTTTCTGATCGACCGGGCTGAGGGGCGGGAGGTGGCGCACCGCGTGGTGGATGTGGGGTTTTCGATTGTTGAGCGGGAGACTTCCTGAGTTTTTCTCCGGTGGGTCCGGTCGTTTCCGAGTGGGCGTCACCGGCTCCGCGAATGTCCCCCGAGTCGGCTTCGCCGCCTCTCCTCCTTAATTTCGCTGCGCCGGTGACGCCCACTCGGAAACGACCTCCTTGGCAGGCGAAAGGAGTGGCACGTCAAGGGTGCCCGAAGTTCGTGGGCACACGGCGCTCTGTGGAGCGAAATTAGGGAGGAGACGGCCGCAGGCCGTCGGGGGACATTCGCGGAACAGAGCGCCATGCGCTCACGAGCAAGAAGAAGCAGGTGCCAGAAACCTGAAGGGGAAAAATCCGTTGACGAGCAAAGATGGTACCGGTACCATTCGACCAACTTCATTTTGGTACCGGTACCAGAAAGAAGCCCGTCCAACCCGATTCCCCAACGACAGGAGACACCACCATGAAGCAACTGCTGTGCGCGCTAGGCGCATCCATGACCCTCACCGCGGCCATGGCCTGGCCCGACAAGACCGTCACCCTCGTGGTGCCCTTTCCGCCCGGCGGCTCCACAGACGTGATTGCCCGCACCCTCCAGCCCAAGCTGCAGGAGAAACTGGGTGGCACCTTCGTCGTGGAGAACAAGGCCGGCGCCACCGGCACCATTGGCGCCACCCACGTGGTGCGCGCCGCGCCCGATGGCCACACCCTGTTCGTCTCCTCGCTCGGTCCTTTTGTCATTGCGCCGCACCTGTTCAAGGTGAGCTACGACGCGCCCAAGGACTTCGACTACATCTCGGTCGCCGTGCAGGCCCCCAACGTGCTGGTGGTGCCCGCCGCGTCTGCCCACAAGAACATGGCCGACGTGATGGCCTTCCAGAAGGCCAACCCACGCAAGATGACCTTTGCCTCTTCCGGCAACGGCAGCAGCGACCACCTCACGGCCGAGCTTTACTGGCAGCAGACCGGCACCAGCGGCGTGCACGTGCCCTACAAGGGCGGTGGCCCCGTGATGACCGACCTGCTGGGCAACCAGGTGGATTCCTCGTTCATGAACATCAACACCGCCATGCCGCAGATCAGGGCCGGCAAGCTGCGCGCGCTCTCCATCACCAGCGCGCAGCGCTCTCCGCTGCTGCCCGACGTACCCACGCTGGACGAACTCGGCATCAAGGACGCCAACGTGTACTCGTGGCAGGCTGTGGCCGGCCCCAAGGGCATGCCCGCCGACGTGAAGGCCAAACTGCATGCCGCCATCAAGGACGCCCTGAACGACCCGGCCATCAAGCCCAAGCTGCTCGAAGTGGGTTTCGAGGTGGTGGCGAGCACCCCCGAGCAGTTCACCGCCTTCCAGGCGGCCGAGTTCGCGCGCTGGCAGAAGCTGATTCAGTCGCGCAACATCAAGGTGGAGTGAGACCCCGTTCATGCTGAGCCCCGCCACCGTCTCCGCCTCCACGCCCCGGGTCACCGATCTGCGCGCCATCCCCGTCGCGGGGCGCGACAGCATGTTGCTCAACCTGAGCGGCGCGCACGCACCGTTTTTCACGCGCAACTTGCTCATCCTCACCGACAGCGCAGGGCGCACCGGCGTGGGCGAGGTGCCGGGTGGCGAGAAGATCCGGCAGACGCTGGAGGATGCGCGCGAACTGGTGGTGGGCCAGCCGATTGGTGACCACCAGCGCCTGCTGCGCGAACTGCACAGCCGCTTTGCCGACCGCGACTCGGGTGGACGCGGCAACCAGACCTTCGACCTTCGCACCACCATCCACGCCGTCACTGCCGTGGAGTCCGCCCTGCTGGACCTCCTGGGGCAGCACCTGGAGGTGCCGGTGGCCGCGCTGCTCGGTGAAGGCCAGCAACGTGATTCGGTGGAGATGCTGGGCTACCTGTTCTACATCGGTGATCGCACGAAGACCGACCTGCCCTACGCAAGCGAGCCCGGCGCGCCAGACGCCTGGAGTCGCCTGCGTCATGAGGCGGCCATGACGCCCGAAGCCGTGGTGCGCCTGGCCGAGGCGGCGCGCGAGCGCTACGGCTTCAACGACTTCAAACTCAAGGGCGGCGTGCTGCCCGGCGACGACGAAGTGGACGCGGTGATCGCGCTGCACGAACGTTTCCCCGATGCGCGCGTGACGCTCGACCCCAACGGTGGCTGGCTTTTGCGCGACGCGATCCGCCTCGGGCAGCGCATGCGTGGCGTGGTGGCGTATGCCGAAGACCCCTGTGGCGCCGAAGACGGCTTCTCCGGCCGCGAGGTGATGGCCGAGTTCCGCCGCGCCACCGGCCTGCCCACCGCCACCAACATGGTCGCCACCGACTGGCGCCAGCTCACGCACGCGCTCTCGCTGCAGTCGGTCGACATTCCCCTGGCGGATCCGCATTTCTGGACCATGGCCGGCAGCGTGCGCGTGGCGCAGACCTGCCGCGACTGGGGCCTGACCTGGGGCTCGCATTCCAACAACCATTTCGACGTGTCGCTGGCCATGTTCACGCACGTGGGCGCCGCCGCACCCGGCAAGGTCACCGCCATCGACACGCACTGGATCTGGCAGGATGGCCAGCGCCTCACCAAGGAGCCGCTCAAGATCATCGGCGGCCATGTGCAGGTGCCAAAAAAGCCCGGCCTGGGCGTGGAGCTCGACATGGCAGAGGTGGAGAAAGCCCACCAGCTTTACTTGCAGCATGGGCTGGGTGCGCGCGATGACGCAACCGCCATGCAGTACCTGATGCCGAACTGGACCTTCAACCCCAAGCGCCCCGCGCTGGACCGATGAACCACACCATTGCTTGCCCATGAGACCGAACCGACTGCGACAGATCTGGGCCGCTGGCGGCGCGGTGGCCAATGGCTGGCTTGCCATCCCCAACAGTTTTTCTGCCGAGACCATGGCCCACCAGGGCTGGGACTCGCTCACGATCGACCTGCAGCACGGCGTGGTGGACTACCAGGCCATGGTGACCATGCTGCAGGCCATCTCCACCACCGACACCGTTCCCGTGGTGCGCGTGCCCTGGCTGGAGCCGGGCATCCTCATGAAGACGCTGGACGCCGGCGCCTACGGTGTCATCTGCCCCATGGTGAACACGCGTGAAGACGCACAGAAACTGGTGGCCTGGACGCACTACGCACCGCGCGGCACGCGCAGCTTCGGCCCCGTGCGCGCCCTGCTCTACAGCGGTGCCGATTACCCCCAACACGCCAACGACACCATCGTCACTTTCGCCATGATCGAGACCGCGCAGGCGCTCGACAACCTCGAAGACATCCTTTCGGTGCCGGGCCTGGACGCGATCTACATCGGCCCCTCCGATCTCTCGTTGGCGCTCGGCTGCAACCCGACCTTCGACGACCTCGACCCCAAGGCCGCTGCGGCGGTCGAACACATCCTGGCGCGCGCCAAGGCGCACGGCCTGGTGGCCGGCATCCACAACGGATCGCCCGAAGCGGCCGCGCGGCGCATCGCCATGGGCTTCCAGTTCGTCACCATCAGCTCGGACGCGCGCCTGATGGCCGCCGGCTCGCAGCAGGTGCTGGCCACCCTGCGCGCCGCGCACCCACGCACCACGCCAGAAGGCTACTGAGCACCCTCCCCCTCTCTCTCGCAAGGAACATCAATGAAAGTCGGATTCATCGGCCTGGGCATCATGGGCACGCCCATGGCCCTGCACCTCGCGAACGCGGGCCACACGCTGTACGTGCACACACGCAGCCAGGTGCCCGAGGCGATCGGCGCGGCCGGTGGCAAGCGCTGCGAGAACGCCGCGGCCGTGGCACGCGAGGCCGAAGTCATCTTCACCATGGTGCCCGACACGCCGGACGTGGAGGCCGTGCTGTTCGGCGAGAACGGCGTGGCCTCGGGCCTCAAAGGCAGCGCGGCCGGCCCTGACGGCCGGGAGGGCAAGGTCGTGGTAGACATGAGTTCGATCTCGCCCATGGCCACCAAGGGTTTCGCCAAACGCATCAACGAACTCGGTTGCCAATACATCGACGCACCGGTCAGCGGCGGCGAAGTGGGCGCCAAGGCCGGCTCCCTCACCATCATGTGCGGGGGCGATGAAGCCGTGTTCGAGCGCGTAAAGCCCTTGCTGGAACTCATGGGCAAGAACATCACGCTGGTGGGCGGCAACGGCGACGGTCAGACCACCAAAGTGGCCAACCAGATCATCGTGGCCCTCAACATCGCCGCCGTGAGCGAGGCCCTGGTGTTCGCCAGCAAGGCCGGCGCAGACCCGGCCAAGGTGCGTCAGGCCCTCATGGGCGGCTTCGCGTCCAGCCGCATCCTGGAAGTGCATGGGGAACGCATGATCAAGCGCACCTTCAATCCCGGCTTTCGCATCAAGCTGCACCAGAAAGATCTGAACCTGGCGCTGCACGGCGCGCGCGAAATCGGCGTGAGCCTGCCGCAAACGGCGAATGCCGCGCAGCTGATGCAGGCCTGCGCGGCAAACGGCATGGGTGAGCTGGACCACTCCGCGCTGGTGAAGGCGCTGGAGCTGATGGCCGGCCACCCGGTGGCACCCGACTGACGCTGGCGCGTCAGCCGGCTGCGCTTACTTCGCGGCCCGCGCCTTGGCCACAGCGGCCTGCGTTTCTTTCCACAGGTCTTCGCCCACGTTGGCCGCGATACCCTTGTTCACCGAGGCCAGCTTCTCGCGCATGCGGTTGGCCTCAGCGGCGCTGAGCTGGTTGATCTGCATGCCCTTGCCCTTGAGGTCGGCCAGCGCCTTGTCGGCCTCGGCACGCGTGTCCTGGCGCTCGAAATCGCGGCTCTTCTTCGCGGCATCCATCAGCACCTTCTGCTCGTCCTTGCTCAAGGCATCCCAGTACTTCTTGCTCACCAGCACGATCCACGGGCTGTAGACGTGGTTGGTCACCGTCAGGTACTTCTGCACCTCGTAGAACTTGCTGGAGAGGATGGTGTTGTACGGGTTCTCCTGCCCACCCACGGTCTTGGTTTCCAGCGCGGTGAACAACTCGGAAAACGGCAGCGGCACGGCGTTGGCGCCCAGCGTCTTGAAGCTGTCGATGAACACGTTGTTCTGCATCACGCGCAGCTTGATGCCGTCCATGTCTTCCAGCTTCGTGACGGCGCGCTTGTTGTTGGTGAGGTTGCGAAAACCGTTCTCCCAATAGACAAGACCCACCAGGCCTTTCTCCTGCAGCTTGTCCATCACCTTCTGGCCGACCGGGCCATCGAGCACCACGTCGGCTTCCTTGGCGTTGTCGAACAGGAACGGGGTGTCCCAGATCGCCATTTCCTTGGTGATGCCCACCAGCGTGGCGGTGGAGCCCACCATCATTTCCTGCGCGCCACCAATCAATGCCTGCTGCATCTGCACGTCCGAGCCCAGCGCGGCGGCGCCGATGGCGCGGATCTTCATCTTGCCGCCTGAAGCCTTTTCCACTTCGTCGGCAAACACCTTGGTGGCGCGGCCCTGGTTGGACACTTCGTTCAGGCCGTAGCCGAAACGGATCAGGCGCGGCTTGATGTCCTGCGCCTGGGCGATGCCAGCGCTCAGTGTGGCCAGCGCGACCGCAGTGGCTATGGCGAGTTGTTGGATCTTCATGGTTGATCTCCTTGGTGGTTGGATGCGGCGAGAGCCGGAGGGAACGAAAGCGGGCCGAGGTTCAGAACATCAGCGCCAGTGGCCACAACACGATGGCCGGGAACACGATGAGGAGCGCGAGCATGGCGAAATACACCAGCAGAAACGGCGTGACGCCACGAATGACGTTTTCCATGCGCAAGCGGCCGACGCCGGCCACCACGTTGAGCACGGTGCCCACGGGCGGCGTCAGCAGGCCCAGGCAGCCGACGAAGATGAACACGAAGCCGAAGTACACCGGATCGATGCCAGCCTTGGCGGCCAGCGGAGCAAGCACGGGCCCAAGGATCAGGATGGTGGGCGTGAGGTCCATCACCATGCCCACCGCCAGCAGGAAGAGGCAGACCACGGCCATGAACAGCATGGGTTCGGAGAGCAACGGCCCGATGTTCTTCGCCAGTTCATTGGGCAGGTCGGCCAGGGTGATCATGTAGGACGCCGCCGTGGCCGCGCCGCACAGGAACATCACCACGCCGGTGGTGCGCGACGCATCCACCAGCACCCGGTAGATGCCCTTGAGGTCAAGCTCGCGATATATGAAGGTGGCGACCAGGAAGGCGTACACCGCCGCCACCACAGCCGCCTCGGTCGGGGTGAAGAAACCCATGCGCAGGCCGCCGATGATGATCACCGGCATCATCAACGCCCAGGCGCTGCTGGCCAGCGCACTGCGGCGCTCGGGCCAGGTGGTCCGTGTGGCAACCGACAGGTCCTTGCTGCGCGCTACCCAGCGCCACACCAGCACCAGCGAAGCGGCCATCATCAGCCCCGGCACGATGCCGGCCAGGAACAGTTTGCTGATGGAGGTGTTGGTGGTCACGCCGTAGATCACCATGGGCATGGAGGGCGGAATGATGGGCGCGATGATGCCGCCCGAGGCAATGAGTCCCGCGCTCGATCCGTCGGGGTAGTTCTGTCGCCGCATCATCGGCAACAGAAGCGTGGCCAGAGCCGCCGTGTCGGCGATGGCCGAACCGCTCATGGAAGCCAGCAGCACCGAGGCCGCGATCGCCACGTAGCCCAGGCCACCGCGCACGTGGCCCACCATGGAACGGGCCAGATCGATGATGCGCCGGCTCAGGCCGCCGGCATTCATGATTTCACCGGCGAGGATGAAGAACGGCACTGCCAGCAGGGGAAAACTGTCAAAGCCCGCCTGCACGTTCTGCGCCAGCAACTGCGCATCGAAAAAGTCCAGATGCACCATCAAGGCCAGCGCGGTGAGCATCAGCGCAAACGCGATCGGAACGCCCACCGTCATGGTGGCAAAGAGCACGAGGAGAAAGACCGCAATCGTCATGGTGCGGGCTCCTCAGGTTGCTCGCCGCGCAGATCGGCCCAGGCCTGCATCACCAGCAATACCGCCATGCAGCCCCCCATGACCAGCGTGCCGGCGGCGCCCACGGCCAGCGGCAGGTTCATCACCGGACTGCGGCTGTCCAGCCCCACCAGCACCTGCGACCACGAGCCGTGAATGAGGTAGTACAGCGCGAGTGCGATCAGTCCACGCGTAAGCCAGCGCAGCACCTTTGCAGGCGCTCCGGTCACGCGGGCGGTGACGAGATCGAAGCCCAGGTGCTTGCCTTCTCCGAAAGCCAGCGTGGCCGAAATGCACACCAGCCACACAAACAGCAGGCGCGAGAGTTCTTCAGACACCACCCAGCCGGTGCCCCAGAAATAACGCAGGATCACGTTGCCGAACACGCACACGACCATGCCCAGCAGGCACAAAGCCAGCAGCGCCTCGGCGCCGTTGCGCAACAGCCGGACCGCCTTCATGCCCTGGCCTCCTGCGCGGTGCGCAGCCAGTCCACCACCGCCTGGCCGAGTTCCGCCAGATCGCGGGTGGCGTCCAGGCGCAGCACGCCGGGCTCCTGGCGCGGGTCTTCCAACGTTTCGAACTGGCTGGCCACCAGGCTCACCGGGAACACATGCGCGGGCCGCGCGGCCACGCGTTCGCGCGCCTGATCCTGCGTGAGATCCAGGAACACGAAACGCAGACCAGGCGCGGCAGCCCGCAGGTGGTCCCGGTATCGGCGGCGCAGTGCGGAACAGGTGAGCACAACGCCCTCCGGGTGGGCCTGCAACCGCCCTGCCAGCGTGTCGAGCCAGGCGGCGCGGTCTTCGTCGCTCAGTGGCGAGCCACTGCGCATCTTCAGGATGTTGGTCTCGGAATGAAAGTCGTCGCCTTCGAGCAGTGGCAAGCCCAGCTCACGCGCGCACAGCTCACCCAGACTGGACTTGCCGCAACCCGCCACGCCCATGACGACGAGCAAGGTGTTCTCAGGTGAATGGCTCATTTGGTAGCGCTGTCCCATTGATCAAAAAAAAGTCTGCGACAACGGCCTGGCCTCTGCCTCGACACAGCGAGGCTTCATGGCAACATGCGGCGGCAGATTCAGGGTAAATTCTGGTGTCGGATGGCTTTGGACAGCGCTATCCTAATCGCCAGCATCGATATCAAGCTACCGGGAAAACCCTTGGAACCCTCCGAACGCAAGCGCCGCCACAGCGGCCGCATCACCCTCGACGACGTGGCCCGGGCGGCGGAGGTGAGCCCCATCACCGCTTCGCGCGCGCTGCGCGGCGAACGCGGCGTGGCCGCCGACCTCGTGGAACGGGTCAAGGTCGCAGCCACCCAGCTGGGCTATGTGCCCGATCCGGCCGCCCGCGCCCTGGCCTCCCAGCGCAGCGCGCAGGTGCCGGTGCTGGTGCCGCTGCTGTCCAACGCCTTGTTCGTCGACGTGCTCGAATCCGTGCAGCGCACGCTGTGGCCCCACGGCTACCAGACGCTCATCGGCGTGACGCACTACGAACCACTGGAAGAAGAACAACTGCTGCGCAGCTACCTCGCACACCGCCCGGCGGGCCTGCTGCTCACCGGCTTCGATCGCACCGAAGCCGCGCGCCAACTGGTGGCGGCCAGCGGCGTGCCCTGCGTGTACCTGATGGAGCTCACGCAGGCGCCGGGCGTGTACTGCGTGGGCTTCTCGCAGATCGAGGCCGGCCATGCGATCACCGAGCATCTGGTGCAACGCGGCCGCCAACGCATCGCCTTCGTGGCCGCCCAGCTGGACCCGCGCACCATGCAGCGCGCAGAAGGCTACCGCCGCTGTCTGCGAGAACACGGCCTGTACGACGCGCGGCTGGAACTGCTGAGCCCGCAGCCCTCGTCCATGCGGCTCGGCGGCGAACTGCTCGAAGACCTGCTGCGCACCCGGCCTGAGGTGGACGCGGTGTTCTTCTGCAACGACGACCTGGCACAGGGCGGCCTGCTCACCGCGCTGCGCCTGGGGGTGGACGTGCCCGGACGCATTGCGGTTGTGGGCTTCAACGATCTCTCGGGCAGCGACCAGATGGTGCCGCCCCTGACCACGGTGCGGACTCCCCGTCGCGCCATCGGCGAGGCCAGCGCACAAATGCTGCTGGGTTTGATGCGAGGGGAAACGCCAGCGCAGAACTCGGTCGACCTCGGTTTCGAACCCATGATCCGCGGCAGCAGTTGATCAACGGCGATATGCTGGCGCACCGCTTCAAAGGAGGCAACATGTCCCACGCAGCTTTCACCATCAAGGCGTTCGCGGTTTACCTGGTCGCCCTGGGCGCGTCGCTGGTGCTCGTCCCGAACCTCATGCTCTCGCTGTTCGGATTCACGCCCACCAGCGAGGTCTGGATCCGCGTGCTGGGCGTGGTGGTGTTCAACCTTGGCTGGTATTACTGGTACGCCGCCGTGAGCGAAGCCAGACCCTTCTTCGCCGCTTCGGTCGTGACGCGTGTGTTCGCACTGCTGGCCTTCACCGGCCTGGTGATCGCCGGCTTTGCATCACCCATGCTCGCGCTGTTCGGCGTCGTCGACGCGGCCGGTGGCGCGTGGACTTGGCTGGCGCTGCGCAAAGACCGCTCCCTTTCCACTTGACCACCCACCAACTCAGGAGACACACCGCATGACCGCTTACATCCACGGCAGTATCGAAGTTACCGACCCCGAGCTTTACGAGGAATACCGCCGCGAGGTACCGGCCCTGATCGCTGCGCATGGCGGGCGCTACCTGGTGCGCGGCGGGGCGGTCACCGTGCTCGAAGGCGGCAGCGCGCCCCCACGCCAGGTCATTCTGGAGTTTCCCGACATGGCGCACCTGCAGGCGTTCTACCACTCGCCGGAATACCAGCGCCTCGTCGCGATCCGCCAGCGTGCATCCAAAGGCACGCTGGTGGCCATCGAAGGTTACTGAGGCTGCTGATTCGCTGAACCCATCACGCTGTACCAGTCCAGCTTCCGCGTGGCGACCATGATGGCCGCGAGCACGCCGAACAGCAGCAGCGAGCCCATCATCAGCGCGTTGTCTTCCGAAACGAGGATGCCGTAGAGCACCCCATACAGCGCCACGAGCAAACCACTCATGAGCAGCCCGGGCCGCCATCCGCCGAGCACGTGGTGCAGGTAGTGCGCCAGCAGCCCGATGCAGGCCAGGCTGGCCACCAGGTAGGCCCACACAAAGTCCACATGCTCGGAGATTGACAGCAGCAGCAGGAAGAACAACACGAGCGCTGCGCCGATCATGAGGTACTGCATGGGATGGATGCGCCACTGGCGCACCATCTCCAGCACGAAGAAGGCCGCGAAGGTGAGCACGATGAACATCATGGCGTACTTGGTGGCCCGCTCGGTCATGCGGTAGACGTCCACCGGGTTGTCCAGCGACACGGCAAAGCCTTCCAGCGGCTGGGGTTTGTCGCCCTGCTGGAGGAACTGCTGCTGGGCCTGGGCCGAGAGGGAGGTGACATTCCACTGCGCCTCGAAGCCCTCTGCGCTCACGGTGCGGGAACGGGGCAGGAAGTCGCCGACGAAGCTGGGGTGCGGCCAGGCAGACTGCAGGTTCACGCTGTTCTCGTCGGCCAGCGGTACCCACCCAATGCGACCGGTGCCGGCCAGCTCCAGTTGAAGTTCGAAAGGCAAGGCCTCGCCGGCTCTGAACAGGCTCACGTCGATCGCAGCCCCAAGTGGCAGGGGCATGCGCTGGGCGGAGAGGGTCGGCGTCACCGCCAGTGCGCGACCACCCACCTTCAGCTGCGGCGCGCTCAGCATGCCGCGCAGATCGCCCACGCCCATCAGCAGGCGGGGCTGGCCCAGCGCAATCTGACCGCCCTTCTCCCTGGGTTGCACATCGCTCCACACGAAGCGGCCATTGCTCTCGTGGGAACTGGTGTAAACCGTGATGGGAAAGATGCCGCGCCAGCGGGTCTCGGTGTTCAGCCGGGCGCGCGTGTCCATGCGCACAGGAAAGCGGATGACCACATGGTTCTGCGTCACACGCTCCTCACGCAGCAGACCGGTGTCGCCCACCGGCACGCTGCGCGTAAAGGTCTCGGTGTAGGGCACGTAAAGCACCGGGCCGGTGATCGTCTGGGCGCCCGCATGGGCACGGGCCACTTCGTTGGCAGCCAACTCGCGGTTCTGGCTGCGTTCGTGGATCACGTCGCGCACCATCATCAGGGGAATCGATAGCAGCAGCATCAGCAAGCCGATGACCAGGACTTTGCTCAGCAAGGGGTATTTGTTCAATTCGGGCTCCGTGTTGAGAACCCGGCCAGTCTGCTCTGGCGACGTGCAGCGCGCGTGCGGCGAAGCGGAAATTTTGTGAAGCGGATGTGAAAACCATCAGGCGGGCAGGCGCCAGCGCGCTTCGCAACCCGGCGCAGGTTCCGCGTTGCCGATGACCAGTTGCCCACCGTGCAGTTCACTCACTTCGCGCACCAGGCACAGCCCGAGGCCTGATCCTTTGTCCTGCCCCTCGGCGCGCGGCAGCGAATAGAACCGCTCGAAGATGCGGTCCCGCGCATAGTCGGGAATGCCGGGCCCCTGGTCGCGAACAGACCAATCCACATGATCGCCATCGCGACGCAAGTGCAACCAGAGTTCCCCACTGGGCGGCGAGAAGTCGACGGCGTTGTCCAGCAGGTTCTGCAGCGCCTGCCCGATCAGGAAAGCATCGCCAGGCACTTCCATGCCTTGCCCGAGATCGTCGTGCACGCGCAGCGACTTCAGGCGGATGCGTGGCTCCATGCGCTGCAGAAGCTCGCGTGTGAGGGCACTCAGGTCCACCGGTTCGCGCGCGGCAAGTCCACGCATCTGCTCCACATGCGCGAGTTCGAGCAGCTTGTCAACGAGCTGGCGCAAGCGCTCTGCCTGACGCTGGATGTTGTCGGCGAACCGGTGTCGATCACCCGGGGGCAAATCTTCCTGCAGCAGTTCAGCCGCTCCGCGGATTGCCGCCAGCGGGCTCTTGAGTTCGTGTGTGAGCGTGTGCACGTAGCTCTCCACATAGGCCTTGTCTTCCAGCTGCAGCCGCATGCGCTCGAGCGCCTGCGCGAGTTCGGTGAATTCGGTGCTCCCCGAGCGGCGTCCCAGCAGGGGCAAGGGCACACGGTCCCCCCGCGCCACCGCATTGGCATATCCACGCAGTCGAGAGAGCGAACTCGCGATCCACCAGCTGAACAACAAACCGATGGCCAGCGACAGGCCCAGCAAACCCCAGGACCAGCGCAGGATGCGCTGCTGGCTGCGCTCGATGTACGGTTCAAGGCGATCGTTCGGACGAGACACGGAGAGCGCGCCTATGATGCGCTCGCCATCGCGGATGGGTGCGGCCACATGCATCACCGTGGCGGTGTCGGGCGCGTACGGATTGGCTGGACTCGACCGTGCGCCGTACTCGCCGCGCAATGTGCGGGCAACGTCGTTCCAGCGCGAGAAATCCTGGCCGATCGCCTCCGGCTGCGTGTCGAAGCGCACGATGCCCTGGGCGTCGGTGACGGTGATGCGGTAGTCGATGCGGTTCTTCTGGAGGCCCCAGATGCTTGCCTGTGGATTCACCTCGGGCAACCCGGTGAGCGCCTGCGCAAAGCTGCCATTGGCAATGGTGCCCGCTTTCATGTCGGGCGCTGCCAGCCGCGCCAGCGTGTAGGCCGCATCCACTAGGCTGTCTTCCATGGCCTGGCGGGTGCCTGGCTTGACCTCTTCCACGAACACGCGCAGCACAACGAAGAGCGCCAGCCCCAGGATCAGGAAGAAGCCGAGCAGCAAGCGCAGACCGATGCGCATGCGTCAGCCCGGAAAATGGATGGAATAGCCCATGTTGCGGTGGGTCTGGATCACATCGGGTGACAGTCCCCGCTCGCGCAGCTTGGCGCGCAGCAGTTTCACGTGCGCATCTACTGTGCGATCGGACGTGTCCGTGGCACCGCCCCACACGATGTCCATGAGTTCGGAGCGCGAGAAGATACGCTGTGGCCGGCGCAGCAGGGTGGCGAGCAGCTGGAATTCGTAGCGGGTGAGCGTGAGGTAACTGCCCAGGCAGGTGATCCGCTGCGACGCCTCGTCAAGCACGAGAACCTCGCTCACCCTGGCAAGGGGCGCGGCCGGCTCAACCTGCGCCGATGCGACAGGCAGGGCACTGGCGCTTCGGCGCAATATGGCCCGGACTCGAGCCACGACCTCGCGCGGGGAGAAAGGTTTGACCACATAGTCGTCTGCCCCGAGTTCGAGACCCAGCACCCGGTCGATCTCCTCGTGGCGCGCACTGAGGAAAACGATGGGCAGCTCGCTGGTCTTGCGGATGGCGCGGCACACGTCGAAGCCGCTGCCGTCGGGCAAGCCCACGTCGAGCACGGCGAGATCGGGAACCTCGCCGAGAAAGGCCTGCAGCGCCTCACCCACCAGGCGAACGTGCCGCACCTCGAAACCCTCGCTTTGCAGCGCATAGATCAGCGTGTCGGCAATGGCCTGTTCGTCTTCCAGCAGCAGGATGCGCTTGCGCATGGGTGGGTTCGCGGTCGGATGGAGGGCGCCATCTTAAGCGGACACAGGTGGTTACCTTGCGACCCTGCGCAGCGCACATCCGCTTCACACCAATCCGGGACAATTCGCCTCCATGTTTGCGCTAAACCTCCGGCGCGCGCTCCTGGGCTTCGCCCTGATCGCCGCCACCTTTTCCGTGCTGCCCACGCAGGCATCGACCTTCGAACTGCCGCCGCTGGACCGCATCGTCAATTACCAGCCCAAGCTGCCGCTGCAGGTGTTCACCGCCGAC
>Ga0070754_10002389_pt1 | contig 13881 bp, 11 predicted proteins | sample VirMetDEL_Sep_01_FD_75181 | JGI IMG/M metagenome (GOLD analysis project Ga0070754, IMG submission 75181) | Aqueous microbial communities from the Delaware River and Bay under freshwater to marine salinity gradient to study organic matter... | ecosystem: Environmental > Aquatic > Marine >... | reverse complement strand
GGCGGTGGCGGCGGAGACGAAGGCGGTGGCGGACACACACATGGTGGTGGTTTCCGTGAACTTTTGGCCCACGCAACCGCCATGGATATGATGCCACCGGAAAGTGCGGTAAGTGTGAGACTCAAGACCACAATGACAACAAGTTGTGGCGTGTTCATGTTTGCGGTATGTACCCGGAAAAAGAAAGTGATGCAACGATCTCAAAATCATGTCGGTGTCTGCACTAAAGGGTGGTTTGAATGCATTGATGAAGCTGGGGTGTACCCATGTGGATGGTGTGAGTACACGCACAACCTCACGTTCGTGGAGCATGAACGACAACGGCAACCCATCTCACATGCTTCAATTCGTGCGTGACTTCATTTCAGATGATGTTTTGTTCACCATTGAACGTGACTTTAATCGCAATGTTGTCGTGTACCGCCCGTCTCTTGACGCCACGGGAAATCTGAACACGGTCAAGGCGTCATGGTTCATGGTACCATCCGATGTTGACATTGAATGTGAAGAAACGCATGGATCATTGTACGAAGAAGAGTTGACAAAACTTGAATACATGGGTTACGGCGTGACAAACGTCGTGCCCAACACACCAAGCTTTTGCGTCGCAGCCTTACCCGATACACCCCTGAACCTCGTACGCGACCCGGTGACCCAAAAGTGGCGCGTGTGCATCACAATTGAAAATGTCACGTGGATGTTACAACGTATTTTATTGTACACCAAGCCACGTGCACTTGGCATGTTTCCCAGTGTAACGGAACTTCATCTTGAAGTGGCTGATGCCTCCGGTGCCGTGGCTCAATTTTACTATGCTGTCAAGTAAAATAAAAAAAAAACTTCACTTTGAAATTAATGTATGCATTTTTGAATCATCGTTCCAGTTGTTACCTTGATTCCGTTCTGGTTGCGATGTTTCTCACACATCAAAATTTTCAAGACGCGCTTCATGTTTCCACATCTTCCTCTTCCCCTCTTGTGCGTGCGGTGTCGGATGAAATCACACGATTGCACTCGTTGAAACCACGAGGATGGATTTGCAACGACGTGCGACGTCACATGGGTGCACCGTGGAACACCAACACGCCTCAATCGTGCGTGGACTGTTTCCATGCGTTGCTGGACGGAATGCGCGTGTCCTCGCTTGGCACGTTGACCCACACCATCACGTACCTTGCCCACAATACCACACGCCGCGAAACACATACGTCAGATGTTGAAGAGTTTCGTGTACAGTTGGCCGTTGCGGGTCAACACACGTCTCTTGAAAACGTGTTTGAACCGCAAGGTACCATTTTACCAAATCATGCCGAATCGTTTGCCACCATTCACACCATTCAACTTGAACAACATTCTTCCGTGCTTGTGTTTGAAGTTGCAAGGTGTGACACGTGCATTCAAAAAGTTGAGTACGGTGTCACATCATCGCCTATGTTGCGTGTGGTGATGGTGGTGCAGGATGTTGAGTGGACATTAATTGGGGTGGTGTGTCGCACCGGGAACCACTACGTTGCATTTGTGTGGCACGATGAAGCAGGGTGGGGATTTTACGACGACGCACACAACCAAGGAGCCGTCGTGGAGTGTGATCATCCTGAAGTCACGCATGCGCCCCCAAGTCGTTTTGGTGAATTGTTTTTTTACGGTGAAACTTCGAAATTACGTGGAATTGATCCACTCAAATATGAAAAAAAAACGTAAACAATGATTTATTGAAAATCTTTTAAACATGCAACGGGAAATTGGACACGTTGTGTCACCGGACAATACCGTGCAACGTGTACATTACCCGACTCTAGTATGTTAAGATGATGATTGTTTTCAAGTTTTACAAAACATGGACGCGACATATCAAAACCTACAATTTTTGTTGTGATAAAGGAAGATTGCATTTCCACTGCAACGTGTGGCAACAAATACGCAATGTGGTCACCCACGCACAACTTTTTTTTCTTTTTTTCTGGACCTACACACAATGCACTTAAATTACGTTTCACACCCGTGTGGGTCATCACACAATTCGACGCGTCCGCCAAGGGATATCCTTTTGCATCCGTTTCCACGTATAAAAAATTGTCACCGTCTTCTTGACACTTTAACTTTGTGTAAAATGCGTTGAAACATACGGTGGTCATCACAGGTTGAGGTACGGAGGGTTCCCACGTACCGTTTTCGTCATTCCATGCCGAAAAAAGAACGTCTTTATCTTCACTCAACTTTACCGACCACACGGGTTTGTCCCGAGGTGTGAGGCCCATGAAAATGGGACGACGCGCACACACAATACGTGCACCGGGACATGCACGACTTATGGCCAACAACGCATTTTCGTGTCGAAGCGACTCAAACTTCACTTCAAACACAATCATGCCAGACCCCCTAAATGTTTTTTTTGTCACGTCCACCATCGCCGTTAAGTGCATTGCAATACACGCAGGAAACGTTTTTTGGGGTGCAATGATGTAAACAATTGGCATAACATAAAAAAAAATGAGAGAGAGCGGGGGTGGAGAGAGTTTCAGCCAAGCAAGCATTTTGATTGGTTGTTGAGGCATTTTTTTTTTCATGAACTCTCAACGTGTTCACGCCACACTTCGTTCACTTCTGGTGCATCGTGGATACACGGTTCCACCCACACTTCCGTTATCGTCGTCGTCGTCGTCGTCGTCGTCGCATTTTACCGTGCATCGACAACGTGATGACGACACCTTATTGGTGTTTATGGCATCCGTCGACACCGAAGCACGTGCAGGTGTGGGCATCGTGCGGGACATGGTAAAAATCATGAACGATATGAACGTGAAGACGCACGCCATTCTTATCACGAACACCGGACTGACGTGCAGCGCGTCCGCCGCCATTGCATCCCTGATGAATGAATCAAAATACATCACACACATGACACGCGCTTTCCTCATGTTTGATATTTTAAACCATCGTAATATACCACCTCACCGTCTCTTGACGCCACCTGAAATTGAAAACTTGTTGACGTCTCGAAACTTAAAACTATCCCAATTTCCATCCATTAAAATTGATGATCCCGTGTGTCGTTACCTTGGTGGGAAACCGGGTGATGTGTTTGAGATTGTTCGAAACCGTCCCACTGTGGGACATCATTTTTATTATCGAACGGTTGTATCCGAGGGGCATGAATGAAAAAAAAAATACAATTGACTTTTTTATGCATATCGAAGTGAATCGTCACACCCTTCTTCTTCAGGACACGGTGACCCACCACACCCTCCAAACACACTTGACCCACCACACTTAAAATTGGAACGACTTGTTGTACACTTTGCGTAAAAGTTGTCGCCGTCTTGACACGACAACCCAAAAAGGTTTTTTTTACGATTTTGGTGACATTCACAGTGTGACTCCACACCATTCACGGGTTTACAAATGTTGGGCACCTTTAAAAACCCCTTACACCCCGTTCCGTCCAAAAATTGTTCTGCACACGTAAACCCATCAATGTTTCCACACCCGGATGGACACAAACATGTTGGAAACCCATTTTCATCCGTGACGCATTCCGGTTTGGATCTACACGGGCGTGTGCCGTGCAAACGACACGGCCAATCGTCAGGATCCTCACTTTCCATACCTGTACACGCATTCACACACGTTGTACACACAGGGTTCACCGTGTAATCGCACGCTTCTTTGAGTCGCACCGACGCCGCAGGACTGTTGCATGAACACATACCTATTTGAGCATCGTAGTGTCCGAGATATTTCACATCCGAAGGTGGACTGAAATTTTGGTCACTGTACACGCCACGACACGGGTCCGCACTACACACCGCCACCGACGCCGTCCCGGTGGTGTCTTGAGCATACCCAGGTACCAACCCCGTCACATCCGACCGCGTGTTGGGCACGTCACCACACACATCCGACGCCACATGTTCCGGGTCGGCAACCAGTTTGACAACCGAGTTGGGAAGCGTCACGTCTTCACACCGTCCCTTGTAAATGTACCCTTCCTGTGCACGCAACAAAGCCGCCGTGTCAGGATCACCCGACGCTTCCACACTTTCGGGGTCACGCGGGTCACTATCCCATAAACGAGACCCTGCACCCGAACAAATACACTGATTGGGAGGCACGTTGGTGTCCGCGGACCAGGTTGACAGTGCAAGAGGTTCACGCGCACGACCACCCAATGCATTGAAGCTACAACTATCGGGTGTACACGTCAACGGGTCGTCCACTTCACTTCGAAACGACGTGTACGACCCCAACATCAGTCCGTCGCACTGACACACTGTGTTTGACAACAACTCCGGTTTTGATGCATCACACACCTCATTCCACTCTTCACGTGGAGTGCCATCATAATGACACAGTGTCGGGTTCACGCCCGATGCCACCGTCCACACTTCAGGTGGGTCGGTGGCATCATTCAACAGTAACTGTTGCTTATCACGACTCCACGGTGTCGTGATGAAATTGTTACACGCCAACATCACATCACACGCATCACCACCGTGTACACTCGGGTAACGGCACCTACAATTCCACCCTTCACTTGTCCACTCCAAAATTCCATTTTCCGCATCGCACGCAATGCCCAAGGATGAAGGTAAACACCACTGACCCTTTGGCACTTCAATCACATCATTGCGCGTTAACCCTTCAAGTTCACTTTGATTCAACGGCACGCCGTCGTTCGTGTCACGTAAAATCAGTTGAGGTGTTGACACAATGTTACACGTTAACTTACCACGAAAACCACCCAATTCATCGTTGCAGTGTGCACAATCCATGTCGTGTGCACATGCCATCAACGCATCTGACGCCGGTGGCAAACACGCACTTCGACGCGGTAAACAAAACTTGGAACTTGAGTTGTTGAGTGCACTCTGTGCCGCATCCACGCCCTCCCACGTCTCACCGTCCACACATTTCACATGTTTTTGAAGTGGCGAGGTCACACACCCTTCACACTCCGAGTCCGTCTTACACGGTCGAAGCGTTTGGAGTGGAGACGGTACGTACGCACCATTTGCATCACCCACAAACGTTACACACACGTTCTCAAGTGGATCGGTTTCAGGTGGGACGACAATGGGTGCAGCCGTGGGGAAAGGAGGGTTTGCACGAGTACCGCGTGGTGCAGGAAGTGCGGGGTCTTGATCCCAAACGTAAAAGATGAACACAGTTAGCACGCACGCCACAATCAATGTTACAAAAAACACAACCAGTGGAATCACAACAACTCGTTGTGTCATGTTTTTTTTTTAATGTTATTTATTTTGTCATTTTTTTTTTCAAGAACAAGATGGGGTTTCTTTGCACTCCTCCAATGTGGAAAACACCTTTTCATTTGATTGAGCTGCCTCTTCGGGAATTCCCACACAATCTCCATTGCGGCACGCGAATTGGTTGAAACATCCCCATTTCATTTGATCTTGGACATCACCACCATCACCACACCACCACGACGGTGTTTCGCCAAAAAATGAACCCATGTTTGTGACGGCGGGATGCATGGGGCGACAATACAAATTTCCTTCCTTTGTAGAACCAAGCACGCGCAATGTATCAATGATGTCAAGATCCATACATTCTTGCATGGTGTACACGGGATTGGAAAACGTGTCTTCCGTCCAATCCACTTTCTTATACATATCATCATCGTAACCGTCCACTTTCACACGATACGTTACTTCGGATCCATTCGCATCAATGTATTCGGAAAACGAACCCATATTGTCTTGCAAAATATCCGTCGCTGGATTCACCTCCACCCACTCATTTTCAGTCAAACGTTCAACGGAGAATGTGCCCGAGGAAAAGGGTACTACAAACGATAAATCCACCCGACGTGTACCCGCACAAGATGGTTCAACACACGGTGATATACGCGTCCCTACATCATCCCACGCCAATCGATAATAACAGTTCGGGTCGTTCGGGTCGTCGTTGTTGTCGCATACGTTAGGATATGAACAATTTAAACCGTTGTAATACCCGATAAGTCCATTTTCATTCTCGCACTCACACTCGTTGGTGGTAAAGTTGTACTCGCCTTCACCGCTACACCAACATTGTTTGTACAACAATTGCGTTGCTTCGTCCAACAAGTCGTTCAAGCGTGGTTGATAATTTTCTGAAGATTCCAACTCCGTTCCGTCCTCAAGCTTTAAAGGGTCACTGCACGTTAAACGAGAACACGCATTCGACACTTCACCGTACAACGTGGGCGGGTCTGTGGAGTTGGTTGTCATGCAGTACTCAAGGTTTTCGGCAAAAGTCGGCGACACACAATACCCTTCAGAATTGTACAGTTTGTGGCCCCATGGGTTTGCGTCTTCCAGTGTTTTACACACGTTTTCACTATATGGATAGACCGTCACCGACGTGACGGTTTCCGGAACTACATTCATGTCGTCGGATGCAGTAAAACTGTACTCCAGTTGAAGCTCTTTTGTCGTCGTCACCTTATGTTCGTACATGACACTGGATGATTCCAAAAAGGCGGCGTCGGGTCCCTTTAAATACGTCCAAGCGCCGTCGGGGCTGTCCTTGAATTTCAATGTGTACCACCCGCTGCTTGTCTCTAAATTTGTGTTGTACTGTAACAGGACGCTCGCTGTGTTGGCACAATTCGAGTCTGTGCAATCATACTGAACAATTGGAGTGGCAACCGTCACATCTTTCGGGTCCTTGCACACGCCGTTTTCCGCCAGACGTCCTTGTTCTTTGCACAAGTTTTCATAGGAACTCAGCACCACGACGTGTTCAATCGGTTCACGTGGAACCGACGCGTGCGCGTAATTCAGACGGTAAATGTAGACTTCATTTGCATTCACCGTGTCCGTGTACGTAAACGTATGGGTATTCGAAAGAAGGGTGGTCGTGTCGTTGTTGTCGTCCACACGCGTCAGTGTGTACGTCTCCGTTAAAGATCCTTCCCATGTGAGTGTGACGTTGACGGCGTAAGGGCCGTTGTCCGAAGGAAGGGTGATCACGTGATTTAACATGGATAAAGGTGGTGACACCTGTATGTCCGTCAGAGACGAAACATCGAGTTTCAAAGTGACGGTCAAGTTTTGGTTGTTCGTACACACCATTTCCATGGGCAATTCCATGTTGACATTGAAAAACTCGGACGCCTGTGCATCCAACGTGGTGACACCCATCATGAACCCCGTGGCAATCTCCGGGTCTTGAACAAACTGTGACGTGGTCGTCACGTTACTGTTTGTGTAAATGTTCGCGATCGCCATCATTTCCATGAGTCCACTTGGAAGATACCGAAATCCAAGTCTCAACACTGGTGTGTTGGAAAGCACCACCAATTCACCGTTGTCGTCCAAAGCGTCATAAAATGTCTGGTAGTTTTGGACGGACGTAAACCACAAACGGGGGGTCGGGGTCGGATCCTCGTCCAAGGTTGTGACCTGTGGAGGTGATTGGAACGTCACGACTGACAACTTGTTTTGTGTTGTGGCGTATTCCGTGTCATTTGCCACACGTGTGACACGCAGTACCTTCGGCATTGTCACCCTCAATTCAGGATAACACAGTTGCGTGAGATCACTCCATTGACCTTCATTGCAAAACGATGCAGCGGTGCCGACGTCCACGTCGTACGAAACGAGGGCACTGTCAGCCCCGTCCGACGTGGTGTAATAAAAAGTGTATGTGTACTTTGTTTCAGGGGCAACGTCCATCACATAAAACGCGTTTGTGTCCAACTCGATGGTGGTGCCATTGTGCCCTTCTTCCCCATACGTCATGAAGTACGTGACGTCGTCGTCCACGTCCACCAACTCGTTCGGTACATCCACGCCGGTTCGTATTTTCACTGTGTTTCGGGGTGCACTGGCATCATTTTTGTACGCTTCAACCGTTGGTGGGTACGACACCAACGGCAGTGGTAACACGCGCAACGGTTCACGCAGTGTCACACTCAAACCGTTCACCGTGAACGGCGACGACGACGGCAGAAGATCCCGCAAGTCAAAGAGTGATGACGACGACGACGGCGCGTCCACCTCGAACTCCACCGTTGTACGTGTCAAAAGTGTTGTACGTTGGGGTGGTGGACTTGGGTGAAGGATGGTGTACGTTTCACTTAAAAAGTCTTGAAACGGTACCCCCGTTTCATACGTCGCCGTCACACTCAACGTCATTTTGCTATTTTCATCCGGGGGTGAAATGCCCAACGTCAAAAAAGGTGTAGGTGGTGTTGTGGTGTCGGTGGTTTGGTCCGAATCCACACTCCACATAAACGCTTCTTTTCGTGGCGGCCCTGAAAACGTCAAAATGCCGTGCACGTTTGGTGGCACCGACATTCGCTCGTCGTCGTCGTCGCCGTTGTTGTTCGTGAAAAACATTTGTACGTCACTCACCACAACATCAAACGGTGTGTCCGTGCACGTGCCTGTCACTTCGTCCCATTCTTTTGTACACAGAAAAGATGGTATGGGTACAAGTACGCTGATGTGTCTCGAATCGCCCACAATCACTTGGTCATTGTAGTTGGCAACAAACGAAAGTGTGTAAGTGTAATTCACACCGGCTGGTGGTGTATCAACAAACACTGTGACGTCTGCACCCAACGTTGCCACCACGTCGTTGTTTCGTGCCAGCGTGTACGACACAAGGTCAACGTCCGGTTCCAACATCGGCGGCGTCCACGTCAGTTCAACATTGGTGAGAAACGGGGGCGCGTTCACCACGGACGGTACCACGCTCACAAACTGAGCTGCACCCGGTGACGACGACAACAAAAAGTTGTCAAATTGTAACGCCAACACATTCAAACATGCATCGCGATTTCCGTAACTCAAAGTTGTGGTGGATGTTGTTGTCGTGGTACCATCCGCTGAAACCAACTCGCCCTCGACTTCCACCATCACATTGTCCACGTCATGAAACTCAAGTGACACACGTGGTGTTGTACCATTCGTCGTTTGTTGCACGCTGGTGTACTTGTAATGCATGATGTTGTTGTTGTCTACGTTTTGCACGGCATCATTGAATTGAAACAGTTCAGGATTGGGTTGCTCGAAACTGTTTGCGTCCACAAGTTTCCAGTTACCACGCATCAGATGACACAACGTACTACAATCTTTGCCAGCCTGATTCAAATTACATCCGTGGTACGTGTTGACCACATCACACGTTGAACCTGAAAACCCGGGGTTACACGTACACGTACGGTCCGTGGGAGACGCGACGGTGCCGTTCCCACTGCACGCCGTGACATCCGTGTACGCACAGTGGTCGTCCATCAAGTGCGTGGTGTTGTCACCCACCGTGCACACACACGTATTGGTGGTGGGATCCACATACCCTTGATTGTTGCACGACGCTTCGGGTGTGTACTGACATGTGGGTGTGGTATGGTCCGGGTCGTCACACGCACACACACCCGTGACGGGGTCGGGGTCGCCATTTCCATGACACGTCATGTCTCGAGTGTACGCGCACGACAACGCATCCGTCACATCCACCACATCGTCGTCACACGTGCACTCGCCCGTGATCAAGTCAGGCGTTCCACGACCACTGCACGTATCTTCGCGTGTAAAGGCACAGTCATCATTCGTAATGGTGGGGTACGTACACGCGCACACACCCGTGACGGGGTCGGGTGTGCCATTTCCGTTACACGTATCAATGCTTGTGAAACCACACTGTGCATTGGACCGACCCACGGCTTGGCCTTCACATGTACACACACCTGTGATGGGGTCGGGTGTGCCATTTCCGTTACACGTGTGAACTGGTGTGTACGCACACGTGGACGGATCCACGTTGGACGCCGAACACACGCATTCACCATTCACCACATTTCCACGATCATGACACACCACTTGACACGTCAACCCACTGTACGGTGTATCACACATGCACACTTGTTCGTCCACGTTGTAAATGCCGCGATCACGACAAAAAATGGTTCGTAGTGTTGGAGGTCCGACAAACAACGTCGTGAACGCCTCGGTGCCCTCATACCTTAACACGTACGTTCCACCTTGCGTTGTGGGGTACACAAGATTGGTGTGCACGTACGACGTGTTGGGTGTGGAGTCCACTAAAACCGTGTCCTCACCCGAACGATACAAATTCAGTGTGTACGACGCACCGGGAATGCCAGTCCATTCAAGGTGCACATTGTAACACACGTCCCCGTCGTCGCCACCACCACATGAAGACGACGACGACGACGGCGTGATGTCGTACAATTTGGAGGAGGAGGTGGTGGCATTGAGCGGGCGCACAAACACGGGTGAGGTTTGATCCGAGATGTCAGGAATGAAACGGAGTGTGACCACGTGGGACGCGTTGCTCATGACAACGTTCAAACCCGACATGTTCAGCGCAGAGTTGAGAGAAAACACGGGTGTGGATTCCATGGAAAATGGAAACTGGTACGACGTGGTGAAATGACCTAAACGTGGGGGGGTATTGTTGTTGACGTCGGGATCCACCACTTCAGACTCCAGTGAATCGGCATCGTAGGGTACAGCGTAACATCTCAAAACAATTTTCGTGTCCATCATTTCACCATCATTTGTAGGACGAAACCCGAGTTGCAGTGACGCGTACACACCATTCGGATCGATGTAACTTTGTGTTGACGCAAACCATAAACGCACCACGTCATCACCTTCAACCTGTTTTGCCACACCATCACCAAATTGAACACGTCCGTTTTTGTTGACCACGGGCGTGTACGTCACGGTGGGTTCGTTGCTTTTGACAAACGTGGCCACCAACGAACCCACATCAACCTCAAACGTGGAATCACGACACGTGCGCGACACCTCATCCCATGTTTTTGTACACATGGATTCAACGTCGCCCACCACCACACTCACGTACGTTTCAGGGCTGCGTAACCCATTGTCCAACTCATAATCCAACGTGTACACGTAATCTCCGACGCTCACGTTTGTATCACGCACAACCGCGTCCCCAATTGGCACTTTCCACGATTTCACACCTGCTTCTGCGTTGTTTTGGCGCACCACATTGAAATGAGACACGGGAAACGGTGGCAACGGCGTGATGTTGATCACGACCGACGCAGTGGACGGGTTACACCCGGTTTCACATGAAAACACGGCGGGCGTCGATGTACGTGGCGGAGTGAGGACACGAGTGAGTTTTGAGTCCAGCATGGTGTGGGGTGGGACGAAACATGTATTGGTGTTTGACACGTGAAACACATTGAACGTCTCCAACATGGTGTTTGTGTACGTGTTCACAACCATGACGTTCACTTGGTCACGGTTCACCACACGAAACCCAACATCAATCGCGCCTGTGCTTGAAAACCACGTGGCCTCCTCTTCATGCCGTGTTTCCTTCACACCCTTGGACTCAAACAACAGCGTGGAACCGTTCCACGTCCACTCACCGTCCATCACATTGTCACACTCAAGTTCACACGTGTTGCCTGCGCGCGTCACGTCACACAAACACGTTGTGTCTCCAGGATCGCACGCGTCGTCGTCGTCTTTGCTTTTTTGAAGCACAAGAACTAACACCACCACGATCCCCACAATAAGAATGAACACACCCGTACTCGTACCAATGATGACATTCTTTTTGTTTTTCATTTTTTTTTTAACAAGCCATCATTTTTTTTTGAATGCGGCGGCGTACATATTGAAAATGGTTTTTGTCAATACAGTAAGTAAATGTCAGAAGAACGACCCGGCCAATTTGCACATGAAAGTCGCGTGTATGTATGGTGGTCCGTGCCGTCGTCACTTCACGTTGCGCTCCATTTTGTTCCCTCTGGATTCACACACGAAACACTTCCACTTGGTATCATTACACGTACGGCGTACCACACATTGGAAACGGTTGAAAATGGAGTGAACCCTGATGCTTGTTTTGTCATGTTGCACTACATTGAATCCACCCAAAACGTGCACATCACAATGTTACCGGTTGGAAACAGTGACGCGCGTGAAGCACTGGATTCCCAATTAAAACATGGCAAAACTGGATTTTCAAATTTGCTTTTGCAGTTGCACGACGCCGCAGCATCTGTGTCATCACCCAAACCCAACGGTGTTTACATTTTGTACAACTCACCGGATGATTTAAAAACACCTTCTTCCTCCAAGGTGGCCATTATACACGAAATGGGCACATCCGACGCTGATGTAACGTCCTTTTTCAACACGGTCATGCCAGGCGCACGTCGTGCGCTCCTTGAAGCGTAAAACTACCTTTCAACAGTTCAACGTTTGTGGGGGCCACAAAACTTTGAGGTCGAAAACGTGAACGATCATCGGGTGTGGGGGTGTCAGACAGTAAGGGTTGGGCTTGTGGGTCTGTACTCTTGTTGTTTTTAAAAATAAACGGGCGCATGTTTTGTTTTTTTTGTTGTGAATTTATTTTTTTTTTCATGCACACAACAACACATGATTTAAAAAAGCATCATGCATTTGTTTACACGTAAGTTTTGAAGGAGGCCCAAAACGAGCCACAATCACAACGTCCGTGGGATGTTTGACCACGACTTGCTTTAAAGTTGTAAGGGCGTTGTGAAATGCGTCGTATGTTGTCGTGTTTTCAAGTGGTGACGTCACAACGCATCCCATACCGTCAAAATAAAAACGTGGTGGACCCGTGGACGGACACAACAAAACTGTGTTTCTTGTGCGTCGAAGGATGGACACCATACACCCCGTTGGGTCGTTCATGATGATCCAGTGCATGGACCCATTGGCAGGGGTAAACCGAAACGTATTTTTACACATTTGTAAAAATCTCTGGTCATGGTCAATCACAAAAAACCGCATGGTATTTTTGCACGAGTTCCACGGGTAAAATGTGGCACACCTGGTTGACCAATTCCTGAAACTGTGAAAATTCGTAAAGGGTTGATGCAGGAATGTGGTCCGTGACGGGACGACGCGCGACGTTTTTCCCCACCATCAACTTCCAGTCGTCATCCAGGTCACGTGACATCGTGGCGGTGTAGTAGTACTCAAAAAACGCGTCACGAGATGCAGCCGTTTCCTCTGAACTGTAAACGTGTGCATGTTCAGGTAAAGCCACAAAGTTGTGTGCAATGTACAAAAGAAGCAGTAAAAAAAACGCGTCGTGCATTTGTGTGACGGCACCAAGCGTTGCCATCACAAGTTCCACAAAACCATGGTGCGGAAAGGATGTCATGAGTGTCGGTAAGTAGACGTGGACGACGTCTTCAAACACGGGACACATCCACTCCGTGGTCTTCACGTCGTCCTTCATGGCCACTTGTGTGGCACGCTGAAGCATGTGTTTTACATCAGCAATGTCACGCAAAGTGGTTTCTTTCACAGAAGAAGGAGGGGGAAGTGTGTCCACTTCGTCCCACGACGTAAAGTTCGTGCCACATTCCGCGTTGAACCGCATCACGTTTCCGTACACACAACGTAACCATTCACGTGTGGTTGCATCCACAACGTGTAACGGTGCAGGTAAACGTGACGTCAGTGCATCAAACACGTCGTGTGATTGGTTTTGTAAATGCACTTTCAAATTGGATGCATCCACATCATCCCATGAAGTCCAGTTGCCACCGCCACCAACCACATCCTTGAAGGTGGAAAAGTCGTCTTCAAACATGCCACGTAAAAGTGTGCATGTACGTGGAGTGTCGCTTGAAACCATGCCGTAACGGTACACTCGTCCGTTGGCGCGAATGAATTCACGAAACCCCTTGACGTCCACGTACAACCATTCTCGTACAGTTTTTTGGACGTCGTTATCTTTTTGTAAAATAAAGTCAAAAAACTTGATAACAAACGTTTGGATGTCACTAAGATCTGCCATGTTTGTTTTTCGGATTCTTAAAAAATGTCGTCAAACTTACCATTACCCCTCCTCCCCGAAAAAAAAAAAAAATTCAAT
>Ga0070754_10002388_pt1 | contig 13882 bp, 16 predicted proteins | sample VirMetDEL_Sep_01_FD_75181 | JGI IMG/M metagenome (GOLD analysis project Ga0070754, IMG submission 75181) | Aqueous microbial communities from the Delaware River and Bay under freshwater to marine salinity gradient to study organic matter... | ecosystem: Environmental > Aquatic > Marine >... | reverse complement strand
GGTCGCCGCACAGTTTATGTAGGAGCTCACACAACTTATGATAGTCCCTCTGCTACCTACGGCTGCTCACCGCGTATTCGTAAGCCATACCGGCAGCAAAACACCAAAGCAGCCAGCTGCTGAGATCGATAGGAAGGTCGTACATGGGCGGCTCAGTAGAAATACTTACTGCCTCACTATGGCCAAAGCACAAAGTATCGTCTAGTATCACAAAGCACACATCATCATTCCAAGACAATGCCCTTAATTCTTGTTAGTTCCTTTCTGGTGGGTCTCGGTGTGGCGCTCAGATCGCCAATCATCGCGATAATCGGCATCGCGTTGTTTTTCTTCCCAACGAAACAGTAAACTCTCATCTGTATGCAAGCTGTCTAGATTGTCTAGACGGCTTGCGCTTTTACCACGCGGCTAATGTCTAACAACACCATCTGGTTTCAGGTTCCTTCCGATTGGGTAGATGCCCTGACGGCTGGAGATGAAACGTTGTTACCAGAGTCAGCGAGAAAGTACAAAGACGCATTCAGACAGTTCATGTTTAACTTCATACAGAACGGAACAATTCTGTCTGTAGGTCAATCACCGTACTTTAGCACGCAGCATGATGTGAGACCCTACGGTGTTTTGCCTTGTGACGTTGTAGATATGAAAGTTAGTTACCCGTACGACTTAATTTAAACTACTTTGATCTCTGCTTCGTGTTTGACTCCTCCAACCGCAATCAATCACAGACATGCCCTAAATGCCACGCCAGATCATTGAATACGATCGAAAGCCGAAAGACTCCGGATGGTTTCATCAGGCGACGTCGTGAATGTGCAGAGTGCACACATAGGCTGACGACATATGAAGTATCCCAGGAGTTTTACAATACAGCGGTATTTTTGTCGAAGGTAGCTAAACAGATGCAGGATTACTTCGGCACAAACAGATCGGAACCGTGTGAAGGCTGCACCCATAATCTAGGTGCAAGCTGCTCGCTGGAATTGCCAGAGTTCAAAACAGCCGAGGCCCGAGACTGCGCATTCAACATAACAAATACGTAACTAAACCAACACCCTAGAAATTTACGTTAAGTTAGAGCTTAAACTAAATTGTTTTTCTAAGTGATTTTGGTTCACACTAGCCCTTACAGGATCTTTAACTAACTAGATGTACGAATCAACGCGTGCTAACCTTGTGATGCTTTTAACTAACCCATGCAAAAGCAAACTAAGCAAACACAAAGCTTCGACGTGTTTAGTAACAAAACTGGATCCTGGCAATTTCTGTGTGCAGTGGAGGCCCAGGACGCCCAGCACGCAAAGCAAATTGCTATGTCAGACCATAATTTGACGAACTGGAACGGCCTAGCGGTCTATCTGACCAAGTGACGAGCGCACCTATTTACAGGACCGCTCTGAACTGCTACTATTTATGGGTGGCACCGACCCCGAACGTGGTGCGCCACTTCCATCCCCACATCAAATGAGCATCAAACTACCGACCATCCTCAAGCTCGCAGACACCGCAGCATCAGTATGGTCTGAGTGCGACGTAGCACTAACTCAAGTCAACGAGGCATTCGGCACACCATTCGAGGCCGCCAGAGACAACCTGCTCGCTGACGTCTCGCAAGCTGAGAGCGAAGGATTCGATCTCGGTCTTTTCAGCGGAGCAAACAGCCGCTTTAAATTTCCGCAGCATCAAACCAACATCATCGTGCGTGTGAGCCGAAAGCCCACGCCGCACAACAAACTCGAAAAGCTTGCGGCGAAGGTGCAAGATCTTGAACAGCAGCTCAAGCTCGCCAAACTCAAGCTCAAGCAACAGGCTGAACTTCTCGTGCAGTCTGGAGAGTGCGATCAGGTTACTGACAAGATTTCGCTCGCCTTCACCCGTCTCAAGTGAGCCTATCGAGTCTCATGGAAAAGTCCGCCAACGCTGGGATTCTGCTGATTGCTTCCGTCGGCATGATCATCACAGCTTTGGGTCTTATCGGTGGAGACCCGACGGCGACAACACGCCCCTGCCACGCTGATTCCGAATCAATCACTTGCAACAAATGAACCACTACTTTCTTGCTTGTTCGATCGCAGCAACCGTTCGTCAAAGCGTACAAATTTCTTTCGACGATCTGAAACTCCCAGACCAAACTATCCGCACGCTGCGTGAAAAGAACACAGTATCAATTCGCCCTAATCTCTCTAATGCACTGAAGAACAAACTGGATGCTCTTCGGTCCCTTCAACGGGAGCTATACGATGAGTGCACAATCCACTTCGGTGATGCGCACTTCGTAACGGAGAACTACTTCCACAAAGCGCACGAGTACATTAAGGACATCAAATACTCTGCGGAGCAAGCCAACAACGAGCTGCGTGAATTGTGGGATCAAGAATACGCAGCTTGGCAGGAAACCGCTGAGAACATTCTGCGACCCTTGTTCGAGGATGAACAGGAATACGATCTAGCCTTCCAGGCTTACATGAAAGTGTTTCCCACAAAAGCCGCGTACCACGCGCCTGTTCGTGTCTCGGTCGTTGGTCCGCTGCCCGTCGTTCTCGAAGTGGCGGATGAACCAGTTCCGGGCGACATCAGATCGTTGCTTGCTTACGAGAACAACATCAACACCGCCCAGGTTCTCGAAGCGGCAAAGTCATCGGCGGCAGACCGAGCTCTAACAATGGGCGCGGAACTGCTCGACGATCTCGACGCACGTACCATCGCCAAGATCGGCAAGCAGCAGACCGGATCAGACAAGAAACGCGGATCGTGGGAAATCACCGCCAACAAACTGAAGCTGATCAGCGATTCTGTCGCTGGATTTGATCAACTGGCAGTTCTTGCTGATCGACTGCTGGAATGCGGGAAAATGCTGGCGTCTCCAGACAAATCCGCAAAGCGGCAGGCCCAACAAGAGTTTTTCACAATCCAGACTGCAATTCGCAGTGAACTCGAACAGATCTGCAACAGCAGGGATGACTCCAAAGGTCTTGAAAAACTCAAGCAATCTCTGGCATTGTCCTCTCGTTACAAAACACTGTGCGAGCGAATCAATGGAACAGAAAACATCGGGCACCTAAACCTGCTGGTATCCGAGGCGAATACTGAGATCGACGTCTACGAGCAACGCGCCAAACATCTGCGCAAGCTAATCGAACGACGTAAAGAACTCATCGAAGCCTCATCAGAAAACCTCGACGAACTGATTGCCGATGTAAAAGACCAAGAACCAGAAAACATTGCCGTTGATTTCTGATGCTTAGAACCCTCTATGTATTTCAAACCGACAAAGGCTACTTAACTGAAGACTGCACAACAACTAAAGACCCGTTCAAAGCGATCAACTTTGTTGATTTTGATTCAGCGTGCAAACATCTAACAGCCGCTAGCGGAATTTATAGCGGTCCCGTCAACATTCAATCAGTTCAAGCTCAATTCCCCAAACCACTCGACAAATGAACAACACACTTTTCTCTCAACTTCAGAACTTCCGCAGTGCACTCAACGCTGCCACGCTCGAACGCAGCGAGGTTATCGACGGCTTGCTTAGCTGCCTGATCGCCAAGCAAAATGCCTTTCTGCTCGGTGCGCCCGGAACAGGTAAATCTGATCTTGTACGGAACATCTGTAAAGGAATCACAGGCGCTAACTACTTTGGTTATCTTCTGACCCCTACTACCGATCCCTCAGAGGTGTTCGGTCCGGTCGCCGTGACCAAGCTGCTGAACGATGAGTACGAAAGGGATACCGACGGCTACCTCCCGTCCGCTCACGTCGCGTTCCTGGATGAACTGTTTCGGGGGAGCTCGGCGATCCTTAACTCTCTGCTGACTCTGCTTAATGAGCGGACGTTCAACAACGGAAAATCAACTATCATCACTCCTCTCCAAAGCATCGTCGCTGCAACGAACAGTTGGCCCGAAGAGGAGTCACTGCAAGCTTTTAGCGATCGTTTCCTGTTTCGACCGACAGTCCACGCGCTTCGCAAGCCTGCTTCTAAGCGGATCCTTGATCAATGGGCACTCGGTCTGGAGACTCGCCCTGAAGTAGGCACGCACCTATCGCTCGAACAGCTCAGCGAACTCCAAGCCGAAGTGCAAAATATCAAGATCTCGCCTGAGTTCTTGGACAAATTCACTTCTGTGTGGGAGCTGCTGACTCAGCGCGGCATCGAGATTAGCGATCGTCGTCGGGTTCAAATCCTTAAGTTCCTGCGTGCCTGGGCGATCGTTCAAGGCGATGATGCTGTTTATCCTGAACATATGCACAACAGCATCGTACACATCGTTTACAACACACCGGACGATCAGGAGGTGATTCGAGAGGTGCTCAACCAAGAGATTCCCACGGCGGATCGGTTGTTCGCTGATGCCAAGCGGGCCGCCGCAGCCGTCATGGTCGAGTTCCAGGCGGTTGTTCACCGTGGCCAAGCCAACGATCTGCAGGGCCTTAACGAATACATCGTGATGCTGCGGAAGTTTCACAAAGATGTCGGCACGATCAAATCTAAGGTCGATGGCATCCTAGAAAACGACCGATTGAAGTTCGGTATGTCTACGCGCATGGATGGCGTGAAGCTTACGCAACAGCTGCAAACTAATCTCGACGGAATCGCCCGCGCCATCTCTGAGGTATCCCAATGAGTCTGACCAGACGTGAATTCCTGCGGCTCTCCGAAAACGAGCCGCTGACTCTAAGCTGTGGTGCGCTGGCTGACTTCCTGTGGGAAGACTTCGTACGCGACCAGCGACCCAGCATTAGCTTTCTGATCAACCACTACAACATCACACAGCTAAGCCGCTTCGGTAAGGAAATTTTCGAGCGTCTGTACAACGAAGACAACGTTAATTGGTTGATCAGCGAACAGGAGATCGAAGATTATTTCCGAGCTGTGTGTGACGGATTGCCGCCGCAGATGCCGCAGGGTTACAAACCCGAGAACGGTATTTGGTACGCGATCATGAACGAGCTGACCAACGCAGCTGGCTGGCCTTACTTGCTAGCTCGCTGTGTCGGCGATCAGTTTGCATCAGGCAACAACGCGGTGATGCTGCTGAATGAACTGGCTGAGGAGATCGAACAATCGATCAGCGAGGGAGCTTTTGACGTGCAGCTGCTAACTCAAAGCAGCGAAAAGCTACAAGAGCTCCGCGATAAATACAGACAGGCTCTTAAAGACGGACAAGCCGATAAGGCCGCTGGCTTAAGGCAACAAGCTAAAGAGCTTGTCAATCAAATCAACGACGCAGTGCAACAGGCGGCCGAAAAAGTCGGCAGTCAAGCCACGCAAGCGGTGGATCGAGTGAATGCGGCGCACGATCAGCTCAAAGAGCAGATGGAAAATCTGTGCGGCGACACAGCGGGGAAAGGATCGGCTGCCGGGACACTGGCGGAGAAGAAAGCTTTGGCCAACCGGCTGTCGCGTAATGAAAAGCTGCGTAAAATCGCACAACGCTTAGGCACTCTGCGTCGCATCTGGGCTGAACGCAAACGTGCACGAAAAGCTCAGAGCACGTACGAGAACGTTGTAGGTGCTCGGTTCGACAACAACGTCGTGCAGGCATTCCCCACGGAGCTTGCTCTGGCGGCTTCGCCGCAAGGCCGCGCACTATTTGCTCTGAAGTATTCTGAGCGTACCTTACTAACAAAGGATTACTCAGCTAATCTCAAAGATCTCGGCAAAGGTCCAATCGTTATGTACATCGATGTCTCTGGCTCGATGATGGGAGCCAGGGAGATCTGGTCTAAAGCGATTGCTTTCGTTATCGCGGAGGAGGCGCTTAAACAGAACCGAACCGTGCAGATCAATTTATTCGACACGCACATTCAAAACTCCTTAACTATCGCCTCCAAAGCATCAGATAAAGCAAAGCTCCTGGATTTTGTAGGTGACTGGGTTCTGCAAGGAGGGACCAGCTTCAATAGCGTGATCAACCATGCGCTGACCAACGCGGAGCTCAAGAAAAACAGCGATGTCTTGATGATCACTGACGGGGAGGCGTCAGTCGCCGACGCGTTCGCCAAGCGACTAGATGCCTTCAAAGATGAATCAGGGACGCAATGGACAACCTTCTGTCTGGCGACGCACCTGCCAAACGTGGTTACGACATTCAGTGACGACAGCTACCTCGTAGATATATCTGACGATCATAATGTAATCGATGCTTTCCAGAAGGCTATCCGATGACCGACACAGCCCCCAACGTTTTAAAAGAGCTGATTGCAGAGTATGAACTTCGAAAGAAAGTACGCGAAGCGGCGCTAACACCGCCTTCTCTTTCGCCTTCAGTCGAGCCTCCACGTCAGGCAAGTCTGGGGCAAGCGTGGAAAAATCCAGCGAACGGGGAAATATACATGGCTTTCTTGCCTAGCGACGCAACTATTAAATGGGTCTGTATGACCGACCCACATAAGTCACCAATTTTTGTGAGCACCTTACTTGCGTAACCAGCTACTACTAAAAACCAATGCCTTAAGACAATGACTGAACACCCGAGTGATGTCTTTCAAAGACTGATCGCAGATTATGAAGAGCGAAAGGAAACGAGGGAGTTGTTGGAGCGTGTCGGCGCACGGTCCAAACCTCCAAAAGACGCGGTAGTGGGAGATATTTACATAAATGAACTAGAGCTCGACGCTTACATTGCTGTATCAAATGGCGAAGGAGGTATCCGCTGGATACGTGCTACCAGCTATGACCGAGACAGAAAACCATTCTGGCCTACCGACATTTAAGCTAACCTCCATTGCACAACCAGTGCAAAGGTCCTATGATCCTCAAGTCAAACCCCTTGGCATCCATGTTCACATACACACTCAAAGGGAACACACTCACAAGCGACGAGGCTGCGGCCCTTGTGGAGGCCTCCGCAACCACGCCGATCGAGATCGAGCTCTCAAGTCTCCTCAACATGCGAAAGGTAAACAGCACTAAGCTGTTCGAGCTTTCCGTACAGAAGAAGCTGCCCGAGCTGGCAAAGCTGGCCTGGAAAATCTCGGTCAGCGAAACGGCGAAACCTGTGGCGCCGCTGCAGAAGCCTGCGGTTGCCGTCGTCTCGATGCAAAAATCCCCGGACTTGCTGCTGAGTCAGCTGCATGAGTCAAGCGGGATGTGGGCGGTCGGAGCTGCAATGATCATCGATGCCGCAAACGACGGCAGCTGGTGGACGATCCGACAGGTCGCGACTCATTGGGCGAATCTGCTGCACGAAGACGTACCCTACGACTCGATTATCTTCAAAGGTTTCGAGTTGGTAGCAGGTAAATGGTCTCCTAAGGAGCTTCGCGTTGGCGTCAACCGACGTGAAACCTTCCACGTCTCACCTACTTACATCGGACTGCGCGACGCGCTCAAGTGGTTGGAGACCAATGGACTCGTCGACAAGGCGAAGCACATCTCCCAGGGGAGCAACGACGAAAACTCGACCCCCAACATTCAAGCTATGTCTCGGGTTTACTACGCCTTCCGTCTGACCGAAAAGGGTCGGGAGATGGCGAAGATGTGGGGCGACTCCACCACTTTCGTAATCAACGCTTTCCAGTCACGCCTCCGCTGAGGCGGTACACTACCTGAACGCTTCGCAAGCCCTGCGAAAGCGGGGCTTTTTTATTATGCACGTCGAAATCGTCCAGAACAAAACAAGCTACGAAAAAGCAATAGAAAAGCTTAAAGCAATTAAGAAACTGTGTCTCGACACAGAGACCACGGGGCTCCAAGCGACAATCGCCAAGTGCCGACTGCTGCAGCTGTGCGACGCTTCACCAGAGATCAGTGATCGTACGATTTACGTATTCGATCTGTTTGCAGTCGAGCCCGACGAAACCCTTAAAGAACTGATTGAAAGTCGCGATCTTCTGGTCATCCACAACGCCAACTTCGACCTGCAGTTTCTCTACCAACTAGGTATCGACTTCAAAGGAAAAGTCTTCGATACTTACTTAGCGGAGCGGGTTCTAAGGGCAGGTTTCAAAGAAAAACGAATCTCCCCGCAGGCGAACAAGCCCTACTTCGCTGACGTCTCCTGCTCGCTGAAGGCGGTTGTCGAACGACGCCTGGACTTGGCGATCGACAAAGAACAACAGGTATCCGACTGGGGCGCCCCGGAGCTTGACGTTGAACAAATCGAGTACGCGGCAAAGGATGTTGATCTGCTTACACAAATCGCAGCGCTGCAGCTCGAAGAGCTGAAACAGGAAGACTTGCTAGGTGTATACAGTCTGGAGTCCCGCGCAATCCGGCCAGTTGCTCGGATGTGTTACGAAGGATTCGCGGTAGATGTACAGAAGCTAAAGAAACTAGAGGCAGACATCCAAGAGGAGTTAGAGCGTATCACTACGCAGTTTGTCAAAAGTCTTGATGAACGATTGCCGGAGGGATCGAAAATCCCACGGGGGGAAGACGGAGCTCTCGCGATCGGGAAAAAACCGAAGAAAGAATTCAATCCTTCCAGTACAGCTCAGGTCTGCGCGGCGCTTACGGCGTGCGGCGTCGAGCTCCCCGTAGACGATAAAACACACAAAACAACACTAAATCAAATTGCGTTATCGGAGTTTAATAGTAACGACCCGACACTGGCTCTTTACAGGCAGCGAGTTAAAACAGAAACAAAACTGGAACACATAACCAAACTTATTGCGAATATAAATCCTGTAACTAATAGAATCCACAGCTTCTACAATCAATTCGGAGCGAACAGCGGGCGGTTTACATGCACTGGAGCTAAGCAGAGGACAAAGAAATCCGCAAAAACAACCTATGCGGTGAACTTACAACAGGTGCCTCGATCCAAAGACTTCAGAGAATGCTTTGTTGCAAGCCCTGGATACAAACTGATCATCTGTGATTATTCGCAGATGGAGCTCAGATTACTGGCAGAATTAGCAGATATACCAGAGATGCAAAAAGCTTATAACGATGACATTGATTTACATACGTTAACAGCAAGTCTAATGAATGACTGCTCTATAAACGAAGTTAGTAAACAACAAAGACAAATGGCTAAAGGAGCTAATTTTGGTATGATTTATGGGATAGGTTACGCTAAATTTAAAACATATGCTGCAGCGTCTTTTGGGTTGATGTTAACCTTGTCTGAGAGCAAAGTAACTCACGCAAAATTTCACGCCTCGTACCCACGGTTGCGTCAGTGGCACAGAGAACGCGGAGCTTTGGTGCAGGACGGCTGGTGTTACACGCGTACCGCCTTAGGTAGGCGGCGGCTGCTGAGCTACGACGACGCCAAGATGACGGTTGCGGCAAACACCTTAATCCAAGGGACAGGCGCAGATATCCTTAAGGTGGCGCTCGGCACACTGAATAAGTTCTTAGACACCAATGTGAGATTGGTGGCAGTGGTGCACGATGAAATAGTTCTAGAAGTTAAAGAAGATTTAGCCGCCGAGTGGAAAGATAGGCTATCGGAAATGATGGTCAGAGCAGGAGATGGTGTTTTCAGAAAAACCAGATTGATCGCTGAAGCGGGAATAGGAGAGGATTGGTCTGCTAAGTAACCAGAGAAAATCTGCACTGTGGTACAGTGTGTGCCTAAGTTTCAAGAACATTTAAGTCATGGAGCGTATTTTGAACATCCCAAAAACAAACACCAAAGAAGTTTTTACAGTTCGATGTGACCAAGATTATTATGGAGTTATTCAGGGTACCGAGGAATTTTTCATCTGTCCTCTAAGTTTTGATTCACCTTTAAAGGCATCTAACCACGCTAGGTCGATCGCCCGCAAACTTCGAGCCGAAAATAGATTATCGCCTTCCGATCGGCCGCCGGCAAAAACAAGTGCGCCGGTAATTCGTCCTAAAGTACTTAAGAAAAAGCAGCTGTTCACCGAGGCAGAGGTGGCGAACAAAACCCACCTGCGATTCAGAGAAGTTTGGGTCATCCTCAATACTGAGGGCCGATTCGTGGCGGAAGCTATTAAAAATAAAACTTTGGTAAAGTACAGTACAAAAAAAGAAAACGCTTTGGCATTCTGTTCTTACGAAGAAGCTTTAAGAACTTCAACAACTTTAGATATGGTCGTGCGTAAAGGGCACCGACTTCGGCGGTACTTTGAAAAGCAGGATTGAATTTGCTAACCTAAATGTAAGATTAAGGGTTTGGCGTGACTTCGACTCCTTCGTACGGTTTCCGACTGAATAAAGATTCCGAAGGACCGATGCAGACCGCGATTAAAGCGGGTGACACAAATCAGATTCAACAACTTCTGGCGAAACGCTTTCCCGGCATCAGTTTCCAGGCAATCGGCGAGGATGAAGAAGTAGACAAGCCTCAGGAAACTGTATCAACCACGGCGGCGGGGCGCGGAGGCGTGACTCGCCGTACTGCTGGCGGTAGTACGTCACCGATGATCGGCGATATTTACGAAGACTATGTAACCAATCTCTCACCTACTGCGCGAAACATAATTACTACAGACTATAAAGGTACACGCGGTGGACGTTTAGGTGCGGGGGGTTATACCACGGAAAGTATCGTTCCTGGGGCTCAAGTGGCGCAACCCGCGCTACCAGCGGCGCCGAAACAATTTGCTGGTTTTGTTGGGACAGCCGGAATCGAAGAAATCGGCGAAAAAGGATTTGGATTGAAGGATTACACAGCAGCGATTGAGGCTGGATACTCGCCCGAGAGCATCAAGAGCTGGGTTGAATCTCAAAGAGATAACCTGTTTAATATCGGTCCGGGGGCTCAGGAAGCGTTGGGGATTAAGGGTTATGTCAGCACCACGCCGGGAGTGTTTGATTACACTCAATTCGGAGAGGCCGGTTTCGGCTTGAAGGACGTGGAGGCGCTTCGGGCGCAGGGCGTTGCGGACACCACGTTGAAGAAGCTTGCCGCTAATGCACCGATGGTGGGGCCGGGGGCAGCTACGCAACTTGGATACGCCCCGACTCAGCAGCAACGAACGGAATCGATCGCGAGATCCTACGACCCGGCTTCGGCAGGTGAAATCGGATTTGGATTAAAAGATGTAGAAGTGTTGAAATCGCAGGGTGTTTCCGAAGCTCAAATGAGGGACATCGCACGACGGTCTCCTCAAATCGGGGAAGGGGCACGTAAACTGCTGGGACTCTGACGGACAGTATGCACAGATATACTGAATAATATTTTATCGACTTAACAAAGCGTGCTAACATCCCATTGCCTTAAATTACAGCTAGGAAATAAAAAATTAGAACTGGCTATAACAGCAAACGATTCGCAGCACGCGCAAGCTCAAGCTTTAGATATAGCCAGAGCCTTGCAGACCGAAACGTTTTCTTTATCTTATAAAAAAATAGAAGAAGTAAGCCTTTCGTGTTTATTTAAAAGATTAGCTTACAGCGATTTCGACACTACAGAGTGTGATGATTGGCCAGGAAAAACATGCAACAGCTCGCCTTGCTTTTACGTGTTAGGTAAAAGATATTACGTAAGGGCTGTCATACTTAGATATCTAGACATACCGAGAGAGGGTGTCGTCCCAAAGCCACGCTGTAAAAACCAGAACTGTATAAACCCGTATCACTTTGAGTATTGTGCGGAGAAAAACACCAAGCTCTCTGGCGGTGACCTCCAAATGCTGTTAGCCTTCCAAAGCCAGGGCGCATCTGTTCGCCAGATCGCCAAGGTACTCAACGTACACCGTTCAACGATTTACAGGAAACTCAAGGATGAACGTATTCATTCTGGGACTTCGCGTCACCTCTGAAGCTGAAACCGAAGAAGAAACTCTGAACGTCTTAGCTGAATCACTTCCTTCCAACGACAAGCGCATCGCAACTTCGGTACAACTCCTTCAAAAGAAAAGCCACTACGTCGGCAAACTTTTGGCCGGCCTCAAAAAGGATCAAACCTTCTTAGCGGTCGGTCCCACGAGGGCGACGGTTGACGGGGTGTTGCAGATGCAACCAATGTTGGTCGTAACTCAAGACAACTTCAACGATTTGCTTGCGCTTAATCTCTTTATCGCAACAGGAGGCTTGGGTCCCAAAAGCGACGAAGTTGAACTCACAGACGCAACCGTGACTAATCGTTCGCTTGCGTGGCAGTCAGACGAAAAAGAAACACAGTGGTTTAAATTGACAGCTTGGAACGAACTTAGTAAGCAACTTGCTGAGCTTGCACCGGGCACCCCGACAATCGCCGTGGGTAAAGTCTCTACGTCTGAGAAAGACGATAAGAGCTATTTGAACTACACTCTCGACAAAGTTCTCTACCTACCAAAGTCGACTCGCAAAGCACCCACCAAAGCTGCCGATCCTGAAAAAGGTAAAGTTGCCGCCGCCGCTATCGGTTCCATTGATTTCTCTCTCGACTGACCGTCTTCCGTTTTCTCGCTTACTGACTCATGTTCATCGCTGGTGAATTTTCCGAATCGGAAATCCTCTGCAACGTTCCGCCTCACACACTTCGGATCGATCTACAAGCACGCCGATGGAAGTCTGACATTGATTCCGAAGCTGCCATCGTCGACCGTAACGACAACGGCATCCCGATCGAATTTATTTTGATTGGTTTCACGCCTTACTACGGAAATTTGGGTATGCGTCAGGGCGAAGAGTTCCTGCGCATTGCCTATATCGGCGTGACTCCAAAGCATCGCTTGCTTCCGCCACGCTGCGTCACAACGACAATTATCAGCGGCAAGTCATCCCAAAAGAACTTCATCGCGTACTTCCAGAACCTGTACAACAACAGGATCAACTGTGCGACGGTGATCACAAGCACGAAGTTCGAGACTCGTTCGTTCAACGAGCGGGATCCGATGACCGGTGCTGACGGCGCCAAAATCAACTACAACGCCCTGACTTTCGCTGACCGTCCAGCTCAGAACGACGAAGAGGGGCAACTGATCAAGGACGTCAACGCATGGCTTAAGAACAAAGGCGCTGAACAGGCCAGCATGGCGTTGAAATCGGTGATCCCCGGCGCGGACCTGATCGAGCTGCCTTTGGGCGAAGATCACAAGGCACTCAAAGAAGCTTTCCAAGCGGCACGTCAGTCCGTATCCACGGAGCAACTGGCGTCGGCTGGGGACCCTAAGGCACTGGCCGCAGCGGCCGAACCGCCGTCAGCTAAGAAGGCCGTGGAGTTGACGCCAGAGCAAGCCCAGAAGCTCGGAATTGATTTTTGAGTTACACTGGTTTGAAGCCAAGGTCCGAGCCCCCAGGTAGGGGGCTTTTTTATGGGCAAAATCAAAACGTACCGAACAAGACACAGCAACGTATGGATTTCTATTTATTTAGAGGATCACGGATTCGGTTGGAACCTGGGGCTGAATATCTACAAAAGCAAACGGGCTCAGAACGATTGGTACCAACGCCGCAAGAACCGCCGAGCGCAACGGGCGGCCAAGCTACACAACGTGGCCGACCTTCGTTGCTGGGCAGCCTGCGCCAGTCTCATGCGTCTCGTATTAGACACACACAACGAGACTATCTTTCTTTACCTTGCGGCTCGAAACCGGAAACCTTTGGCCCGGTATTTAACTCGCTGGGGGTTCGTCGAGACTGATGGATTCTGGATCCGCCTTAAGGCCGCCGCCTGAGCCTTCGTACAGCTCGTAAAACGCCGGGAGCACCACGCCACTCCGAGCACACCAGTTAATCAGCCTGGTGAACAACCCGCCTTTGATCAAATACAGCCTATGAACGTCCGTAAGGACTTTAACTAATGCCGCCTTGTCGAGCTTCTCGGCGTCTCGGATGACTCGCTGATGCAGAAAGCTCTGCTCTGGGGTCAACTCAAAGAGACGCATGGGACCCAACGATTCTCCGTTAAGGTTAGAAGGCCGTTGGTCCTTCTGGTTCTACACTTCAGGTTTTCCTAACGCAATCACATCACCATGAGCACAAACTTTTACAAACTCCCCGTCGGTATCGTCAGAGCACTATCATCAAATGTCC
>Ga0070754_10002384_pt1 | contig 13898 bp, 24 predicted proteins | sample VirMetDEL_Sep_01_FD_75181 | JGI IMG/M metagenome (GOLD analysis project Ga0070754, IMG submission 75181) | Aqueous microbial communities from the Delaware River and Bay under freshwater to marine salinity gradient to study organic matter... | ecosystem: Environmental > Aquatic > Marine >... | reverse complement strand
TGTATCACTTGCCTTTGGAAAGCCAGAGTGATAAGTCCATAATATGGGACTGAACGACATATCAAACCCTGCGTCCTCTAAGTCCTTAATCATTCTGTATAAGACATCACTACGGGGACTACTCATAACCGCAATAAACGAACCAGGTTTTAATACTCTATAACACTCCGTCCAAATGTCCTTTGGTGGTAATACTTTATCCCACCCTTTATTCATAAAGGATATTCCATAAGGTGGGTCAGTTGCCATTAAATCAACTGAATTGTCTTTTAATTGTTTTAATTGTTCGGCACTATCACCGAGAATCAGATGTTGTTCCATTTTCTTCATTATTATTTGGTTTTATTATTTCAATTTTTATTTCATTGTCGCTATTGATGGCTTCTCCATTGGTGGTTATATCTGTTCTATCTACCCACCCTGAATCTCTAAACTGGTTTTGAACCATATATTTCCAAAGGTTGGTATTTAACCTTTGGGAGTTCTCATTTTCAAATGAATCAATAACCTTATTGACCCACCATTGTTCCGATAATTCCATGCATCTTTTGATTACCTTTTTGAACTTTTCATCTCGTTCAATTAAACTATATAAGGTGTCTCTATATATCCCCAATTCAGTTGCATAATACATCTTTCCTTTTCCTTGTCTTGCAACCTCATATAACCTTTCTTCCCAATCTTTGGGGAATATTCCTCTCTCAACCAATAATTCTGATGTATATGCTTTCCTTCCCATTATCTTAACCAATTTAATATTTGTTCCTCAGTTCCATATACCTTGAACTGGTCGTAGTATAATCCCTCAACCTGACCTTGTTCCACATCATTGAGTTGTTCCCAAGTTCTTCCATTGAGCAATCTCAATGCTCTATTTCTTTGATTATTCTTACAATTACAACCGCCCATATTATTTCTTAGATTGACTTATGCATACGGCATATCTTTGTTTATTATCAGGGAACTCAGCAATCATTTTTGCATCTGACATGCACCTTGATATGAACTGGTCTTTTGTTTCACTTGGGGTTCTTTCAACTAACGGCATTATATCTTTTTGTTAATATGTTTATTGCGTTGGAGATGATTTCACAATGCTCATAATCTTCTTCAACTTCAAATGTTTCTTTCTTTTCCTTCAATCCTCTAATCAATATTTTAAAGGCATCTTCCTTTGGAACAACTTTGGATAATTTATCAATTTCAATATCAAGCAAAGATAAAACATATCTATTCACATAGATTTTATCTTCATCTGTTAGTTCAAAGTATTTTGATATTTCAATATTATCCATAACTATAAATATATCAGTTTTTGTTTTTTTCAAATTAAAAACCCCCAGTTCAAAAAAAAAACCATTAGAATAAAGAAATTAAAATGACGACAATGCCAGAATAAAAAAAGAACTGGGGGTTAATATATAAATATAACTTAAATAAACTATTCATCAACATAATCTATAGCTTCTTCTATTCCTTCAAATACATCCATAATGGTTTTTTTAATTCTCATACTTAATAATAATCAATATAAATGAAATAATCAACAAGTTGATTAACCACTTCGTTTATATCATTGCCAAGATGTATTCTACATCTTGGATAAAAAAAGTCGTTAAAAAGAAAAAGAAAAAATGCTAAAAAAGAAAAAGAAAAACCAACTTTGAGAAATTAGTTAATTTACCTGGTCCAACAATCTTACACTTATGATTGAAGTTTGGTAGAGGTTTATAGACATAATCTACTTGATGGTCTCTGTTATGTAATTTGAAGATTCGTACTTCTTGTCGTGGATGGAGATGTAGTCGTCAAACTCCATTATCCCACACTTGTTAATAAATATATGCTATTTCAAAAATTGTGTAAATAATAAAAGAAAAAAAAAGGGGGGACATAAAAGTGTGAGTGTTTTACGACAAGAGTTTTTGAGAATCCCCCCTTGGTGTTTGACAACTATATTATAAATATAATAAACTTTTATAGTTAAAAAAGTATACAAGTTGATAAAAAAAAGAAAATCAGTTATATTTATGGTATATAAACATTTAAAAAAAAAACTATTATGATTGGAGCACACAAATTAAACATTGAAAAAGTCCGTATCATCAAGGACTTATTGGAGGTTGGTGAATATACCCACCAACAGATTGCAGACCTGTTTGGAGTATCAAGAACATTGATTACACACATTAACACCAATAAAAGATGGGATTTTAATAATCATTCATTTATTATGAAAGAGATTTTAAACACTTCTAACGAAGAAAAAGATGATGAGGTGAATAAGTTATTGGATTATGAGAGAAAGTTCCTTAGAGAGAAGATGGAGGGTCTTATTGAGGACAATAACATTGACTTCTCAAGGATAAAAAGCATAACAATCCACTTTGAGTAAAAAGATTAATAACAGAAGAATAATGGGTGCTGAGGGTGAATGGTTATACAGATGTAACCGTTGCGATTTATGGCACCCACATTCTGACTTTCATAAGGACAAATCAAAGATATTTGGAATTGCTTATACCTGCAAAGATTGCAGAAAGAATGATGGGGATATAAAACCAAAACTACAAGACTGGGAGTTTGAGGAGGGTAAGTTGATACTGGAACGAATGGGTTATAACCTCAACGAAGATATTTCAAAACAATTTATCAAGAGGGTTAAATCAAAATATGGTGTATCACTAACATAACACATTTGTATTTATTTATTATAAAATACAAATATGAGACTTCAAGATATATTAACAGATAAAGTCCTAATGATTAATCTGGCATCAATCACCATTTCCTTCTCAAATATTGAGATGATATTAAAATTGGTTTTATTATGTGCATCAATAATCTATACCTTTATGAAGATTATTGAGTTATATAAGAAAAAGTGTAAATCAGATTAAATACCTTCCTGTTCGTCCTCCCAACACTCATCATCATTACAATTCTTTGGAGCCTTTCTGCTGAACTTTTCAATAGTACCACCAAGAAATGCACCTAAGACAATGAATAACATGCCTTCAAAGATGTACTCAGGTAAGAATACTTCCTTGAATAAACTTAAGACGAATGAAAATACAATAAGGGTAAATGCAATGAACCCGATAAATCTCTTTGATGACACCTCATCACCAGCTGAGAATAATTTTTTAAAAAAATCTTTCATATTGTTTGTTTGATAAATAAATAGTCCGTATATTTGTAGAACAATAATGAAAACAACTATGACTTACAAACGACAACTACAAATGGAAATGAGTGAAATGGCAATGGTAATCAAACACTTTGAAAAAGGTAATGAGGTGGTAATCTCTCGTTGGACTGAAAAATATGGTTATACCTTTAAGATGATTGTTGATGAGTTCAATCAAGTCGTTCAGAACTACAACAACAAATATGGAAAGCGTTTTGGGTGTTGTAAAAAATATTCAAAATAATTTGGCAGTATCAAGAATATTCACTTACTTTGTATCAGAATAAAAAAATAAACATTATGAAAAACACAGGATACTTTTTAATTGTAGATGAAGACAACACAGTTGTACGAGTTATTATGGGTACAAAAATTAGAAAACCAGAAAAACATATCACCAAAGCTTTTCCAAAACACAAATCATTTGAAATGATTGATAAGGATAAGTTTTTTGACATTAAAGATTCTTTATTTGTTGTATTATAATTTGACCTTACCAAAATAAAATCTTATACTTAAAAAAAAAACATTAGAACTATGGCACAGAACAAAGACAAACAAATTATGGCTCAAAGCCAATTAAAGATGGCTCACGAATGGGCAACATCTTGTGGTTATTGTTTAACTCTCAAAGACCTTGTATCCGTATCGGTTGTATTGGTTGATTATTGTGAAAATGGTTATTCAAAGGAAATCGGTGAGAGATTAAACAAAGTGGATGAATATCTACAACAACAATATAAAGGTTGATGCTCCCATAACAATTAACCTTTAACCCTCATCTTTATTTAAGGTGGGGGTTTTTTATTTTTACAATATGGATATTACATGCAAAATATGTGGTGAGACCAAAGATGAAAGTCAATTTTATCCTGCCGTTAATAATATAACGGGAAGAAGAACCTTTTGCAAAAAATGTGAAATTGCAAAAACAAAGATTGTCAAGAAAGCATCAGATATAACCGATGAGGACATTTTAAGGGATTTTAAGGACATTATGGTTGGTCTTGGATATGATGTATCACAAGACATAAATAAACAGTTCCTGCAAAGGATAAAGGACAAATACGGGGTTATTCTTCGTTGAATGGTTGACGGAGATATTCTCTTGCCTGTTCGGCATGTTCTCTACACAATACCCTCTTGATTGCGGGGTCAAATGGTAATCTTCTCATTTCTCTATTTGCAAGACATCTTTGAGTAAATCCAACAATACTTTCACCCCTTATATATTCAGGTATTATCATATTACCAAACCTCCGTATAACTTGTTATTTGGATTTGCTGGTTGTTCTCCATCTGATGCACAGAACTCATACTCTGGAAATAATCCTCTGTTAAAATACAACCACTTATTGGCTCTTTGACTGAAATACTCCATTTGGTTCTTTGCATCACTTTTCAATTCTCTATAAACTGAAATATCTGAATGACCTGAGTTCTCACTATTTTCTTGTTGTAATCCCCTGTTGGTGAACTTGCTTAACATATTGGTTGCCGCATGATAAAGGGTCGCATAAATCACAACATCAGTTAAATAATCATCAACCAACTTTTTATAATTTCCCGTTAATGATGAGGTCTCAATATCATTATAAATCTTATCAACCAATTTATCCCCACATATTGTTGTCATTTCTACCTTCTGAGCCAATATAATTGCGGGTTTAAGGTTTGCACTCAATAAGTTTTTATCCAATGTTGTACGGTCTAATACGAGTTGTTCTGTTACAATGAATACCATTATAGTTCAAATTGTTTAAAGTTGTTTATAATCTCCACAGGTTGATTGTACTTAAATGATAATACCACATTTAAACTTTCATTAAGGTCAGCCAGTTTTGGTTTTAATATATACTCCAACCAGTGTTGAGTTGCAATTCTTAATTCCTCCGCATTCTGACTAAATGGATTGGAACTGAATGAATGTATACCCAAGATTAATGGGGAACTTATCTGCCAAGAGGTCAATACCGATTGAGATGCATAACTTAATACATCAATATAATAAGAATCACCCACCGTTGAATTGATTGGTGTAATCTGTGCTGCCTCCTCAGGAGATGCTGCAAAACCCAACATTAACTTTTGTCCGTCCTTACCTGAATATGCATCAACCAATTCTTTCTTTACACGGTCTCTTTCATTTTCAGTTGGATTACCAAATAATTGAACGAATAAGTTTGGTGTTAAATTACTATTTATTGCTGATTTATGCCAATCAAATATCTCCCCTTCCAAAACAATTGCAGGAATACCACTTTGGTAAGGCACAACGGGATAAACCGTATTAACTGAGGGTACATACCTTTTATAAAAATAAAGTTGTCTCTGCTCCTTATTTTGACTATCTACACCACCATAAGTGATGATGGGTTCTTTTCTCCAATTAGACCAGTCATTGCAATAAAAATACTTATCAGCTTCGTTTGCATCAGGGTCAAGATGTCCCACCCTTACATTTTGAAATGGTATATGGTATAATGATGCGATGGCTGTTCTTTCTCTGTTCCATATTACCTCAACCGCATATCCACCAAATAAGAAAAAATCATATAATAATTTGTGATATAATTGTGAAATTGTTTCAGTTTTATTAACCAAAACATTACCAAGATTTTCAATTTCAACACCTTTACCATAACACATTGTTACGGTTGAATCGGCTGCGACTGAGTGAATTGGGGAGTTCTCCTTTAATTCAAGTAAATATTGTGGATATAGATTGTCCTCACCCCACCATATATAATCATACCTTTTGTTTTTAACCTCCCTGTTTGGTTTGATTTGAATATTGTCTATGTTAAATGCTTCAAAGTTCATATGTTATTATATTGCTGAAAAATTATCAATCTCGGTAAGAACCATACCTCCGTTTATTACATATCCCTTATACAAGTTCCATTTGTTGTTTGCGGGATTGGGTAATGTCCCTCCAACCGCATAGATGTCTCCACCACTTGATAAGGTCATAGAGTTCACGGAATAATTCCCATTGGAATATACCCAAAACAGATATCTTGCCCCTTCTCTCTCGTTTGATAAAGTCACCGATACATTTCCCGTTAATTCAAACTTATACCAATGCCCTTGTGATAAATCTACTGATACTGAACCCGATATTTGACCTGCATCAATTACTGGTTCAGCCATAAAGTCCTCAACTCTTATTTTCTTTGTTGTACTTGAATCAACAATGGCAATGACATCATCTTGTGTCCTTGCGGTTAATTGTGTTAATTCTGAAATCTTTTTATCTGCCATTATTCTTGTGTTAATAATTCATTATTTTCCGTTAATATGTGAAATCCATTTTCTTGGAGAATATGATTAGTTTCAGGGGATGAGGGGTTATATACCACATCATTACCCCCTTTATCATAATAAATATCATCAAAAGCCTGATACACATAAGCTAAACCCGTTTCAAGTATTTCTGTAGTGTATTGTGGATCTAAATTGACTGGGTTGATTTGTTCTCGTATTGAATATCTAAACTCACCAATCTCATCAATATCAACTGTGGGGGTCTCCAAATAAGTTATGGGTAGATTTACAAATGTAATATTGGATATATTTGCATAACCATAATAAGTCCAAGGCTGCATTGAATCTATTGATGATATTGATACAACATAATAAGTTCCACCATAGGTATTACCTGAGTTGGATTGAGCCGATATTTCTAACTTTCCACTCTTATCATAAAGACCATTTGTTGTTGATAAAGTTCCTGTTATATTCCATGCGTTATTATATGGTGATAAAGAATCCTCCACAACAATATTAGATAAAGATTCACCATTTAAGGTTATTGTACCACCTGTTAATTGCTCGTTCTCATTATCAAAATCAACATATAAAGTTATTGTACCAAATAAATTAGATACAACGGGTTGTAATCTTAAATAATTTATCCCCGTTCCTGAATATCTTGAATCTTGATAAACGGAAGATGGGGGTGTTTGCCAATACCAAGCATTCGTTCCACCTGTTAAATTAACACCTGATTCACCAATATTAAACTTAAATAAGTCGTATCTTTGGTTATATGGACTACCACTTATATTCGTTATATTTTGAGGTATAAACGACCATCTCTTCCCCGTCTGTTGATGAGTAAGGGACATAAGATATGTTGGATTAGACAAGGTCTTATGCACCGATACGGAGGTGTAAATTACATTTGTGGTATTTGCTGAAAGGTATAACATCAATTATAAGTATTTTTCATTATTATTAGGGATAAACAAATGTATCGGTCTCATATGTGCCTCCTGAAAGATATTTTATTCCTGATGCTGTTTCAATGGTATTTGATGCATCCCAAGTAGTATTACCCAAATATCCATTTCCTGTTGTGGTATTTAAAAATCTCCATAATGGATAAGGGCCAATCGGATTATCCATCCAATGGAAAGTGCGTGTTGGAGCACCATCTTTTTCCCAATATGCATATAATTCACCCGTTGGAGTTGCTCCTGAATAAAATATTGTGTCAGTACCAGCATCATTTAAATCATAATAACCAATACCAACATAATTATATGTTCCGACAAATTGGTCTGCTGTTCCACCAAAAGTTGAACTAAACTCAAAAGTTGATGGTGGTAAAGCAACATTTGTTGGAGTTGGAGTTGGAGTAAATGAAGTTGTTGGTGTATTTGTTGGTGTTGGTTGAGGACTTGCACCTGGTGTTTGTGTTGGCGTCGGTGTTGGAGTATTACTTGGAGTTGGTGATGGACTTATAGGGATACATATCAACGGAGCATTTTGATATTCTATTGTAATATTGAACCCTGATGTTGCACCAGGATTTAAACCACAATACGGATAATAATTATTGTTATGATTTATTGGTGATGGTATAATATTAAAATCTTCATCAATAATATCACCCGTGCTAATACTTAAACCTTCCTGTGGGGTTATACCTGAGAATATCTCCCACTCACCCTGACTAACATCATAAAGAATATAATAAGGGAGATTATCTCTTTTCCAATATGTGGCATTTATTCCTGATGGTGTTGGACCAGCTTGAATAACCATTGAATCATCATACCATAAACTAATATCACCAATATTCCATTGACCGTTAAGGTAAGGATATGTTGCATTTACAATGGTAAATGTAAACTCAGAATAAGCGGGTATTGGACCAGCAAATACTGAGGGAACTTTTTTATCACCATAATAAAATGTTCTTTTTCCCCTTTCTCGTGATTTTAATCCTGATACTTTTATATCTCCCATTTCCTGTGTAAATTATGTGTCTTGTCAATCAAGTCGTTTATGTCATTATCAACATCGGATTTAAACCAATGAGTTTTTACAAAATCAACAGCTCCATTATCACCAAAATATAAAACAAGCATTCCGATAAGGTCTGTTTCCAAGTCAAGGATTGATTGTTTAATTTTATATCCTGTATATTTTCTTCCATCAATCTTATAATTTCCTTTAACTTCCAACATAATTTTCAGTTGTGCCAGATGGACTTGGTGCTGGTGTTCCACAAGAAATACTATAAGGTAAATCTATAATAATTTGTCCTTTTTCTTCCTCTGTTAAACAATCATAACATTCGTCCTTAATAATCACAAAATAATTCTGCGTTGTCGCTGTGGGACTATAACCATCTTGAAGACAATTTGGAATAGCCCAAGTTGAGGTTTTACCATCATAAGTTGGTAATCCTAAACAGATGTCAATTTTATTTACCAAAGTAATTGCCTCTTGGTGAGTGTTATACCCAATCCAACCTTTAATGCTATTTGTTTTTGTTTCACTCATAATTTTTTAATATGTGTTCCATTTATGTTTTAAGTATCTACTTACTTTATCGTAGTCAGTTCCAGTAATCTGACTATTAAAATAGATTATTTCACCAATATCTCCACTAAAACTTTCATTCACTATACCAAACTCATACCAACAACCAATACCGATTTGTTGTTGATTTATAGGATATGGTGGTGTAGCATTAGGACCACCAGCATAAACAGACCAACTATAATTTACACCATTTATTGTAATACCACTTGGTATTTGCCCAGTACCAAAAACTGTTGATGCACCATCAAACCAAGTATCAAATGTAACAGAGACCCCACTATAATTTGGAGGACTATATGTTCTGGCTCTAACATAACTATTCCAATCATTTTCAAACTTATAGTCGCCTGGGTTAGGGTCTGCTTGATTTGCCACACCAATACCCCATCTACTAACACTCGCGGATTCATCTCTAATACCAGTAATCATTCTTTGACTGGTTGTTGTATCTCCTCTATCTTTAACAACACCCCATATATGATATGTAATTCCCGTTAAATTAGTATCGGAAAATAATACTTGGGTGTTAAAGGTCGCAGCACTCAAACCTGCTGATATTGTCGTTGCCGAGTATTCAGGTTGATATGCTGCGGTTGTTTGACTGAAATTACTGATATGTGTTTTTGCCGCTTTATTATCTATTTGTTCTATGTAATTTGTTCCCGTTCTAAAGGTCATCGTTGAACTATCCGCAAAATCAATCCATACCTCACTTTCTGGTAAATCACTTACAACCCAACTATTCACAGTAAAGTTCGTTGATGTTCCCGTAACTGAATTGCCAGGATATAATGGGTTATCACCTGTCACCGTCAATAAGACATTAGATGAACCACTTGAACTGAAATAACCCTATGTAAGGGTTTGTCCCGTATAAGATGATATGGTATTACCACTGACATCATAAAAGTCCGTTAGAGACCAAATATAGGTTGGAGAACCGATATTTGTTGAACCACTCAATATTACATTTTCATATTGTGTTGTGCCAGTTGGAGCAATACTAACAGATGCCACAAATGGTGATGGTGTTGGGGTAGGACTTGTTGTTGGAGTTATTGTAGGCGTAGGAGTAAAGGTAGAACTTGGAGTAGGAGTAGGACTTGGTGAAATACCACCCGATGGCGTAGGAGTTGGGGTCACGGGTGTTGGTGATGGACCAGTGGTCTTAACACCACCTCGCCAAGGGTAATAAACCAATAAATTGCGTCCTGAATTATTATAGGCTAAATCCCCATAGGGTTTTGGTTTAAAATCATCATCAATATAAGGCATAATATATTTTAATTTGGCTGAAAAAATGGGGAGATAATTAAATCCCCCCAATTATTATTATATGAGATTTTTACTCTCTATCAACAGTTAAGTTTGAACCACTTAAAAATGCTGATAATGTTGTTGCCACATCCATTTCGGGAACTGAACGAACTTCATCACCAGTTAATGTAAGGGTATAAAGTTGTGAATCTCCTGGTACTGAACCTGATGCGATTGTCGCAGCAGATGCATATAGACCACTTGGAGAACACAAGAACCACTTACCTGACTTCAACTTCACTACAAAGATTGAGCCTGTTGATTTTACCAATTCTTGGTAAAGGTTAGTATACTCTTGATTCCAACCAGGTATTGTAAAAGTTAATGTTGGTACGAATGTGAAAGATAAACTTTCAGTATTCACATTAACCTCTTCACTTAAAGCAGCAGTACTATTTCTAACCAAGTCAATTTTCTTAAACTCACCACCTGTTGAACCACTAATTGCAGTTACTTCATCAGTTGATGCATCATAAGTTACGCTTGCAAGAGAAATAGATGTGCCAGTAGTGGTTAATACCCATAAAGAATCAATACCAGGAATGTTGTTAATACAATCATTCAAAGTTAATCCTGAGGTAATTACACAATTTGCCATTTTCTATTTGTTTTAATTTTAATTTATCTTGCTTACGCAATTCTTACTACCAACTCAGGGAAGAATACAGTTCCACCAATTCTCCACTGCATTGAGATACGGTATTGTTTATTGTCTTGTGAGTACCATGCCTCAGCGTTTGCTGAATCCTCTAAAAGGTCAGTTCCTAAAGCCAAGTTTTGACCGTAAGTTAATAACGCTCTACCTGTTCCAATCTCACTTGATACAGCCAAAACATTAGTTGCAGGAATCATAACCGCTCCTGGCATCTCTGTTTGACCTTCTACAGTGTAAGAGAAGAAATTAGCATTTCTTAAAGCTAAAATTAGAGATTGGTAATCTCCTCTGTTTAAGAACAATACTGTTGGGGTGAACTTCAATGCGTCAGGTAAGTTTTGGATGTAAGTATCCGCAACTTCCAATGCGTTTGCTGGTGTCATTGCAGAATAAGTCACATTCACAGTTGATGCAGTTGATGCGTCAACCTGAGCTAAAATACCGTTTGCACAATCACCCGATGCAGTTTCACTACCCCAAAATTGTCTTTCAGAATAAACAGCTGCCTTTGCAACCATATCTTCAATAAATCTTTCCTCAGCACCTGTTGTTTGGTTGTAAGAACCAGGTTGAAGACGAAGACCCATAATTGTTGAAGCCAATTTCTCAGGGCAGTACCCTTTGTTTATGTGATAATCACATACTCTTAATTCTTTCTCAGCCATTGTAATATCACCAAAGTTGGTATTACAGTGACCCGTACCAGCGATTGAGTCAATCGCACCTGTGTCAAATGTTGGCACATATTCGGCATTTTTGATGTTAGGGAAAATACTAACAACTTCAGCCAAGTTTGAACCAATAACAATTTTTGACAACAATTCAGTGGTATTTGCGTTTACATAATCAGACATTCCTGAAATGTCAAAACTAAACTTTTCTCTACTTAAGTTTGCCATTTTATTTAATTATTTATTTTTCATTTTATTGATGAGTTCCAACCTCATTTCAGCGAATGATTGCTTCAATTTGGTTTCCTCTTTGAGTGGTTTATACTCAGCTGATTGCTTGAACTCTTTATAATCAGCTTCCAATGTGGAAAATCTATTTTCCATTTCTTTTGAATGACTTGTGAAAGCCACCAAAAGGTCGTGAATTGCAGTTTTCAATTCGTCAATCTTTGATGTGTCCTGTGATGTTTCAACTTCAATCTCTTCTTCAGGGGTTTCAACAACCACTTCAGTTTCCTCACCTTCACCTTCTTCACGGATTTCAACCAAATTAGATTCTTCATCTAATACAATTTCTCTTCCGTCTTCCAAGCGATGAGACCCTGATGGAGCCAATTCAAAACCATCTTCAGTTTCAATATAAATTGTATCACCGATTGTTAATTCTGTTTCTGCCTGATTTGTGATGAATACTTCACCACCTTCAAGGGCGATTCTTTCAAACTTAACATCAGTTGTTTCAACATCATTGAACTCATAACCAACCAATCCTGCAATTTTTTCTAATACTTCTCTGTATTGCATTTTATGTTATTTATAATTGTGTTTATGATATGCCTTATCTTATCCAATAAATATGTTAATAAGATAAGTGAATATCTTTATTTGTCTTTACCAAACTCCTCATCCAATATTTTATATATTTCATTTACATAAAACTTTGCCTGAGATTCATTCAGTTCTTTTAAACCAATGGGTCTTGATAAAAATGCTCCTTCAAGTGAAATACCAAATGTCTTTCCATTTAATACATATTCCTCAAATTGTTTTTTATCATCCCATTTAAGGGTCACCATCCAAGTACCCTTATTGACCTTAAAGCCCATCTTATTGGCTTTATCATTTTCAGGGTCATCTACCAACCAAGATTCAACCACATATCCCCCTTCCAATTTTAAACCTGAATGTTCGTAATTAAATGACTTATGTCGGTCTTGCTTGAAAAACTTTTGGGACATATTTCTAACACTTTCCTCTGAAAAGAATACATAATAGATTTGACCCATCTCATCTCTTCTTGCGATATAATGGTTGGGTTGCATTACAACCGTTGTTATTTCGTATTTAAGGTCATCAGCAAAGGTCATCTGACCCAATAGTCCAACCCTTGATAAAAAGTCCGTTAAATCAAACTTAACACCCTCTTCCGTGAAGTTTCTAATTGCTTCCTCAACAACCTTTTTTCTTTCTTCCATATCATCAACCTGAATAATTAAGTTAATAACCCCTTCAACCATTTCACGGTCATTATCTTCATAATCTTTTGATGCATTTAACGGAATGCAGTTGGGGACTTCTCTACCATCTTTAATTTTTGTTCCATATGCGATGTATCCCTCTTGACAAGGATTATCATATATAAACTCATCTTCACTTAATGGTAATACATTGTCAGGGTAGTTCCTTCTTGCGGGGTAATATCTTTCATAACACTTCATTCTTGCTTCTTCCTCACCATAACCTTTATCAATTAAGATTTGAACGCAAGAGAATTGTTCCTTCATTTCATTTCTAATCTGTTCCAACTTTCTTGAAGCCCAATCTATTCCCTCGTCTGAGCCCCAACTATCCCACATAAGACCTCCACATCCTTCATCATAAGGGACATCTTTGTGTTGTTGGTGTCTCTTAAATGATGCCATTCTGGCGATGGTCTCCTCACTGATATTTTCACGGTTACACAATTGCGAGGCTCTTCGCTTCCCTGTAGCCTCACCACAAGAACCCCAACCGTTTTCCTCAGCCCATCTAAGGGCTCTACATGCCGCCTCTGATGCCGCCTTTGGATAGTCATTATAACTCTCCATCATTTCCCTTTTAACACTATTAAGAACCTTCACATCACCTTCAAAGTAATCCTCTGATGGTACAACACCAATATATCCTTTAACTCCGTCCAGTTCAATCTGTGAGATTGCCATACATTCAGGTTCTCCCTCAAATAATG
>Ga0070754_10002383_pt1 | contig 13898 bp, 16 predicted proteins | sample VirMetDEL_Sep_01_FD_75181 | JGI IMG/M metagenome (GOLD analysis project Ga0070754, IMG submission 75181) | Aqueous microbial communities from the Delaware River and Bay under freshwater to marine salinity gradient to study organic matter... | ecosystem: Environmental > Aquatic > Marine >... | reverse complement strand
AGGTCTCTTAAGGTAGTAGAAGGTTCCAGGGTTTGCCGCGTCTTCTATACGAAGCTCTAACTGCCATACCGGGCGCCAAAATTCTAGGGCTATAGTACCGGAATTCCCGTTAGGGGTTAGCTGCCAAATAAGCTGCCCCGTTACTTGGATTTGTCCGTTATTATCATCTACTACAAAGCCCAGATCTTGCCTGCCCGTTGCACCGGTGTAGGTTAGTCTATTCGCTAGTAGGTTATTGCTGCGCTCTTGGTTGTAGCCTACTTGTACTTTTTTTAGTGCAGGTAAGAAGTTAAAGCTGTTACCCGCTAGACGTGCCCCTCCTGCGGTTGTACCGTCGAGGGTTACATCGTCGCTAACAGTAGAAGTAAAAGCTTTCGTACCGTCCTTATAGTAGGCGCTTACCGTTCTGGTGGTTACGGTACGCTCTAAGTATTGCTCGAAGTAGTAAACCCCCTCGCGCTGGTAGAACCTAGCGCCAAAGGCTATACAAAGCTCTTTAAGGATATCTAAATAGCTAGAGTATACATACGTGCCGTTTTCTTCTTTATTTGCGTATACCAAAGCGCTAAAGCGCGTTAAAGTAGTTACGTCGGTAGAAGTGCTGTACGTGTGTTGAGTGTCCCAAATATTAACGCTAGTAGCGTAGAGCAAGTCGTCGTCTGCGTATAAGCTATCTATTCCTATAGCGTCTGCTGCACTCTCTATAAAGCTCTCTAAGGTTACGTTACCCGTAATAGTATATTCTTTATTTGCGAGGTGTCCTATACCGTCTACAGCTGTAATACTAAATACGTAGGGCTTATGCGTATCTTCTACCGTTACTAGATCCTGCATAATAATACCACACCAGTAAAGCCTTAGCCCATTATCTGGTGGTAGCTCAGTATCGTAAAAGTCAAATACTAGCCCGTCCTCTACCGTAGTTCCCTCTCCGTAAATACGTAAAGTAAAGCGCTCCTCTTGGTAATTCTTTAGCAAGTTTATAAACGTGTCGAAAGCGTCGCTATTATTGTACGCGCTTATAGTACAGTTAGAGCCTATAATAGGGCTAACTATATCATCTGTCTCTCCAGAATAATTTAGGGTAAATCCATCTGATGCAACAACAAAAGACTCCGCATCACCAGAGTAAGCGGAGTCGTGTATTTCTATTTTAAATAGCTTGTCTGTGCTGCTATGAAATTCGCTATATAATCTTAGTCCCATTAAAATCCTCTATATCTGGTTCTTGTTCTATTTGCTTTTTCCGAGCTGAGCAGTATATCTTGGCCGGATAATCTACCGACAACGGTTACTGTTTGTCCTCCGCCCATTCCGCCAATCATTGATTTTAATTTAGATAGTGGCGCAATAACCTCTGGATCTACACTTGCATTTGGGTTATCACCAACAACTGCTAAAGTCTCTCCGTATGCTAAACCACCTTTTGCTAGCTTCACACCGCTAAGCTGACCAAATATAGTTTTAAATCCAGAGCTAAACTCCTTCATGCTCTTAATGCTAAAGCTACCAATTCCTGCTGCTGCAAGTAAAGCTACAAGCACTGCTGCAGCTGCTGCTGCTGCAATAAGCTTTTTGATCATATCGGTTAATGCAGTAACTACAATGTTTCGTAATTCCTTAAAGCTTTTGTCAGTGTTGTTAAGCACTTCCATAAATACCTCTTGGAATGCTGCACCAAGTTCGTTGATTGCCATATTGACCAAATCAACATTGTTAGAGAAATTCTCCCAGGCTTGGGATAATCTTTCAATAAGTGGGGTTGCCTTTTTAGCTTCCTCGCCTGCTTTCTTTACAATAACTGCAGGAGAGTTATCATCCCCACCATCATCTGCACCACCACCTGTACCAACACCTTTCCACGTGAAGAAGCCTTTGGCTTTCTCCCACATATCCTTTAATGGGTTTATAACATCGTCAATGCCTTTTTGCAATCCTTGCTCAGTGACAAACTCAATCTTTTTGCGAGGATCCATATTGGCCATCATCTGGTCCCAGTTCTCGCTAACCTTGTCGCCAATGTCGCCCATGACTTCTGAAAAGCCTTGCTTAAGACCATCGAGTGCGTCTACAACCATTGACTTATCAAGGCTTAAAATACCAAGAAGAAGTTTTCCAATGTTTTTAAACCCACCAATAATATTATCAAAGACGACTTTAATTCCGTCCCATACTGATTTAAAGACAAATACTAAAAACTGTATAGCACCTCTAAATAGAAGCACTTCGTTGTAAGCATCAATCCAAGCGTTTATGATCTTTACAAATATTGGTTTGGCCTCATTCCAGTGTTTTACTATAGCATAACCTGCAAGAGCAATACCCGCTACTAATAAACCTACTGGACTTAGTAAAGCACCAATAGCAGTAGCAATAAACCCAATAGCAGAAATAATAGGACCAGAAGCAGCAACTGCTGCTGTGATCGTTACTAAAGCTGTTTTGGTTTCTGTTGATAAAGATTGAAAGCTTTTAATGGCCCCAGTTATAAACCCAGCCATTTTCGTTACAAGCGGAAGTAATGTTGCACCTAACTCAATACCGGTATTCTTAAGCTCATTAAGTACCTTCTTAAACTGAAAGGCACTTCCTTTACTTACATTGTCAAATCCTTCATCGACAATACCTGTTGCATTCTCTATGTTGTTAAGGACATCAGCATATACTTCTCCCTGAGCACCAGCTGTACCAAGCACGTTTGAAAGTGCGCGTACATTACCAAATAGTGTCGCTACTGCACGATCGTTTCCTTCAAAGCTTTCTAATAAGAACTGTAGTGTATCTTGCAATCCTTGCTCTCCTACGCGGTCAGCAAGATCTGTTGCAGTCATTCCTAAGGTTGCTAATACACGTTCCGCTTCCTTACTTGGATTCAGCATAGTGTTTAATACACCACGAAGACCGACAACGGCTTCCTCTGCTGGTACACCTAAACGTGTAAAGGTTGCTATGTTAGCACCAACCTCTTCGAAGCTTACACCAAGCTGTGCAGCAATACCAACCACACGACCAAGTGTAGGTGCTAAGCTTTCCGCTTCTAAGTTACCTTCTCGGACAATAGCTGTAAGAGTATCTGTTGCCTCTGCTGCTGTAAGACCTTCTTTAGAATACGCTTGTAAAACCCCAGTAAGTGCATGAGCTACTACCTTTGTATCACCAAGACCAATAGCACTAGCTTTGGCAGCGCGATCGAGTACGTCTATAGCTTCCGATCCTCTAATACCGGCAGAGGTGATAGCGAATAATGCTTCTGATAGTTCCTGCTGGCTTTTAGCTGTTTCACCACTTACACTTCTAACGCCATTCTTGAATTCCTCTAGCTTACTTCCTGTAATACCAACAAGGTTTTCGATCTTAGCAAAGCTTTGCTCTAGCTGTACCGCCATGGTAACCCCAGCAGTTCCAGCAGCAGCAAAAGGTGCTGTAATATTTCTGCTGATGGTACCACCAACTCTTTTTGCAGTACCACCAAACTTTCGTAAGCTTGTTTGTGCTGTTTTTAAGCCACGCTGTAATCCTTTCAGATTTACACCGATGCTAATGTTAGTACTCGCTATCGTTCTTTTTGCCATCTTGCTAGAATTGACTTAGCCTGTTCAGTGGTAAGCTTTGTTTGTTGCTCAGTCTTTTCCCAAGGAAATACAGCTAAATCCTTTGGGCTAAGCCTGTTTTTCTTTTCAAGGTGGATGTTCAACATTAATGTAGTTGACCACCTTGTCCTTTCCCAATCCTGCCTTTGTTGTTGTTGGTACAGTTCGTAGAACCCTCTAAGTGCGTATTTTAGTTCTCTGGGTGTAGAGTTATAAAATACTTCTGGCGTCCAACCAAGTTGACCTAAAGCCAACTCTTGGTAAAAAGAAAAAGTCAATGGCCCAGACTCTTTGTCTTGAGCCGGGCCATCTACTTTTTTTCTTCTTCCTCTCCGAAGCTTTCTGCAAACACTGCAAGCACCTTCTCCATAGCCTTCATGTCATCGTCAAGCAAATCAGCAACATCCTCAATGGCCATTCCAAATTCTTTTTTCTCGCTTCTGGCTCCGTGTTTTAAACCACACCAAATTAAAGATACAGCATTTGTAAGGCTCATATTATTACCTATGCTTTCCAATTCGTTCATTGATATGTTTAGCATATCTGTGAACTCCATTAACGCAGCAAAACCATATTTTACTGCATATTCTTTCCCGGCTATTTTAACGTGCTTTGTCATTGTGTGTTTTTATTAAGCTACAGTTGAGTAAGTAATTGCTCCAGTAAGTTCGAAAGTAGCTGAGTAGCTTACATTGTCTTCCATTGCAGAGTTAACTTCCAAAGAAGTTACGTATGCAGTAGCAGACCAGTAGTGGTCACCAGATACTTCAGTTGAAAACTTAACCGTAAGTGTTGAGCGACCAGACCAAGCAGCCATAAGATCATCCACACCGTAAGTTGCATCTTCAGCATACAAAGCGCTTACAGAAATTGTTCCAGATTTTGTTGCCTCTAATAGGTCACGAGTACCGCTAGAGTCTTTAGTAGTTGCGTCTCTTGTGTCCATTGACAAAGAGATAGATCCCTCAGTTGCATGAGCAATTAGAGTAGAACCAGAGTAGACACCAAGTAGGGTGCCGTTCATAATGCCAGTAGTTGCCATCTTAATCTAATTTATTTGTTTGTTCTTCTATTTCTATAGGAATTTCCATTCCCTCATTAACAGCCTTTCCAGCTTCAATAAGCTCCTTGCCGTATTCGTTTGTTACTGTTAAAGTAATTCCTTTAGACAATACCTTGCCACTCTCGGTAGTTACTTTTTTCAAAAGTTTTATTTTCATCGCTTCACTCTTATTATATATTCACTGCTTGTTACAAATGTTTCTGTAGCAGGATCGTTGTCAGCGTCTAAATTTACAAACTGAATAGAATCAATAACCACACCCGCAACAGTGCCAGAATAACGATCTAAAGCAGTTCTAATCTTTTCAGTAAGATCAGCAGCAATAGCATATGTTGGTGCTGCTACTACAATATCGTATCTTACTTCGTCCAAGGTGCTTACACCACTTTTAGTGTCACTTGGATCGATATCAGTTAGCAAATAAACTACAAAAGGAAATGCAGCACCCTGTGCAGCAATTTGTGGATACACTCTGCCACTGACTAAAGCATTTACATCGGCATCCGAAGTAAGTATGCTGTATATGGCTTTTCCCTCATTCATAATCTGCTAAGCTGTTTAATGGTGTGATCTAAAATCACCTTTACCTGCGCTTGCATTAACTTTTCAGTTTGTGCACGACCACGCATAAAACCTTTAGAGCTATAGTCAACGTTTCTTTTGTTCGTTACTTTCGCTCTGCCTTTCCCTCTTCTTGCTCCGTAGTTTACTATAGCAGCATAATACCCATCAAAAGTTTTACCAGCTTTAGATCCAAACCTTGCACCAACAAGCCCATAAAGATTACCTCGTTTCTTAGGCTTTACAAAACCAATAGAACGTTTAAGGTTACCACTACGGTAAGTAACATCTTTTGTTTTTGCTGGACCCTTAGAGGTTGCTTTTTTGGTCGTTATCGTTCTTGTGGATCTTCCTCTTTTCTCGCTATTATCAATTTCAGCTTTCACCGCATCGATCATTGGTTTGGCTGACTTTTTAATAGCAGACTGAAATCGTCTTGCTTGCTTACGATCTACACGAGATAATTCTTTTAGCTTGTTTAATGCTTTGTCCAATCCATCTACGCGTATGTTTAATTGCTGGCTCATTCGCGTTTACGTGTGATTAGAACTAAAAATTTTTCTCTTCCTTCTGGTAATATACCATCAACCTCGTACGTCTCGCTATGCCACTCTATTTTAGTTTTAGCATCCACATCAGAGCGGTAGCGGATTGTAAACTTCACCTTTGTGATATTAGTAAGCCTTTCGTTTTCTTCTTTCTCGTCACTAGTTAAGTATTCTACCTTAGCCCAAACATTAGACAAAGTAGAATAGGTCCGAACTGCCTCACCAAAAGCATCGGTAGAAACAGAAGGATTCTTAAGTGTTATGCGACGATCGAGCTCTCCAACTTGCTTCACCATTAAAATACAAAATTGCGGAATGGGTTAAACAAGTACTCACTAGCAGTAGGCAACCTTTTAACACCATCGCTTCTATTGTCGTATAGATCTGCAATGATTAAAAGCATGCCCTGAATTAAAGGCTTGGGAATAGAAGCCACATCTGTGCCTACTACATACCTTACAATAACCTGGTTGATAATTCCATTCGTAGCAAACCAACCAGCAGTTGATGCAATACGCGCTGGTTCAGAAATGGTATCAGTAACATAATAGCTACTATCTACTGTTTGCTCCGATCCGATTTCATTCACATACTTCACATTCGTAACAGACTGCACAGGACCAATAGACAAATAAATAATATCCTTATCCTCCGGGTTTCTATAGTTGGGGAACATATCAAAATATTCATCCACTGTAGTAGTTACCAAGATGCGTCTTGTGTACGACTCACACATTTGTCTTGCAGCAGTAATTAAGGCACCTATTAAGGTATCCTCATCACCAGAGTCAACACGCAAAAAGTCTTTTGCCTCCTGCAATGTAATTGGTTCTGATGCCGCAGGTGTTACAATGTCGTATGCCATTTCTTATCGGGTTTCCTTTTTGGTTTTCTTAGCAACAGACTTCTTTGCACGTTGCTTCGGTGGTTCTGCAATAGCTTCACAGAATCCAGCTTGCAAGAAGTCTTTAGCCATATCGCTGGGGAGTTCCGCCTCCTGATCAATGCGGAAGCGGAACCCTGTACCAGAGATATTCTTCTTGAATCTAACCTTCATTAGGCTTGAACCAAGTATTTGATTGCACGGTTGTCAAGGACAACAGAATCAGAACGTTTCCAAGCTACGAAACCAACTTCTAGCTCGTCTGCGAAGCGCTCATTCAAACGTAGCATTTGGATGCCACCAGCGTTACGTACAACGAATTTGCTGAAGTCAGCAGCAAGCAATGTTTTCTTGCCAGTCGTGATTGCTGATTCCATATCGTTGTTTACGTATACCGGAATACCGAAAATACGATCAGGCTCACCAGCAGACATGCTAGGAATAAATACTGGGAAGTCGTTAGCAGAACCAAGACCAAGAGCACGAATTGCAGAGATCACGTTATCATGAGCCATCAAACCAAATCCTGGTTTGTTACGGTAAGAAGGATCAATGCTGTAGATCAAGTCTAAGATTTCGTCTGCAGTAATCGCTGTTGCACTTGCAGCAGTTTTTCCTGAAGCAGCACCAGTGATAATACCTTGTGGCTGGCTAGAACCAGTACCAGTTGTGAAGGCAGCATTTGTAGCACGAGCGATACGCTCACCCATTGCCTCTACCAAGAAGCTGTTTAGATCAAATGCTGAGTCTTGCAATAATTGCTGAGACACACGAACCAATGAACTGTAGTTGTAAGCAGAAAGCTGCTTGTTACCAAAGGTCATATCTTGAACAGTTACTGCAGAAGCTTCAGAAACTAGGTTAGCATCCGTTGCAGTATCATTCAATGTTGGGTAGTCTAATAAACCACCAGAAGCAGTATTTAGCTTCTTAGCCAAACGCTCTACTTCACCTGTAAAGGCAGTAGCCACATCAAGCTCGTTGCTAAATTCCTGCGGTACCAAATAGCCACCTAAGTTATCAGTTCCAGCTACTTGAGTGCTGGTTCCGCGCTTTTGTACCATTGCTCTTTCTTCAGCAGACAAAGCACCAAATCCATGACGGAGGTACTTAGAGAATGCTGCAGAAGCATTTGCTTTAGGAGCAGCTGCACGAGCTTCGCCTTCAATAGAAGCAAGCTCTTTTTTCATTTCTGCATTACGCTCAATGATTTCAATTTCTTGTTTCATTGCACGTGCATCGGCTTCAATAGCCTCAAATTTAGAACGCTCATCAGCATTCAAAGAACGGCTCTCTTTCTGAGCCGCCTCTACAATCGCGTCAGCTTGTTTAATAAGCTCGGCGCGCTTGCCGCGTAGTTCGATGTTTTTCATCTTAATCGAGATTTAACAGTTTCACTTTATATTCAAAAACATTAATGTCGTTCTCTGCTTCCGCTTCTGGTGTTGCCACCTTCACTTCTGCGCCCTCCGACTCGGGCTTATCGTTTCTTGCCATTAGCTCCGATGTAGCATCCGGGTAGGCCGGTTGTGATACAGGCGAAACATCTAGCAATCTAGATACTTTTTCAATAATACGGTAGGTCTTACCGTCACGCTCTTCCCAACGATCACGATCAATTAGGAAAGCAAACGAGCTTTGGTTTACATCTCCACGCTTCATCAATTCCATTAGATCACGTGCATAAGATGTTTCTGGCAGATCTACTTCGTACCATAATCCTCTTTTGTCCGTTCCAATGCGAAGTGTCCCGCTTGATACCCGACCAAGAAGCAAGTTCTCGTCGTGGTTAAAGTAAGCCCGCACGTCATTGTCCAACACATCGTCAAATGCGCCACTTGCGATCTGCTCGTAGAAACCTCCCATCCACTCGCTATCGCTGTTGTATACTGCAGCATATCCTCTAATGGTTTTGCCTTTTTCTTCAACGTGTTCCATACGGAATTCACGTTTCTCTACAATAGTACTTTGCTTACGTACCTCAGCATCATGCTTCTTTAAGGTACTAAACTTGTGCACTACATTTAAAGTAGGTTGTCTTTCTACATAAGCATCCTCTTCGCTGTCATAAGTGTAAATACGAATCTTAGCAACAGGATCATCCCCTGTCCCCTCCACTTCGTAACCGCTGTCAGCTGCTAAGCTACCGTCTTTGCTGATCTGAATCACACGACCATATGCTGAAGATCCTCCAGCTGCCCATGTAACAAAATCACCAACGCTAAGCTCGTCAGGTGCTGCTTTTTCTTCTTCTTCGTTGTAAGCTTCCTCTTCCATCATCTCACCTTTACCAAAGGTAATGACAATTTCCTCGTCAGTCTCTACAACGCTTTTAATATGTCTTTTATCTTCTTCCATTCCTTCCAGTGTTTTCTTTGCCCAACGAAGCATTGGATCTCCACCCCAAGCAGCATACATAATGCTTCCACAAATCTCTTTGCCATCCTCATCGGTAAATCTACCTTGATCGTACACCTTTGCTCTACTTAAAAAGCTAAAGGTGCGGCGAAGCACATCATCAGAAATAGACTCACGACCAGCAAGCTGATTGGCGCGTTGCCAACCTACCGAAGTACCGCAGTCGGTTCCGTTCTCATCACGAAACTCTAAAGCTTTCTTTGCTTGGTTAGAAGCTGCTTCTGGGTAATTACTCCACGGCATCATCCTGCGGATTTGGTGTTCCTGCCTCAACCATGTTTAATGGTTGCAAATAAACATCGCCATTATCTAAAGGATCTAAACCTTCTTGGCTTCTAATATCGTTAACGCTAAGCCATCCCCATTGTCTACCTACTGCATAAGAATCGTAACGGGAACGAATATCACCACGTAATAAACCTTCCATATTGAATCTGACGTAATAGTCATCCTCTGGAGTGAATAGCTTTCTATTAAGTTCGCTCTCCCAACGCTTTACCCAAGGCAGAATCGTGTTCCGTTGGAACTGAATACCTTGCTCTTCGATATTTGCTCTGTTGGTGCTGTTATCTAAATGGCCTAAGTAAGCTAAAGGAAGACGGAAGAAACGTGCTATATCCTCTACACCAAATTTCCTTGTCTCAAGGAACTGACTTTCGCTAGGGCTTATACTTACCTTTTCTACCGCCATACCTTCCTCAAGTATAGCTGTTTTATGTGCATTATCCAAACCGCTGTATCTACGCTGCCAAGAAGACATTAATCTCTTGTAAGCTTCGTCTGATAGTCTTCCAGGGTGTTTAAGTACAGCACTAACATTTGCGCCATTACCAAAGAAAGAACCACCAAACTGATCAGCAGCCAAACCAAGACCAATACTTTCTCTTGCTGCTTCAATAACGCTTTTACCAATAATACCGTCAAAGGATAATCCTAAAATGTGTATCATCTCAGAATCATCAAACGTTTCTTTACCTTGATCGATGTTATAGAACTTTTCGTCTTGGTAGACTTTTACTTCCACACGATCAGGGTGAATAGGTATAAGCGACACTGGTTGTCCAGCGGAGTTTCTTCTAATTGCTATAAAAGCATTTCCATGCAAACAGAGATGAGCCTGACAAACTTCAAAGAAGTTAAATTCAGTCATTAACCCATTTGGGTTAGCAAGCAATTTACTAATAGGATGTGATGGCGCTGTAGAAACGCCGTCGCTTGTGCTAATTTTAACATCTATAGGTAAAGATGCTATAGTCTCTGCTATCACTCGTACGGCTCCAAAAACAGCAGATAGGCGCATGCTGCTATCTTCTGTAATAGCCAAACCAGTTTTAGAGGCCGCACCATCGAACATCCAAGAGGCCGGATTGGCTAAAGATGTTGAAGGATTATTAGGTGATGCACGAAACGCCCCTAATAAACGACTAAATAGATTTTGATTGGAAGTTGCGATTGTCTACTATTTTAAAAAGTACCATACAAACTTAAGTAGAAATCAACAAGAATAAAATAAAAAAACCCCGACTCCTAGACCGTAATTAACAAACCAAAACCAAGAAGGTCATTATCGGAGCCGGGGCAACCTGCTTAACGCAACAGATCCCTTATGGTAGATTCATTTAGCGTACCATAACGCTTGTACATTTTTAAAAGAAACAAATGACTGCTGTGCCACCTACCACTATTTCTTTCCGATGTGTTGTAGATCTTTAGATGTCTACGCAATTCTGTTAATTCAGTTTTCATAATGCTTACCCTGTTGGTCCATTAATTCGTGAGACATTTTTAGCAATCTACTAAAAGCTAATTTATTCGGTGCCTTTTGTGCTGTAAGCTCGCAAGCTTTAATCAATAAGTCCAGATCGTAAGCAGACAGAACCAATTTTATTACTGCTGATTTTTTCATTGCTGTTGTGTATTATGGCAGGAGCCGTAGCCCCTGCCTTTTAGTTTTTATAGTGTGTGGTCGTACTTAGTGATGGTGATTCCGTAGTAGCGTGCTTTCATACGGTTGCTTTTAATAAACTTGGCCATTGCTGTTTTAGCGTTCTTAAGATCTGTTTTTCCCATTGCCATATCGATCGCTCTTATAACGTTGCCTTCTTCTTTGATGTTAAGAATAACCTCTGTTAGTTCTGCTAGTGGTCCACGTGGTCCAGTTGGGTTAACCTCTTTATCCTTTTCTTCGTTTTCTGTGTATATTAATTCGATGTCCTCTGTTTCGCTTGTTCCGTAGTAGTTTTTGTCCCATCCAACCATGTGGTAAAGTCCTTCTGCTAAGTAGATGATTTTATATTTGCGAGTTACCCAACGTCCTTTTTCGTTGCTTTCCATATCTTCGAAGCTGTCGGTAAAGAGTAGACCTTTGCGGTATAAGCTTGTAAGTGTACGCTTAACTGTTGTTTGGTCCATTTTGTCTTGTAGCATTGTTACTACGTCTTCTGGAGATACGTCGCTGAATCCTGGTTCTGCGTAGAAGTTTTCCTTAGTTACCAGTGTTTGAATTAGGATTGACTGGTTGTTGTTTAGTTCGATAGTTTTCATAATAGTTGTTTTGGTTGTTTGTTAATTACACTGTAAACATACGGGACCTGTTTTAATTAACAACGATTAACGACGAAATATTTTCCAACTTTTTTCAAGACCAATCATTTGTATCCATTTATTGGCCTGCGTTTCTAAACGCAGACGAATAAATAGATATAAAGGTCTTTATTTTTTTTTCCTACTATATATAGAGCAGAAAAAAAAAAAAGAACAGCCATTTACAAGAACCTAATGTCTTGGTTTTCGTAGGTGCTGGTGCTGGACATATCACTGTTTTCAAGCGTCATCATTTCCCCTATTGCCATTACAAGGGCAACCATTCCGTCTATCTTATCACCAGCTTTACTCTTGCTGAATTTAACATTCTCCGCGTCATCTCTTTTAACAACCACGTTCGAAGCCATCCACCTTAGCATCTCGTTTCCGCCATGGTGTAGCTTCTTCTTCTTGATCAATATCTCCGCATTCTTAATTGGACCAGACATAGAAGCAAAGCCCTGACCAAAAGGATCCATCGGTACACCTTCGTCACCTAATTGCTGCACCAAGCTATTACTATTCCACCGGTCATAAGCAATACTCTGAATGTCAAAGATCTCTGCAGCTTCCATTATCTTTCTTTTAATTACCGCATAATCGGTACTATTGCCATCGGTAACTATAAGCTCACCACGAGAAACAAACTTAGCATAACTTCCGCCAGTTTGGTTGTGCCTGCGATCTACAGCTGCCTGTGAAACAAATAGGTATGGCAACACCTTTAAGCTGCCATCTTCAAACGGGAAGATAAGCACAAAGGCCGTAACATCTTCTACAGCTGCAAGATCCAATCCACCATAACAAGGTCTTCCTTTAAGCTGTGATAGATTTACTTCCCCTGCACTTGACATCCACTCTTCATCCGCAATCCAACCACTTAAGCTGTTCACCCATTGGTTTAGATGTAGCTGCCTAAATGCAATTTCCGAGCTTGGTAATGTTTTTGCCTCGTGGCTCATTTTTTCGAAGTACTCTGGCTTTATACTTACATCAAAGTTTGGGTTAGCTTTCTTCCAAGTTGCTTCACTATATATATCATCATCAGGATCCGCTTCATAGATCAAAGGCAAAAACGTTTTGTCTTCTATAATACCATCACGAACCTTTTTACCATAATCATAAAGCTCATAGCAAATACCATTAGGGTCAAAAACACCAGCGGTAGAAATACCAAACATAAGTGGCTGGGATCTTGCACCCATAGATGTTGCCATTACATCCCATAGCTCACGATTCTTAGCGCTGTGCACCTCATCATAAAGTACCGCAGAAGCATTAGCTCCGTGAAGCACACCAGCGTCGGAAGCTACTGCCTTAAGAAAACTGTTGGTACCTTTCAGCACAATGCTATTCCTATACACGGTACAGCCAGCATCCAACACCTTACTATTCCTTACCATCTGTTTACACACATCAAAGATTGCTGCTGCTTGATCCCGTGATGATGCACAACAGTAGATCTCAGCACCTTGCTCCTTATCTATAAAAAGTAACGCGAGCGCGACTGCTGCAATAAGATTAGACTTACCATTCTTTCTAGGAATAAATACAAAGCTAGTTCTGTACTGTCTAAAGCCATTTGGATTTACCGTACCAAATAACGTACGCAAATATTCCCTTTGCCATTCTTCTAGCAAAAATGATTGTCCAGCTAAGTCACCCTTTACGTGTGTGCAAACGCGTTCTATAAATCGTATGACGCGTTCTCCCTTCTCCCCATCAAAGTTAGCCATTTAATAAATCGTCTAATGTTTCTACCTTTTCTGGTGTGTTTAGCTTTGCCCTTGCAGATGCTGTAAGACCAAACTCTGGCAACATCTTTTTAATACGATTCCAAGCGTCCTGCATCATCTGCAATTCTGGTCGGGTCTTGTACACCTCATCGCCATTTACATTGTTGGTAATGTATGTTGGTCCTTGACTCTTAACCACTGCACGTGCTGCGCAATAATCTTCCCATGCATCTGCTAGCATCTGTAAAGCCATTGCATCCATTTCTGCAACCACACCAAGATCATCGAGCTGCTTAACCAACCAATTGAATGCTTCCTCTGCATTCTGATAACTTGGTAAGGTTGGTCTGCCTGTTACCTCTAATCTCTTTCCGTGCCTGTCATCTCTAAAGGTCCCGTTGGCCTTTATCATTGCTGTTGGTTTTCTCTTTCTTCCCGCCATTTGTTATTATGTTTCATTTATTAGCTTTCAGGGGGCCTAAATCCCAATTAATTTCGCCAAATTGTACGCCGAGT
>Ga0070754_10002372_pt1 | contig 13930 bp, 12 predicted proteins | sample VirMetDEL_Sep_01_FD_75181 | JGI IMG/M metagenome (GOLD analysis project Ga0070754, IMG submission 75181) | Aqueous microbial communities from the Delaware River and Bay under freshwater to marine salinity gradient to study organic matter... | ecosystem: Environmental > Aquatic > Marine >... | reverse complement strand
TTCGGTGGTGAACTCGAGCATCGCATTGTCCCCGTCGACGAGCTCGCGGACGTATTCGAAACTGTCGTTGCCGAGCGTTTGTCCCGCAGCAGCGAGATAGGCGACCACGAGATCGCGCCCCTGTTGTGGGGTGTGGACGACGGGCGAATGGAAAACGGCATCTTCATGGATGATCGCGGCGAGCGCCTTGGGCGAATTGCCGCCCTCGATCACATCGTGCCATGCCTTGAGTCCGCGTTGTGCCGTCATATCGCCTCCCTGAATGTCTCCGCCCGAGCGGCGGCCCAGGCGTGGGCATAAGGGGTTGATTCGGGCGAGTCGAGCAGCGCGCCGGGTTGGAGAAAGCCGTGCAGGCGATCGAGGCTATCCGATTGTGCGCCATTGAGCCGTTCGGAGATGTCGCCGGGTTCGATCTGCCAGGGATTGTCGAGGCCCATCGCGACCACCATCTCGCGGAATGAATGCAGTGTATGGCGTTGAAAACGGGCGACTCTCTCGGCCTTTTCCATGGGCACCAAGCCACGCTGGCGGGTCGCATCCTGCGTGGCCACTCCCGTCGGGCAAGTATCGGCATGACACTTCATCGATTGCACGCAGCCCAGCGCAAACATGAAAGAGCGGCCGGCATTGCACCAGTCTGCACCGAGGCCGAGATTCATCGCCATCCCCGCGCCTGAATGGACCATGCCCGCTGCGGCCAGTTTCACTTCGCTCTTGAGACCGGTCCCGACGAGCGCATTGCGGACAAGGATCAGTCCTTCGCGCAGCGGCATGCCCACGCGGTTGGAGAATTCCACCGGTGCCGCGCCGGTGCCGCCTTCCGCTCCGTCGACCACGATATAGTCGACCGTGATACCGGTTTCGCGCATCGCTTTCATGATGGCGAAGACTTCATGGGGCTTGCCAACGCACAGCTTGATGCCGACCGGCTTTCCGCCCGACAGGTCGCGCAACTGCGCAGCCCATTCGAGCATGCCGGTGGGCGTGGAGAAAGTCGAATGGGCCGGAGGCGAGATGCAATCTGTGCCGACAGGGACACCGCGTGCCTCGGCAATTTCCTCGGTGACCTTGCTGCCCGGCAGGACGCCGCCATGGCCGGGCTTGGCGCCCTGGCTGAGCTTGATCTCGACCATTTTAACCTGCGGATCCTGCGCGGTTTGTGCAAACTGATCGGGATCGAAGGAGCCGTCATCGGTCCGGCAGCCGAAATAGCCGCTGCCGATTTCCCACACGAGGTCACCGCCGTGCGAACGGTGATAGCGCGAGATGCCCCCTTCGCCGGTATCGTGGTAGAAATTGCCCGCGGCGGCCCCCTTGTTGAGCGCCATGATCGCATTGGCCGACAGCGATCCGAAGCTCATCGCGGAGATATTGAGGAGCGAGGCCGAATAGGGCTGCGCACATTGCTTGCCGCCGACATCGACCCGCCATTCCGACGGGGCCTGCGCATTGGGCACGACCGAATGGGCAAGCCATTCATACTCGTCCGAATAGACATCGAGTTCGGTCCCGAAGGGATGCGAATCGAGCTGGCCTTTCGCCCGTGCGTAAACGAGGGCGCGCTGCTGGTGGTTGAACGGGCGTCCCTCGAGATCGCCTTCGACGATATAGGCCCGCGCATAGGGGCGCAGGTCTTCCATGATCCAGCGGATATGCGCGAGCAGTGGGTAATTGCGCCACAGCGTGTGCTGGCGCTGGAAGAAATCGTACAGCGCCAGCAACAGCAGAGGAACGGTGACTACCAGGCCCCAGCGCAAGGGTTCGACCAGCAGGAAGACCGCGCAGAGTAAAGCGACGACCGCGGTCGGCCCGAACCGCATCAGCAGTTCGGACGACTCGCGCAGATTGGCCCGGTTGCGCATCAGGCGAGGTGCTGGGTGAAGAACTCGCTTGTGCGCTTGTCGGCCAGCTGGGCCGCTTCTTCGGACCGCCGCTTACCGAACTCGGTGGCAAAGCCGTGATCGAGCCCCTCGTAGTCATACAGCGTGACCTTGGGGTGATCGTCCAGTCCTTCGTGCATGGCCTTCTGCGTAGCCTTGTCGACGAAACCGTCCTCGGTCGGCACATGCAGCATCAGCGGATGGGCAATGGCATGCTTTTCATCCAGCAGGCCGTCGATGCCGACTCCGTAATATCCGACGCTCGCATCCACGTCGGTACGCGCGGCAGTCATGTAGGCGAGGCGGCCGCCAAGGCAGTATCCAACGCAACCAACTTTCGCGATCTTCTCCGCTTCGCGCACCTGTTTGATGGTTGCTTCGATGTCGCGGATGCCCTGATCCTGATCGAACTTGCCCATCAGATCGAGCGCGCGCTGGAATTCCGGTTCGACATCGGGATCGAGTTCGATCTTCGGTTCGAGCCGCCAGAAGAGGTCGGGAGCAATGGCGAGATAGCCGTCTTCGGCGAGACGATCGCACTTACGGCGGATCCCCGCATTCACGCCGAAAATTTCCTGGATCACGACGATCGCGGCCTTGGGGGAGCCGGCCGGCCGCGCCACATAGGCGGTGAACTCTTCGTCGCCGGACAGGGCGGTGATAGTGACGGTTTCGCTCATGGTGGTTTGGCTCCCTCGCTTCGTTTGGTGTCTTACGCTTGCATGACGCGTGATGCGGACCCAGATAGGCTCCTGCAAGCCATAACGGAGAAATCGCGATGAAGGTCCATATCGAAATCGACTGTTCGCCCGAAGAGGCGCGGACCTTCATGGGCCTGCCGGATGTCGGCAAGGCAAACGATGTCTATGTCGACATGATGTCCAAGGCGATGAAGGGTGTGAACAACACCGAACAACTTCAAGAATATGCCAAGCAATTGGCTCCTATGGGCCAGGCGGGGTTCAAGCTGTTCCAGAGCTTTATGGAAGGGGCCAATGCGGCGCGCAGTTCCTCCGCAAAGAAGCCGTCGGGCGACAGCTGAGCCATTCTTTGCATGGATGACACGATCTTCGCGCTGTCGAGCGGGGCTCCGCCGGGGGCCATCGGTATTATCCGTATAAGCGGCTCGCAATCGGGCGCGGCATTGGCCGAACTGGCAGGAAAGCTCCCTCCGGCGCGGTCCCCACGGGTGCGGACGCTGCGTGATCGGACCGGTGCCGTCCTGGATACGGCACTGGTTCTCTGGTTTCCCGGACCGCAGACCGCGACCGGCGAGGATCTTGCCGAAATTCACTGTCACGGGGGCAGGGCGGTAATCGCCGCGATCTCCCGCTCACTTGCTGACATGGATGGCTTGCGCGCCGCCGAACCCGGCGAATTCACCCGCCGCGCCTTTGCGAACGGTCGGATGGACCTCGCCGAGGCCGAGGGTCTTGCGGATTTGCTTGCAGCTGAAACCGAATTGCAGCGGCAGGGCGCCCTTCTTTCCGCTGGCGGCAGCCTGTCAGAGCGCATCGAGGAATGGCGCAGCCGGGTCCTCGGGTTGGCTGCTGCCGTCGAAGCTGTCATCGATTTCGCAGACGAGGATGATGTCGCAGGCCTTCCGCCCGGTTTGACCGATGAAACTGAAGATCTCGTCGCGGAAATCCGCCGGGTCGCCGGGCGGCCCGAGGCGGAGCGTTTGCGGGATGGTGTCCGAGTGATACTCGCAGGCCCGCCCAATGCAGGGAAATCTTCGCTTTTCAACGCGCTGCTCGCCGATGATGCGGCGATCGTGACACCCGAAGCCGGAACGACCCGCGATGTGCTGGAGCGCTCCGTTGGTATTGCGGGAGTGCCATTCGTGCTGGTCGATACTGCGGGCATGCGCAGGGAAGGGGCGGGCGTGATCGAGGAGATGGGCATCGAACGCGCGCGCCGGGCCGTCGAATCGGGTCAGATCGTTCTATGGCTGGGCGAACCGGTGGAGGCGCCCGATGGCTCGATCATCGTCGCATCGAAAAGCGACCTGGGATCGGCGGACCAGGGGCCGGCCGATGTGAAAGTTTCATCTGTAACGGGGCAGGGCATGGACCTCTTGGTCGACATGATCGTCGAGCGGGGGAAGGCCGCGCTGCCCCCGGTGGACCGGATTGCCTTCAACCGCAGGCAAAAGGAATGCGCGCTCACAGCCGCTGACAATCTAGCGCAGCTCGACATATCGGGTGATCTCCTGATCGGGGCGGAACGGCTGCGCAGCGCCCGGCGCGCGCTAGATCGGCTGGTTGGGCGCGATTCGACCGAGGAAATGCTCGACGCGTTGTTTGGGCGGTTCTGTATCGGCAAATAGTGTTTCACGTGAAACACGGCTTTTTGACGCGTGAGGCGGCGCCGGTTAAAGGGCGCCTCTGATGCACGAATTCGATGTCCTTGTTGTCGGCGGCGGCCACGCCGGAGTGGAGGCGGCCTGCGCAGCTGCCCGGATGGGTGCGCGAACGGGGCTGGTGAGCCTCGATCCCCACAAGATCGGCGCGATGAGCTGCAATCCGGCGATCGGTGGATTGGGCAAGGGCCATCTGGTCCGGGAAGTCGATGCGCTCGATGGCGTGATCGCGCGAGCGGCCGATGCGGCAGCAATCCACTATCGGATGCTCAATAGATCGAAGGGCAGCGCGGTCTGGGGGCCACGTGTGCAGGCGGACCGCTCGTTGTTCCGCACCCAGGTCCAGGCCATCGTCGCCGAAGAGGCATTGCTGACCGTGATCGCCGGAGAAGCGGCGGCCCTGCTGCTATCGGGCGGCGCCGTTTCGGGTCTCACGCTCGCGGATGGTACAAAGCTTACCGCGCCCGCCGTCGTCCTTTGCACTGGGACTTTTCTTGGTGGTGTTCTCTACCGGGGGGAGGAACGGTTCGAGGGGGGCAGGATAGGTGAGGGCGCAGCACACAAGCTCGCCGAGCAGCTGCGGTGCGCCGATCTGCCGATGGGCCGGCTCAAGACCGGCACCCCGCCGCGGCTCGATGGGCGTACTATCGATTGGGCAAGCCTCGAAGAGCAAGCGTCGGATAGTGACAACTGGACGATGAGCGCCTTGTCCGGCGCGCGTGTTAACCCTCAGGTGTTTTGTGCCATCACACGCACGAACGAACGGGCACACGATATCATCCGCGCAAATCTCGACCGGTCACCCCTGTTTTCGGGCGCGATCGGAGCCGCAGGGCCGCGTTATTGCCCGTCGATCGAAGACAAGATCCATCGCTTTGCCGATCGCGACGCGCATCAGGTGTTCCTCGAGCCAGAGGGACTCGATACCCACCTTGTCTATCCCAACGGCATCTCCACCTCGCTTCCCGTTGACGTGCAACTCGGCATGTTGCGCGAAATGGACGGACTGGCCCGTGTTGAGATGGCGGTGCCCGGATATGCCGTCGAATACGATCATATCGACCCCCGGGCGCTCCGGTCTACACTCGAACTGCATGCCATTCCCGGTCTCTACTGTGCCGGCCAGATCAATGGCACCACGGGATATGAAGAGGCGGCAGCACAGGGTCTGGTGGCCGGGATGGGCGCCGCGTCCGCGGTTCTCGGCAAACGACCGGCAGCGCTCGATCGGGCAAATTCCTATATCGCCGTAATGGTCGACGACCTCACGCTCCAGGGGATTACCGAACCCTACAGGATGCTGACTTCTCGCGCGGAGTACCGGTTGCGGCTGCGGGCAAGCAATGCCGATACGCGGCTCACGCTCCTTGGCATCGAATGCGGCATCGTTGGACAGCGGCGCGCAGATTGGTACCTGCAACGCGAACAGCGGCGCGCGGAGTATGAGGAAAGGTTCGCCACCAAGATACACTCACGCGATCTTGTCGAGGCGGGGTTTCACGTGAAACAGGACGCGGGACCGCGTTCGGCGTCGGAATGGCTGGCTGGAGGCCATATAAACCTAGGCGAGGCAGCGCGCTGGATTGCGGTGGATCCGGTCGATCCGCTTGCAGTAGAAATGGCGGAGGACGCTTTCTACGCCCCTTATCTGGCGCGCCAACAGGCCGAACTCAGCGATTTGCGCAAGAGCGAGACACAGGTCCTTCCGCCCGATTTTCCTTTCGCCAGTGTGCCCGGCCTTTCGAATGAGATGGTCGAACGATTGTCTTTCGCCAAACCCGAGACGCTCGCCGCGGCTGGGCGGATACGCGGCATAACGCCTGCAGCGCTTGCCGCTCTGCTCGTTCATGCGCGCAAGCTGGACCGTGCAGCGTGAACGTCATTGCTGATGAAAGCGAGGCGAGGGCCTATGTCGCTTCCCTGTGTGACGGCATCGCCATGGACCGACTGGCAAAGTTGAACGATCTGCTGATCGCGGAGAATGCTTCGCAGAACCTGGTGGCCAAGGCCACTATTCCAATTGTCTGGCAAAGGCATATTGCCGACTCGGCACAGCTCGTCGAACTTGTCCCGGCCACGCAGGCACCATGGCTCGACCTCGGGAGTGGAGCAGGTTTCCCGGGCCTAGTTATTGCCGCAATGCGGCCCGATCTCGAAGTAATATTGGTGGAATCGCGCAAGCGCCGAGTGGATTGGCTCGAACGTGCCAGAGAGGGGTTGGCTCTCGAAAACTGCCGCGTCGCAGGCTGCAGGCTCGAGGACGTCGAACGGTTCGATGCCGGGACGATCTCTGCTCGCGCCTTTGCGCCACTCGACCGCTTGTTGGACTTGGCCGGGCGCTTCTCCACAAAGACAACCGATTGGGTGTTGCCCAAAGGGCGTTCGGCAGCGCAAGAAGTGCAGGGACTGCCGAAGAATCGCCGCAAGATGTTTCACGTGGAACAGTCTCGGACCGATCCCGACGCAGGCGTCGTCGTAGGACGCGGCCAGTGGAGCGCTAAACCATGATCACCATTGCAATTGCCAATCAGAAGGGCGGGGTGGGGAAGACCACCACCGCGATCAATATTGCTACGGCGATGGCAGCGACCGGATGGAAAACGCTGCTGATCGATCTCGACCCGCAAGGCAATGCATCAACTGGTCTGGGCGTTGCGGGCGCCGACCGCGAATACACGAGCTACGATCTGCTGCTCGATCAGGGTACATTGACGGAATGCGCGCAGCCTACCGACATTCCCGGGCTCGACATCGTACCGGCGACGCAGGATCTATCCGGAGCCGAGGTCGAACTGGTTTCGGTCGATGATCGCACCGCGCGCTTGAGGAAGGCGCTGGATACGCAGGGATACGATGTGTGTTTCATCGACTGCCCACCCTCGCTGGGATTGCTGACGCTCAACGCGCTCTGTGCGGCCGATTCCCTCCTCGTCCCTCTGCAATGCGAATTCTTCGCGCTCGAGGGGCTCAGCCAGCTCCTCCAGACGGTCGAGCGGGTCCAGCAGGGCTTCAATTCCGACCTCGGCATCATCGGGGTCGTCCTGACGATGTTCGACCGCCGCAACCGGCTGACCGATCAGGTTGCCGACGATGTGCGCGATTGCCTGGGCAAGCTGGTTTTCGAGAACGTGATTCCGCGCAACGTCCGGCTCAGCGAAGCGCCCAGTCACGGAATGCCGGCGCTGGTCTATGACCACAATTGCTCAGGCAGTCGCGCGTATATTGGGCTAGCGCGCGAATTGATCGGGCGTCTCCCGCAGAAAAGGAAAGCGGCATGAGCGAATCTTCCGCAGGCACCGGCCCTCGGCAGATCGATCGCAAGAAGAAGCTCGGCAAGGGGCTTGGCGCGCTGCTGGGCGAAACCCGCCGCGAAGAGCCGCTGGTGCGCTCGGACAGCGGCCAGAACCAGAGTGATGGGCAGGCGCAGTCGTCCGCAACGACGGCGGAACCGGCGACGAACGGCCTTACCTCGATTCCCGTTGCGAATATCGAGCCGCTGCCCGGTCAGCCGCGTACGCATTTCGACGAGGAAAGCCTCGATTCGCTGGCTTCCTCGATCGCCACGCGTGGTGTGATTCAACCGATCATCGTCTCGCCGCTGGGCAAGGGGCGCTATCGGCTGGTTGCGGGTGAGCGCCGGTGGCGCGCCGCGCAGCGCGCCCGGCTGCACGAGATTCCTGCGCTGGTGCGCGATCTCGACCAGCGCGAGGTGATGGCGCTGGCGCTGATCGAGAACCTCCAGCGCGAAGACCTCAATCCGGTGGAAGAAGCGCGCGCGTACCAGAAGCTTTCCGAAGACGATGGGATGACGCAGGCCGAAATCGCCAAGCTGGTCGACAAGTCGCGCAGCCATGTGGCCAATTTCCAGCGTCTGCTCGCCTTGCCCGACACGGTTCTGGCGCTGGTGGCCGATGGTGCGCTGTCGATGGGCCATGCACGGGCGCTGATCGGGCGCGAGGAAGCCAGCGAACTGGCGCAGAAGGCCGTGTCCGAAGGACTGTCTGTGCGTCAGATGGAAGCGTTGACCCGCAAGCCGCGCACGCGCCAACCATCATCCTTGGCCGGCACCACGCATGGCGACGCCGGCGATGATGCCGATATCGCAGCGGTGCAGGGTCATCTGGAGGAGTTCCTCGGCATGCCCGTCAAGATCACCACCGATACGACGCCCAACAGCGGCGCGGTCACCATCCGCTTCCGCACGCTGGATCAATTAGACCTTATTTGTCAGCGCCTTACCGGCGGTGATATCTAGGCAGCCCATTCGCCGAACGCTTTCGCGCGAACTGACTACGGGCTGCGAAGCCGTGATCAGTTGGCGGGCGTCCCGTCACGGTAGACGCTCATCTGCGGCACTTCGACGGTAACCGGCACCAGCATGTACTGGCCCGGCTGATTGTACTGCGTTGCGCCGGCATCGGCCGTGGCCCGCTGCATGTAATCGTCGAGATAGGCCTGACACTGGCTGCGGCTGTCGCTGCGGCGACGCGAGCCGTCCTCGATCGCATCGCCGGCGGCCATGCCGGCCAGCGCGCCTGCGCCTGCGCCGATCAACGTGCCGGCGGTGCGATTGCCGCTTCCCGCGATGCGGTTGCCGAGCAAACCGCCCGCTGCCCCGCCAAGCAGGGCGCCGATGATTTCGCCCCGTTCGCTGTCGTTTTCATAGGTGTCGAGCCGCGCCCGGCATTCCTCGATCCAGGCGTTGCGATCGAAATCGACGACCTGCGATCCGGCAGGCAGATAAACCGAGGTAGCGTTTGGCGCCGGCTGGTAGCCCCCGGCATATTGCGGCTGGGCGCCGCCCGCGGACCCGTCGCGGTAGATGACGCGCGAAGCGCCGTCCGCAGCCTGCGTCACCATGCCTTGCTGTGCCGGATAGACATAGACTACCTGCGGTGGTTGCTGGATGTAAACATAGGTCGGCTGGGCTTGCTGCACTGCAGGCACGGCGCTGCGATTCTCAATCGAACGCACGGCCGGTGCGGGTTGCGCCTCGGTTTGCTCAAACACGTAGTATTCGGGCTGCGAGGGATCGATCGGCTGGATCGTCGGGGACCGGACGAATACGGGCGTTTCGGCGCGTGCGGGAATGCTGCGCGCTGCGCCAACGGGCTGGTCCGCAGCTGCGGCTTCAATCGTTTCGGTGACGACGTCGTCGTCCAGTTCGGGCAGCGCCTGCGCATACTCATACTCCCCGGTCTCGTAGGAGATCGTATTCTGCGCCGAAACATGCGCCGGTTGCAGCGCGATCGTCAGCGCGATCAGGGGAAGGGTAGTGCGGACAGTCATGATGCGTGTTCCTTTGAGCGACTCGATCACGATCGATGCCGAAACCATGCCTGCACGTTAGCATTGCCCCGCATGCACGCCAAAGTGCGCTGCCGGGGTGTTCCGCTATGGGGCAGCCGGTTTAGATGCGACCGGCGAGCATCGCTGCGAGCGCTTCGATTCCGGCAGCGTCGTGCTGGTCGAAGCGGCCCTTCTCGGGGCTGTCGAGATCGATCACCGCAATAGCCTTCCCATCCCGCAGGACGGGCACCACCAGTTCCGAATTGGTCACCGAATCGCAGGCGATGTGACCGGGGAAGGCGTGAACGTCTTCCACCAGCTGAGTCGTCGCTTCGCTCGCGGCAGTCCCGCAGACGCCCTTGCCCAGCGGGATGCGGATGCAGGCCGGGCGGCCCATGAAGGGGCCGAGCACGAGTTCGCCATCGACCATGCGGTAGAATCCGGCCCAATTCAGTTGGGGGAGGAAGTCCCATAGCAGCGCCGCGACATTGGCCATGTTGGCCACCGAATCGCGCTCGCCGGCAGTAAGCGCCTCCGCCGCGTCGAGCAGCTGGCGATAGGCTTCGGGCTTGGGCGTGCCCGCATCGGGTCGGAAATCGAACATGGTGGGCGATGTAGCGCGGCGCGCCCCGGCTTCAAGCCCCATTGCCCGCGGCACGCGGCTCGCTTATCCCAGCGCCATGGGTATCCTCAAGAAACTGGGCATCGCGCTCCTCGTCATTGTGCTGGTCGCTATGGTTGCCGGCTATTTCCTCACGCGCGGCGACACCGCCGATGTCGCCTTCGACGAGACGGTGGGCACCGACCCGACGCTCGACGAACCCGAAGAAGAAAGCATTCCCACGGTCGCGATTGCCGAGCCGGTCGGCTGGGGTGACGATGAATTGCCGACCGCTGCCGAGGGACTGGCAGTCACCCGGTTTGCCGATGGGCTCGATCATCCGCGCACGCTGCAGGCTCTGCCGAATGGCGATATCCTGGTCTCGCTGACCCGCGCGCCCAAGATCGATAGCGGCGAAAGCAACTTCTTCCGCGATCTCGTTGCCGGTTTCCTGTTCCGCAAGGCCGGGGCCGGGGGGGAAAGCGCCAACCAGGTCGTGCTGCTGCGCGATAGCGATGGTGACGGTGTTGCGGAACGCCGGTTCGTCCTGCGGGAGGGTCTCGATTCGCCGTCCGGCCTCGCCTGGGGGGATGACACGCTGTACATCGCCAATCACGACGAGGTGCTCGCCTTCGATTACGAACTTGGCGCAACGCGCCTTGCCGGCGAAGGGCGCAAGATCGCCGATCTTGCCGAGGGCACGGGACACTGGATGCGCAATCTCGCGCTCCATCCCGATGGCGACCGGCTCTATGCCGCAGTGGGTTCGAAATCGAATATCGCCGAAGACGGTCTCGAAATCGAGGAAGGCCGTGCGCTGATCTGGGAGATCAATCTCGAAAGCGGGCGCCAGCGCGTCTTCGGGGTTGGCCTGCGCAACGCCAACGGGCTCGATTTCAGCCCGTGGTCGGGCGAATTATGGACCACGGTCAACGAACGCGACATGCTCGGCTCCGACCTCGTGCCCGATTACCTCACCAATGTCCCGGTGGGCGTTCATTATGGCTGGCCGTGGATCTATTTCGGCGACAATTTCGACCGCCGCGTCAAATATCCCATTCCGCAGGCGCTCAGCTACGTCCGCACGCCCGAATACGCTCTCGGTCCGCATGTCGCAGCGCTCGGTTTCGTTTTCAGCGAAGGCGGCGCGAAAATGGGTCCCGATTTCGCCAGCGGCGCCTTTGTCGCACGGCACGGCTCGTGGAACCGCAAGCCGCCTTCGGGCTATGACGTGGTCTATGTCGCCTTCGACGAACGCGGCAATCCCATCGGCAAGCCGCAACCGGTACTGACCGGCTTCCTGCAGGATGATGGTACCACGCGGGGCCGGCCGACCTGGGTCGAATGGGCTGCCGACGGATCGCTGCTGGTTTCGGATGACACCGCCGGGATCATCTGGCGGGTTCATGCCCCGGGCGCCGAGGCGCAGGACGCGATCGAACGGGTTACCGGCGACCGGCTGCCCGCGCAGCGTGAGCTACGCGGGCAGGAAGCGAGTTTCGGCGAAGAAGATTTCGCGCGTCGCGTGACCGCCGAATAGATCAGCCGACGAACTGTTCGGCGGTCAGCGCGTAGAGCGGTTCGGCCCCCGCCGTCGCTGCGGCCCGGAGCCCGCTGGCCTCGGGCACGATACGGTCGAGGAAGAAACGCACCGTCGCTGTCTTGGTCGTAGCCTGCGCGCTGTCGCTGTCGCCAATCGCCCGGCGCTGGCGCAGCAATTGCCACCCCGCCACGGCGACAGCGAACATGGTGCAGAACGGCACGGATCCGGCAAGGCGATCGTCAAGGCTCGCGTCCTCACGCATCCATCCCGCGACGGCTTCGCAATCCGCTGCCAGCGCGGCAAGCGCGGGTTCGTCGCCAGCATCGCGCGCGATATCCGCGATCAATCCCGACAGCGCCTGGCCGCCGCCCATCCCAAGCTTGCGGGTGACGAGGTCGGCGGCCTGGATGCCGTTGGTGCCTTCATAGATCGGAGCGATGCGCGAATCGCGCCAATGCTGCGCCGCGCCGGTTTCCTCGACGAAGCCCATGCCGCCATGCACCTGCACCCCAAGGCTGGCGACTTCGATGCCGATATCGGTGCCCCATGCCTTGATCAGCGGGGTGAGCACTTCGCCGCGCGCCTTGGCATCGTCATTGCCCAGCGTCCCGCGGTCGACCTGGCCTGCGGTGTAATAGAGCAGTGCGCGAGCGCCTTCGGTCAGCGCCTTCATTCGCAGCAGCATGCGGCGCACGTCGGGATGTTCGAGAATGGCGACGGGGGCCTTGTCGGGCGAACCGGCCCGCGCGGACTGGATCCGCTCGCGCGCGTACATCTGCGCCTGTTGGGTGGCACGCTCGCCGATCTGCACGCCCTGATTGCCGACATTGATGCGCGCGTTGTTCATCATCGTGAACATCGCCATGAGCCCGCGGTTCTCCGCGCCGACCAGTTCGCCGATGCATTCGCCTTCGTCGCCATAGGACATCACGCAGGTGGGCGAGGCGTTGATGCCGAGCTTGTGTTCGATGCTGACACAGCGAACATCGTTGCGCTTGCCGAGCGAACCGTCGGCTTCGACATGGTATTTGGGCACGATGAATAGCGAGATGCCCCGGCTTCCTTCCGGCGCATCGGGCACGCGGGCGAGGACCAGGTGAATGATATTCTTCGCCAGCTCGTGCTCACCCCAGGTGATGTAGATTTTCTGGCCCTTGATGCGGTACTTGCCCGCATGTTCGCCGTCCTTGATCGGGTGGGCGGTGGTGCGCAGCGCGCCGACATCGGAGCCTGCCTGCGGTTCGGTGAGGTTCATCGTCCCCGACCATTCGCCGCTGACCAGCTTGGGCAGGTACTTTTCCTGCAGCTCCTTCGACCCGTGGTGTTCGAGCGATTCCATCGCACCGACGCTGAGCATAGGCAGCAGGTTGAACGCCATGTTGGCCGTGCCGAGATTCTCGAGCACGTTGCACGACAGCGTGAAGGGCAGGCCCTGGCCGCCAAATTCGACGGGGCCGGCGATCGCATTCCAGCCCTGCTCGACGTAATGTTCGTAAGCTTCGGCAAAGCCATCCGGCAAGTGGACCGTGCCATTTTCGAGCCTGGCGCCTTCGAGGTCGCCCACCCGGTTGAGCGGGGCCCATTCGCCGGCAGCGAATTCGCCAATGCCGCTTACGATCGCCTCGACCATATCGGGCTCGGCGGCAGCAAATCGTTCGGATTGCGCCAGCTCTTCGATCCCGGCGTTTACGCGGATGGCGAGCAGCTGGTCCTGGGTGGCGGGGGTATAGGTCACTTCGGTTCCTCTTGGCTTTGGCTGGCGTGCAGATATAGCGCGCACGCATGAGGGGCAAATACGTTACGGAAACGCTTCGGGTCGAGGAAAGTGGCATTGCACGTGCCGCAGAAACTCTGCGTGCCGGAGGCCTGATCGCTGTCCCCACTGAAACGGTCTATGGCCTTGCTGCCCGGGCGGACAGCGAAGCCGCCGTGGCCGCCATCTATGCGGCCAAGGGGCGACCGAGCTTCAATCCGCTGATCGTGCATGTCGCCAGCCTCGACGCGGCGCGGGCATTCGCCGACTTCTCGCCGCAGGCCGAAGCACTGGCGCAGGCATACTGGCCCGGCCCGCTCACTCTGGTTCTCCCGCGCAAGCCCGAAGCGGGCCTCGCTGCCGCAGTGACTGCCGGGCTCGACACGATTGCGCTGCGCATGCCGGCGCATCCGGTCATGCGCCGAGTGCTGGATGAGACCGGCCTGCCGCTCGCCGCGCCTTCGGCCAATCGCAGCGGCTATATCAGCCCGACTTCGGCCGC
>Ga0070754_10002370_pt1 | contig 13934 bp, 13 predicted proteins | sample VirMetDEL_Sep_01_FD_75181 | JGI IMG/M metagenome (GOLD analysis project Ga0070754, IMG submission 75181) | Aqueous microbial communities from the Delaware River and Bay under freshwater to marine salinity gradient to study organic matter... | ecosystem: Environmental > Aquatic > Marine >... | reverse complement strand
GGTTAGCTGGAATCTCATCGGAGGCGTGCCTCAGGGTGGGGTTGGCGTGTCGGGCCCGCAATTGGCTGGCATTGCGCCTGCGGCGATCAACCCCTCTGCAGCCGTGCCGGTGGCCAGCGTGGCACCTTCAGCACCGTCTGCTGAAGTGGTGGTGAACACGGGGCAGGGTGTCCTGATCCGCGATGCCCGACTGGAAGAACTGCTGGCCGAACACCGGCAGCACGGCGGCATGTCGGCGCTCCAGATGCCCACCGGCTTCATTCGTGGCGCCACCTACGACGCCTCAGACCGCTGAACCGCCATGACGTTCGCCCTGACCCCGTCCGTGCATCCCCTATTGCTGTCCCAGCAGCCCACGCCGAACGAGCCATCATGGCCCGGCATCCGTCGCTGGGGTGCCGTGGCGCTGCTGGCATTGACCTCGGGTCTGGCGTCTCCGGTGCATGCCCAGGCGTCAGCGCCCGCACAGGCCGCCACGCGCAGCGTCAATGAATGGCTTGCTCGCATGCATGAAGGATCGCGCCAGCGCGCCTACGTGGGCACGTTGGTGGTTTCGGCCGGTTCGTCCATGTCGGCGTCCAAGATCTGGCATGTGTGCGATGGCAACCAGCAAATGGAGCGCATCGACACGCTGACAGGAACGCCGCGTACCACCATCCGGCGCAACAATGATGTGATCACGTTTGTCCCGGAGGCCAAGACTGCGCTGGTGGAAAAGCGGGATTCACTGGGCATGTTCCCGGAATTGCTGCGCACGCCCAGCAACCTGATTCCGCAGTTCTACCAGGCGCGCGAGGTCGGTGTCCAGCGCGTTGCGGGACACCTGGCCGACATGGTCGAAATCCTTCCGCGCGACGACTTGCGTTTTGGATACCGCATCTGGTCTGAGCAGCAATCCGGTCTGGTGGTCAAGCTCCAGACCCTGGGGCAGCAGGGCGGAGTGCTGGAGCAGATGGCGTTTTCCGAGCTGCAGATGGATGCACCAGTGAGCATGGAAAAGCTCAAGAAGCTCATGAAGGACACGCGTGGCTACGAGGTGCACAAGCCTGCTCTGAGGAAAACCACCGCCGAGGCCGAAGGGTGGCGCCTGAAAGAGCCGGTACCTGGGTTCAGCGCCATGAGTTGCCACACCCGTGACAGCGGCACTTCCCAGCCCCCCGGGACGGCTCCCATGCAGTGGGTGTTCTCCGATGGTCTGGCGTCGGTTTCCTTGTTTGTCGAACCCTTCGATCCGCAACGTCACGTTCAGGAATCTTCGGCGGTGGTCGGCGCGACGCATTCCGTCAGCCGACGCGTTGGCGAACACTGGCTCACGGTGCTTGGCGAGGTTCCTGAACAGACCTTGCGCCGCTTCGCCCTGGCGCTGGAGCGTACCCGCTGATCGGGCTGCCTCTCTTGCAGCCCGTCGCTGCGCCTCGATGTGCGTGAATCCAGGTCTTCCTGACCATTTCCTCTTTCAGCTTTTGAGCATCAAAGGATCAATATGACGCGTTTTGCTTCTCACCCTTCGGTGTTGTCGTTGCTCGCCAGCGCGGTGCTGGCCCTCGGCGGCGCCGCCGTGCTTGCGATGCCCGCACCTGTTATGGCGCAGGCCGTCGTTCCCACGGTTCCGCCGGCAGCCAGCGTTCGTGGCCTTCCTGATTTCACGGACCTCGTCGATCAGGTGGGGCCGTCGGTGGTCAATATCCGCACCCTGGAGCGCGCCAGCGCGAGCAGTGGTACGGGGAGCGGTCCCGACGAACAGATGCTGGAGTTCTTCCGTCGTTTCGGCATACCGATTCCGCCGGGCATGACGCCGCGCGGCCCGCGGCCGGAGCGCGGTGGCCCCCCGGAAGAGGCGCAACCCCGCGGCGTCGGTTCGGGCTTCATCCTCAGCACCGACGGACTGATCATGACCAATGCGCACGTGGTCGACGGTGCCGACGAAGTCATCGTCACGCTGCCCGACAAGCGCGAATTCAAGGCCAAGATCGTGGGCACTGACAAACGCACCGATGTGGCCGTCGTGAAGATCGAGGCCACAGGTCTGGCGGCCGTGAAGATCGGCGATGTGAGCCGGTTGCGCGTGGGTGAGTGGGTGATGGCGATCGGATCGCCCTTCGGCCTCGAGAACACGGTGACCGCTGGCATCGTCAGCGCCAAGCAACGCGACACCGGTGACTTCCTGCCCTTCATCCAGACCGACGTTGCGATCAACCCCGGCAACTCGGGCGGCCCGCTGATCAATCTGCGCGGCGAGGTGGTGGGCATCAACAGCCAGATCTACTCTCGCTCTGGCGGCTTTCAGGGCATTTCGTTCGCCATACCGATCGATGAGGCAGTGCGGGTCTCAGACCAACTCAAGGCCACGGGCCGCGTGACACGCGGGCGCATCGGGGTCCAGATTGACCAGGTGAGCAAGGAAGTGGCCGAGTCCATCGGCCTGGGTCAGCCCAAGGGTGCCCTGGTGCGCGGTGTGGAGCCGAATTCACCTGCCGCCAAAGCAGGGGTGGAGCCCGGCGACATCATTCTGAAGTTCGACGGCAAGGAAATCGACAAGTCGGTGGACCTGCCGCGTCTGGTGGGCAACACCAAGCCAGGCAACAAGAGCGCGATGACCGTGTTCCGCCGTGGCAGCCAGCGCGAGCTCGCCATTACCGTGGCCGAGCTTGAGCCCGAGAAGCCAGAAGTTCGCGCTGCCGCGCCTGAGCCGAGCAAGCCGCAGTCGAGCAATGCGCTCCAGGCCATCGGCCTGAGCCTGGCCGATCTGACGGCCGCCGAGAAGAAGGAGCTCAATTTGAAAGGTGGTGTTCGCATCGCCTCGGCCGAGGGCGCTGCGGCCCGTGCCGGATTGCGCGAAGGCGATGTGATCGTGGCCGTTGCCAACACCGAAACCGCCACCGTCAAGGAGGTGGAGACCGTCCTGGGCAAGGCCTACAAGAGCAAGCCGATCAATGTGCTGTTCCGCCGCGGTGAGTGGGCCCAGTACGCGGTGATCCGGCCTCAACGCTGAACACGTTCCGCTCCGGAGCAATAACCCCCTGACCCCATTGGGTTTTGGGGGTTTTTTTCGGTGGTGGTCGTTTTGCCACACGGGGTTTTCCTGTGCTTCCCTTTCGGGCCGGATGCCAGAAGTTTGTGATTGCTAACATACCGCCTTCAGCTGTTGACCGATTTCGCTAAAATGGCGGTCGTTCTGAACGGATTCCAGTGTCCATATGCTCCCCCGATCCACGATGTGGGAGTGTTACAGAAAGCCCCCAGGTCATCCACAGCTGTCTCACAAGCTGTTCACTTTTCGTGTGGATGATCTGTTGATAACTTTGCTGTTGCTGCGCTGCAACAAGGCTTTCGCGAGGGTTTGGTGGTTTGCTTTCCGGGCTTTTTGCCTACAATGAAACCCCAACTATCGCAGTTGCCATTGATTGTTGGTTACGGGCGCGTCAGCAGCTGACGCGCCCGTTTTTTATGGCCGCTTGTTCCTGCTGGAGCCTGCGGTTTCTCTCGTGTCCGAGCCATTCTTCTGATGAATCACATCCGCAATTTTTCGATCATCGCCCACATCGATCATGGCAAGTCGACGCTGGCCGATCGCATCATTTCACTGTGCGGAGGCCTGTCTGACCGGGAGATGAGCGAGCAGGTGCTGGACTCGATGGACATCGAGAAAGAGCGCGGCATCACCATCAAGGCGCAGACCGCTGCACTCAAATACAAAGCGCGCGACGGACAGGTCTACAACCTGAATTTGATCGACACGCCTGGCCATGTCGACTTCTCCTACGAGGTCTCACGCTCCCTTTCGGCTTGCGAGGGCGCACTGCTGGTGGTGGACGCCAGCCAGGGCGTGGAAGCCCAGACCGTGGCCAATTGCTACACCGCACTCGATCTCGGCGTGGAGGTGGTACCGGTCCTCAACAAGATGGATCTGCCCAACGCCGATCCGGAAAATGCCAAGAGCGAGATCGAGGACGTGATCGGTATCGACGCGAGTGAGGCGATCCCCTGTTCAGCCAAGACCGGCATGGGAGTCGAAGACATTCTCGAGGCGGTGGTGGCTCGCATTCCCCCCCCGAGGGGCAAACCGGATGCCCCCCTGCGTGCCATGATTGTGGACAGCTGGTACGACGCCTATGTGGGTGTGGTCATGCTGGTTCGGGTGGTCGACGGGCGCCTGCTCAAGGGCGAACGCTTCAAGATGATGGCCACCAACACCGTCTACAACGCCGACAGCCTGGGCGTATTCACACCGGGCAACGAACCGCGCGAGGCGCTCAATGCCGGTGAGGTGGGTTACGTCATTGCCGGCATCAAGGAGCTGCAGGCGGCCAAGGTCGGCGACACCATCACGCTGGAGAAGAAGCTGCCCAACAACGCTGGCCCCGCCACGGAGGCCTTGCCCGGCTTCAAGGAAGTTCAGCCACAGGTGTTTGCCGGCCTGTACCCGACAGAGGCCAACCAGTACGACGCGCTTCGCGACGCGCTGGAGAAACTCAAGCTCAACGACGCGTCGCTGCATTACGAGCCCGAGGTGTCTCAGGCGCTGGGCTTTGGCTTTCGCTGTGGTTTCCTGGGCTTGCTGCACATGGAGATCGTGCAGGAGCGCCTCGAGCGTGAATTCGACCAGGATTTGATCACGACCGCGCCGAGCGTTGTCTACCAGGTGGTCAAGCCCGATGGCGAGGTGATCATGGTGGAGAACCCGTCCAAGATGCCGGACCAGGGCCGGATCGAGGAAATTCGCGAACCTATCGTGACGGTGCACCTTTACATGCCGCAGGAATACGTGGGTGCGGTCATGACGCTGGCCAACCAGAAGCGTGGCATGCAATTGAACATGGCCTACCACGGCAAGCAGGTCATGCTGACCTACGACATGCCTTTGGGCGAGATCGTCCTGGACTTCTTCGACAAGCTCAAGTCGGTCAGCCGCGGCTATGCCTCGATGGACTACGAGTTCAAGGAGTACCGGGCGTCCGACGTCGTGAAGGTCGACATCCTGCTCAATGGAGAAAAAGTGGATGCGTTGTCCATCATCGTTCACCGCACGCAAGCGCAGTATCGCGGCCGGGCGGTCGCGGCCAAGATGCGTGAGATCATCAGCCGGCAGATGTTCGACGTGGCAATCCAGGCGGCCATTGGCGGCAACGTCATCGCGCGGGAGACCATCAAGGCGCTTCGCAAGAACGTGCTGGCAAAATGCTACGGCGGTGACATCACCCGAAAACGCAAACTCCTCGAGAAACAGAAAGCAGGCAAGAAGCGCATGAAACAGATCGGCTCGGTGGAGGTGCCCCAGGAGGCGTTCCTCGCCATTTTGCAGGTGCAAGACTGATGCAGGCGCTCATGGGGACGGTCACTGCGGTGATCCTGGCGGCCTTTGCCGCATACGCGCTGGCCTGGTATTCCGGAGTGGTCGAGGGCAATTTTGCCGTGCTCCTGATGATGGCCACGGTGGTGACGGGCATTTACTGGCTGGCGGAGCGCGCCATTTTTCTACCGCAGCGCCGGCGCGCGGCGAAGAAATTGATGGACGAGCACAACACCCGCAAGGAGGCATTGCTTCAGCAGGGTTTCAGCCAGATCGAAGGTGACGTCGAAGGCGCCCGCCAGAAACTGCTGATGCAGCCCTGGTGGCTGGACTGGACGGCCGGATTGTTCCCGGTGATCCTGGCGGTGTTCGTGCTGCGGTCCTTCCTGTTCGAACCTTTCAAGATCCCGTCCGGCTCCATGATCCCCACCCTGCGCGTGGGCGATCTGATCCTGGTGAACAAATTCCACTATGGCGTGCGGCTGCCGGTGTTCAACACCAAGGTGCTGGACAACAACGAGCCACAGCGCGGCGACGTGATGGTATTCCGCTACCCGCCCCAGCCGAGCCTGGATTACATCAAGCGCGTGATCGGCGTGCCCGGTGACGAGGTCTCCTACATCAACAAGCAACTGACCGTGAATGGTCAGCCTGTACCACGTGTGGCGCAGCCCGAGTTTTTTGACAGCGACAGCATGCGCTACTCGCGCCAGTTCCGCGAAACCCTGGGCGAGCGCCAGTACAACACGCTCAACGACGACGATCGTGCCGCGTTCGTCAACCGGTCCACCGATTTTCCTTATCTCGACCAATGCCGTTACAGCGTCGAAGGTGTCACCTGCAAGGTGCCAAAGGGCCACTATTTCATGATGGGCGACAATCGGGACAATTCACTCGACTCGCGGTATTGGGGGTTTGTGCCCGAAGCGAATATCGTAGGCAAGGCCTTTTTCGTCTGGATGAACTTCGGAGATCTGGGCCGCATCGGGTCGTTCGAGTGACAGCAAGCTCAGGAGAATGAAGTCATGGCATTGAAACGTCAACAGCAAGGACTGACCTTCGTGGGTCTGATCATCGTGGGGGTTCTGCTGGCCTACACCGGCGTCATCCTGGCCCAGGTGGCACCGACCTATATTGAATACATGGCGGTTCAGAAAGCGGTGGACAAAGCCGCTGCCGGCACCACCGTAGCCGAGGTGCGCAGCACTTTCGACAAGGCGGCGCAGATCGACGACATCCGGACCATTTCCGGCAAGGACCTGACGGTGGGCAAGGAGGGCGACCGGGTCGTGGTGTCCTTTGCCTACCTGCGCGAAATCCACCTGGTAGGGCCGGCACACCTCGTGATGAAGTACGAGGGTCGATCCAAATGACCGTTGCTTCGGACTGGAAGCGTCCCGGCGGGCGCTCCGCTTCTTGAGCCCGGAGCTTGTGGCGCTGCAAAAGCGCCTCCAACACCAGTTTGCCAATCCGCGCCTGCTTGAACGCGCGCTGACCCACAGAAGCTTCACCGTCGATCACAACGAGCGTCTGGAATTTCTGGGTGACTCGGTGCTCAGCCTCGCCGTCTCTGGCTTGCTGTTCGAAAAACTCAACCAGCTGCCCGAGGGCGACCTTTCCCGGGTGCGGGCCAATCTCGTCAAACAGGACACACTGGCCCAAATTGCCACGGCGCTCGGAATCTCCGCCGGGCTGAGACTGGGTGACGGCGAAAAGCGATCCGGCGGGCACAAGCGGCCCTCCATCCTGGCCGATGCCCTGGAGGCGGTCATCGGGGCCGTCTACCTTGACGCCGGTTTCGAGGCGGCCGCGGCGGTGGTGCACCGGCTCTACGGCGGTATCGAGCTCAGCGCCCAGATGAGCGCCATGGGCAAGGATCCGAAGACCGAATTGCAGGAGTGGCTGCAGGCGCGCAAAATGAAGTTGCCGGTCTATCGCGTGGTAGCCACGCTGGGCGAGGCGCACCAGCAGACCTTTGACGTGGAATGCACCGTGACAGAGACCGGCCACTGTGAGCGAGGCATCGGGGCATCCCGGCGCGCTGGCGAGCAGGCGGCTGCGGCTGCCATGCTGCAACACCTCCATGCCGCGTCGGGTCCAGCCGGCGCGCCCCCATCCGAGGCCCCCGCGGTCACACGCGCTGCCCAGTCTTCCTGAAACCATGTCCGCCGCTCCTGCCCAACCTCCTTCCAATCCCGAGCTCGACGCCATGCTGGCGCGGGCGCTGCGCAAAGATGCCGCCATGCCCGTTGCCGAGGCCTTGCCGGAGGCGGTGCCGGTGCCGATGGATCCTGCGTCCCAGCGATGCGGGTACGTCGCCATCGTGGGCAAACCCAATGTCGGCAAGTCCACACTCCTCAACGCGCTGGTGGGTCAGAAAGTGAGCATTACCTCGCGCAAGGCCCAGACCACACGTCACCGCATCACCGGCATGCGCACGGTGGGTCACAGCCAGTTCGTGTTCGTCGACACGCCGGGCTTTCAGACGCGCCATGGCAATGCCCTCAACCGCGCGTTGAACAAGACGGTGCTCGGCGCCGTGAACGACGTGGATCTCATCCTGTTCGTGGTGGAAGCGGGGCATTTCAATCTGGCCGACGCCAAGGTTCTTTCACTGTTGCCCGCCAACGTGCCCGTGGTGCTGCTGGCCAACAAGTTCGATCTGGTGCACCGTCGGTCCGACCTGGCACCGTGGCTTCGCTCCATGCAGGAGCGCCACCCGTTTGCCGAGTTTGTGCCCATGTCGGCCAAAACCCAGAAGGACGTCCAGCGTCTGTTCACCATCTGTGAGAAGTACCTTCCTGCGCAGCCCTGGATGCACGACCCTGACGATCTGACCGACCGCAGCGAGCGGTTCATGGCGAGTGAAATGGTGCGCGAAAAGCTTTTCAGGCTCACCGGTGACGAATTGCCCTACACCTCCACCGTGGTGATCGACAAGTTCGAGGAAGAGGGCACGCTCAAACGCATTGCAGCCACGATCGTGGTGGAACGCGAGGGGCACAAAGGCATGGTCATCGGCGAAGGGGGCGAGAAGCTCAAACGCATTGGCACCGAGGCCCGTCAGGAACTGGAAAAGCTGTGGGATTGCAAGGTGTTCCTGGAGCTCTGGGTAAAGGTGCGCTCCGGGTGGGCGGACGACGACGCCCGCGTGCGGTCGTTCGGGTACGAGTAAAGCCTGCGCCTTGAATGCACGAGGCCACGCCCCATGGCCCTGAAACGTTTCACAGACGAACCCGCCTTCGTGCTCCACCGCTACGACTGGAGCGAAACCAGCCTGGTGCTCGAGGTGTTCACCCGCCATCACGGCCGCATCGCTCTCGTGGCCAAGGGCGTGAAGCGGCCCAGCTCCCAGTTTCGCCCTGTCTTGCTGCCGCTGCAGCCTTTGCATGTTTCGTGGACTGGGGACGCAGAAGTGCGCACCCTCAAGGCGGCCCAGTGGCAGGGCGGCCACGTCATGCCCACCGGTGAGGCGCTGGTCTCGGGCAGTTACCTCAATGAACTGCTCATGCGCCTGCTGGCACGCGATGATGCCCACGAGCGCCTGTTCGATCACTTCACCACCGCAGTGCAGTTGCTGGCCGAGAAGAGCGACGCTCAGCAACTGATTCTGCGTGCCTTTGAGCTGCTGCTGCTGCGCGACGTGGGGCTGCTGCCCGACCTCTCGCAGGAAGGCAGTTCCCTCGCCGCACTCGATGCCCAGCGCCGCTACGTGTTGCTTCCGGAGAGTGGGCTCAGCGCCGCGCAAGCCGATGATGAGCTGGCGCTCACGGGCTCGCAATGGCTGGAACTGCAATCGGCCATGGACGAACCGGCTCCCTTCGTGCCCACGCTGCGGGCCTGTGCTTCGTGCCTGCAGGCGATCCGACTGCCTCTGCGCAACCTGCTGCACTACCATTGCGGCGTGCGTGTGTTCAAGACCCGCCAGTTGATGCTCGACGTGCAGGCCATGACTCGGCGGCCGCAGCCGAGCGACCTGGACGTCGATCCCACCTCCGATTCGAACTCCAGCGTGACCGCTCCATGACCGTGGCTCCAAAATCCCTGACTCAATTCACAGCCCTGTCGGTGAACCTCAACAAAGTGGCACTCGTGCGAAACACGCGCCACCTTGGCATTCCCTCGGTCACGCGCGCCGCCACCCTGTGCCTGCAGGCAGGCGCGCACGGCATCACGGTGCATCCGCGGCCCGATGAGCGCCATATCCGGGCGCACGATGTTCACGATCTGTCCGTGCTCCTCAAGGAGTGGCCGGATCGCGAATACAACATCGAGGGCAACCCTTTTCACAACCTCATGGGTTTTGTGAGCGCGGTGCGTCCTCACCAAGTGACGTTCGTGCCCGACAGCGAAGGCCAGTTCACCAGCGACCACGGCTGGAATTTCCCGGCGGATGCCGAGCGTCTGCGCCCGCTGATCGCCGAAGCGAAATCGCTGGGTGCCCGCGTGAGCCTGTTCATGGATGCCGAGCCGGCTCAGATGGCCGGTGCGAAGGCGGTGGGCGCCGATCGCGTGGAGCTCTACACCGAGCCTTACGCAGCGGCGTGGTCCACCCCGCAACGCAGCGCCCAACTCGAACGCTTTCGTGCTGCCGCCCAGGGGGCGCTGGATGCGGGCCTTGGCGTCAACGCAGGCCACGACCTCAACCGCGACAACCTCACCGATTTCCTGCGAACGGTCCCTGGCGTGAGCGAGGTCTCCATTGGCCATGCGTTGATCTCGGATGCCCTGGAAATGGGCTATGCCGCCACCATCGCAGACTACAACCGCAGCATTGCCAAAGCCTTCGCCAGATGATCTACGGCATCGGTACCGACATCTGCGACATTCGCCGGCTGGAGGCCACCTTCGGGCGTCAGGGCGAGCGCTTCGTGCACAAGGTGCTGTCCGACGCCGAGATTCTCGTCTGGCGCCGGCGCACCGAACGCAACCCCCAGCGCGGCTTGCGCTTTCTGGCCACGCGTTTCTCCGCCAAGGAAGCCTTCTCGAAAGCCATTGGCCTGGGTATGCGCATGCCCATGACCTGGCGGCGCTGCGAGATCACCAACCTGGCATCGGGCAAACCCGTCATCGTGCTGCACGGAGAACTCAAGATCTGGTTCGAAGCCAAAGGACTGAGCGCCCATGTGACCGTGACCGACGAGACCGACTACGCTGCCAGTTTCGTTGTTGTCGAGCAGGCCTGAGCCTTCCATCATTCGAGCGCCAATGAACCTCCACGCTCCCCTTGTCATCGATGTCGCTGGTCACGTCCTGACCACGCCAGACCGGCAGCGGCTGGCGCACCCACTGGTGGGGGGCGTCATCCTGTTTGGCCGCAACTGGAAGGACCGCTCCCAGCTCACGGCCCTGTGCCGCCAGATCAAGGCTGTGCGGCCCGATCTGCTGATCGCCGTGGACCATGAAGGTGGCCGGGTGCAGCGGTTTCGCACGGATGGCTTCACCCACCTGCCGCCCATGGCCTTGCTGGGTGAGATGTGGATGAAAGCCGGCCATCGCGAAGGCGCCTCGGCGCTTCAGGCGATGAACGCGGCGACGGCCACAGGTTACGTGCTCGGTGCCGAGCTGCGTGCCTGCGGCGTGGACCTGAGCTTTGCGCCAGTGCTGGACCTGGACTACGGAGAAAGCTCGGTGATCGGTGACCGCGCTTTCGGGCGTGATCCACGCATGGTCACGCTGCTGGCGCAAAGCCTCATGCAAGGGCTGTTGCAGAGTGGCATGGCGCACTGCGGCAAGCACTTTCCTGGTCATGGATTCGTGCAGGCCGATTCCCACCTCGCCATCCCGGTCGACCGTCGCAGCCTGGGCGCCATTCTGTCCGAAGATGCCGCGCCCTACGGCTGGCTCTCAGCGAGTCTGCGGGCAGTGATGCCGGCGCACGTCATTTACCCGCAGGTGGACATGCGCCCGGCGGGCTTCTCGGCGCGCTGGCTGCAGGATGTGCTTAGGCGCCGACTGGGATTCACCGGCGCCATCTTCAGCGACGATCTGAGCATGGCCGCAGCGCGGCAGATCGACGGCAAGGCCGTGAGCTTCACCACGGCTTCGCTGGCGGCTTTGCAGGCGGGCTGTGATCTGGTTATGTTGTGCAACCAGTCGGTGGTGGATGGCGGCGCGCCCATCGACGAAGCCATCGATGCGCTTTCTCGCGCCGTCGTGGAAGGTCGCTGGCATTTGGTTGCCGCCAGTGAGGAACGACGCCTGGCCTTGTTGCCCCTGGCCCCGGCCGTGCCCTGGGATGCGCTGATGGTAAGCGAGCGCTACATGCAGGCACTGGCGCTGTTGCCGGGCTGAGCGGCAGGCTGCCGTCTCAGTTGTCCAGACCCAGCCGATCCAGCAGGTCGGACACCAGTTCGAGCCGCAGCAAGGGGTTGTCGAGTGCCATCAGGCGCTGCTTGAGTTCGGCGGGTGTGGGCAGCAGTTCTGCCCAGCGGTTGGCGACCCAGCCGCTATCGTCCCACCGATAAGGCGGTTGCAGTGGCAGTTGCTCCAGACTTTGCGGATCGCGCTCCTGCAGGTTCTGCAGCAGGCGCTGCAGTGCCTCGCGGGTGTTGACCAGGTGCTCGGGCACAGGCACAGACGCTTCGGGTTCATCCAGTTGCACGTCGGCAACCCAGAGCCCGTGCGCCAACTGGCTGCGCCGCGTGACCTGGAAGCGTTGCTGGCCTCGGCACTGAATTACCATCAATCCAGGTTGCGGCCGCTCAAGTGATTCGATGCGTGCCAAGGTGCCTACGGGGTGAAATACTTCTTTGGCAAAGGCGTCACCGCTGGGAGGAGCGGCCGTGTCGATGCGCCGAACCTCGGAGCCTTCGCTCAGGCACACCACGCCGAAAGGCGCTCCGGCCTTGTGGCAACGGCCAATCATGTCGAGGTAGCGCACCTCGAAGATGCGCAACGGCAACCACCCGCCCGGAAACAGGACCGTCTGCAGCGGAAACAGGGGAAGCTGCTGGAGCGTCAGGGGCCCGTTGGCGGGCGTGGCACTCAATCGTTGACCACCGCGTCGGCGCTCTGGCGCTGCAGCATCGCCAGCAGATTGGCGACGTGGGCGCGCAGTTCGCGCCGGTCGCTGATGAAGTCCACCGCACCCTTGGTCTGCAGAAACTCGGCGCGCTGGAAACCCTCGGGCAGCTTCACGCGCACGGTGTTCTCGATCACGCGCGGGCCCGCAAATCCGATCAGCGCCTTGGGCTCGGCAATCACCACATCGCCCACGAACGCGAAGCCCGCACTTACACCGCCCATGGTGGGATCGGTCAGCACGCTGATGTACGGCAAACCTTTCTTGGCCAGGCGAGTCAGCGCCGCGTTGGTCTTGGCCATCTGCATCAGCGAAAGCAGACCTTCCTGCATGCGCGCGCCTCCCGTTGCGGTGAAGCACACGAATGGCACCTTCTGGGCGATGGCTTCTTCGACGCCTCGAACGAATCGCTCGCCGACCACGGAGCCCATGGAGCCGCCCATGAAGTCGAATTCGAAGCAGGCGGTGACGAGGCTGATGCCGAGTACCGAACCGCCCATGACGACCAGCGCATCGGTTTCACCCGTGGTCTCCAGCGCATCCTTGAGACGCTCGGGATACTTGCGGCTGTCCTTGAATTTCAGCGCGTCTACCGGCAGCACTTCCTGTGCGATTTCGTAGCGGCCTTCGGCGTCCAGAAAGGCATTGAGCCGTGCGCGCGCACCGATGCGGTGGTGGTGGCTGCAGTGCGGGCAGACGTTCTGGTTCTTCTCCAGATCGTTCTTGTAGAGCACAGCCTCACAGCTCGGGCACTTGATCCACAGGCCCTCTGGCACGCTGCGGCGTTCGGTGGGGTCCGTGGGGGTGATCTTCGGGGGCAGCAGTTTTTCGAGCCAGGACATGGAGTTTCTCCGTTCGGGTGCAACCTTGCGGGCGCAATGGGCGGATTATGCGTCGAGGGCTTTTCGGATGGTGCGAAGGAAATGAGAGACCACCGCCACGACTTTCTCATGCGGCTCGTTTTCGATCAACTGAATGATCTTGCTGCCGATTACCACCGCGTCGGCAGTCTGGCCGATGGCGCGCGCGGTCTCCGCATCGCGAATGCCGAAACCCACGCCCACAGGAATGCGCACATGCTTTCTGATGCGCGGCAGCATGGCCTCGACCTGCGCCACATCGAGCGTGCCGGCGCCGGTCACACCTTTGAGTGAAACGTAGTACACGTAGCCGCTGGCCACGCGGGCCACCTGGGCCATGCGCTCGTCGGTGGAGGTGGGAGCCAGCAGAAAGATGAGGTCCATGCCATGTGAACGCAGCGCCGCCGCGAAGTCCTCACATTCCTCGGGTGGGTAGTCCACCACGAGAACGCCGTCCACGCCGGCAGCGCTGGCATCGCGCACGAAGGCGCCTGTGCCATGCTTCTGGTCGTAGCGCTCGACCGGGTTGGCATAGCCCATCAGCACCACTGGCGTGGTGGTGTTGCGCTCACGAAAGCTGCGCACCATGGCCAGCACCTGCGTCATCCCGATGCCCAGAGCCAGAGCTCGGTCGCCCGCCTTCTGGATCACGGGGCCATCGGCGGCCGGGTCGGAGAAAGGAACGCCGAGCTCGATGACGTCGGCACCGGCTTCGGCCATGCCGTGCATCAGGTCGGGCGTGATGTCGGCGAAGGGAAAG
>Ga0070754_10002367_pt1 | contig 13945 bp, 15 predicted proteins | sample VirMetDEL_Sep_01_FD_75181 | JGI IMG/M metagenome (GOLD analysis project Ga0070754, IMG submission 75181) | Aqueous microbial communities from the Delaware River and Bay under freshwater to marine salinity gradient to study organic matter... | ecosystem: Environmental > Aquatic > Marine >... | reverse complement strand
TCGCCTCAAGCCTTTCCTGGACGACGTGCGCGCGGCAAAGGCATCTGCCAACCTCACCCGGCAGGACCTGGACGGCACCGGCCTGGGGCTGGTGGTGGACGCCCTGCTGCTGCAGCGCCCACAGGGCTGGAGCGTGCTGCTGCCACTGCGCCCCGCACCCGGCTTGGACATTCCGGTGGAGGAAGTGCGCGTCGCGCTGGCCGGCAGCGGCGCGCTGTTCGTCGACCTCAAGGGCGAGTTCGACACGCTGTATGGCGACTACATCCAGGAGGCCATCGTCCTGTCGCTGGCGGGTTTTGCCGCCATCGTCGTGGTGCTTGGCTTCGTGCTGCGCAGTCCTGCGCGCCTGCTGGGGGTGATGCTGCCACTGGTGATGGCGGTGATGGTGGTGGTGGCCGGGCTGCATGTCAGCGGCGTCCGTCTGCATCTGCTGCACCTGGTGGGCCTGCTGCTCACGGTGGCCGTGGGGTCCAATTACGCCCTGTTCTTCGACCGCGTGGCGCTCGGAGAAACACTGGATGACGAGACCCTGCTGTCCATTGGCGTGGCCAGCGCCACCACCGCCATCGGCTTTGGCGTGCTGGCCTGGTCTTCCGTGCCGGTGCTGCACGCCCTGGGTGTCACGGTGGGACCGGGGGCCGTGCTGGCGCTGGTGCTCTCGGCGGCGTTCGCCGCCCGAAAGCGCGCACTGTGAATGCGCTGCGCACCGTCGGCACGTCCCGAGCGGCACCGCACCTGATGGTGATGCTGCCCGGCGTGGCCATGCGTCCGGAAGCGATCTTCGATACCGGCTTTGCCAGCGCCATTGAACGGCGGGGCCTGCCGCTGGATCTGCTGAGTGTCGACATCGAAGGTGTCGGGCTGGGGGCGGTGGACCGATGGGAGCGCCTGCAACGCGAGGTCATCGACCCTGCGCGGGCGCGTGGCGCCCGCGTGTGGCTGGGCGGCATTTCGCTGGGGGGCCTGGTGGCGATGGCGCATGTGGCGGCGCGGCCCGGCGTGGCGGCCGGCCTGTGCCTGCTGGCGCCTTACCCCGGCAGCCGTCCCAGCCTGAACGTGATCGATCGCGCCGGTGGCACCGACCGCTGGCAAGCCAGCGAAGACGATCTGCGCGATCCCGAGCTGCGCGTGTGGCAGTGGCTGCAGCACCCGCCGGCCGATCTGCCAGTGTTCATCGGCCACGGCAGGGAAGACCGGTTTGCCGACCGCATCCAGCGCGTGGCCGATCGCTTCCCGCCCGCCTCGCGCCACATCGTGGCAGGCGGTCACGACTGGGCCGCCTGGTTGCCGCTGTGGGAACGCTTTCTCGACTCGGGCCATTTCGGACGTTGAGATGCCCGCGCGTTGGACCCCCTCTCCCTTCCTGTCTGCCAGCGCCGCTGTCCACGGCGCGGCTGTGCTCGGTGTGGTCGCGGTGCCGGCGCTCTGGCCCTGGGCCCTGGGAGCGCTTGTGGCCAATCACGCCCTCATTACCGCAGCCGGCCTGTGGCCCGGCTCGCGCCTGCTCGGTCCCAACCTGGTTCGCCTGCCCGAAGCGGCTGCGCAGCGGCGAGAGATCGCCCTCACCATCGACGACGGCCCCGATCCCGAGGTCACGCCGCGCGTGCTCGATCTGCTCGACGCGGCGAACGTGAAGGCCAGTTTCTTCTGCATCGGTCGCATCGCGCAACAACACCCCGCGCTGTGCCGCGAGATCGTGCAGCGCGGCCACCGCGTGGAGAACCACGGCCATGCGCACAGCAACGCCTTCTCGCTCTTCGGACCCGACCGCATGCGGCGCGATATCGCGCTGGCGCAGGCCACGCTCACCGGCATCACCGGCCAGGCGCCCCGGTTCTTTCGGGCCACCGCCGGCCTGCGAAACCCTTTCCTCGATCCGGTGCTGCACGGCCTGGGCCTGTCGCTGGCGACCTGGAACCGCCGCGCCTACGACACCCGCACCGGCGATCCCGAGCGCGTGTTCCAGCGCCTGGCCAACCGCCTCGATGCCGGCGACATCGTGTTGATGCACGACGGCCACAGCGCCCGAACACCTGCGGGTGAGCCGGTGATCCTGGCGGTGCTCCCGCGCCTGCTTCGCACCATCGCCGAACGCGACCTGCATCCCGTCACCCTCGCCCGAGCCCTTGCATGACCCAGGCCTTCATCCACCGGCTCGTGAACGAAGCCAGCCAGACCTTCCGACCCAGCGGGCACTTCGCCTACCACTACGCGCGCGGCAAACTGGGCCACGACAACATCTTTCACGAGCTGTTGCGCCTGGGTCTGCTGCAGCGCGCTGGCGACATCCTGGATCTGGGATGTGGTCAGGGCAGCCTTTTCGCGTGGCTGCTGGCGGCGCGCCGGCTGCACGAACAGGGGCACTGGCCCGAGGGCTGGGCGCCACCGCCGACACCCATCCGGCTGCGCGGTGTGGAGCTGATGAAAAGCGATGTGGAGCGCGCCGCGAGCGCCTTCGGCCAGGGGCACCCGGTGGTGCGCGTGGAGCGGGGCGACATGAACGCTGTGGAATTCGGCCAGCCCGACGCCATCGTCATCCTGGATGCGCTGCACTATTTCAGCTACCCGCAACAACGCGATGTGCTGGCGCGTATCCGTCGGGCCTTGCCACCCGGCGGCGTTTTCCTGACCCGTATTGGCGACGCCAGCGCCGGTCTGCGCCACGGCATCTGCAACGGTGTGGACAGGCTCGTGACCTGGTCGCGTGGCCACCGGCTGCCCAGGCTGTATTGCCGCCCGCTGGCGGAATGGGTGGCTGAACTCGAGGGCCTGGGCTTTGAGGTGGAGACCGAGCCCATGAACGGCCACAAACCCTTTGCCAATGTGATGCTGCTTTGTCGGGTTCCGCACTGAGCGGCGGACTTGCCCATGCCACCATCTGAGACAATGCCCGACCTTTTTTTCTGTCTGTGCCTGTGAAGCCCCTGCTGCTGTCCGCCTACACCGCCACCACCTGCCTGGGTGTGGGCTTGAATGCGCACCGGGCCGCCCTGCGCGAGAACCTAAGAGGCCTCGCTCCCTGCACATTCGAAACCGTGGACGTGCCTACCTGGGTGGGCGAGGTCGCCGGCGTCGACGAGGTGGTGTTGCCCGAAGCGCTGGGCAGCTACAACTGCCGCAACCACCGTCTGGCAATGCTCGCCCTGCGGGCCGATGGCTTCGAAGAGCGGATGCGCGAGGCTGTGGCCCGCCACGGCGCGAGCCGCGTCGGTGTCTTCATGGGCACCAGCACCTCCGGCATCCTGCAGACCGAACTCGCGTACCGACGCCGAGACCCCGTCACCGGCGCGCTGCCGCCCGACTTCAACTACGCTGGCACGCACAACCCCTACGCGCTGGCCGAGTTCCTGCGCCAGCACCTGGGCATCACCGGGCAGTCGACCACCATCTCCACCGCCTGCTCTTCCAGCGCCAAGGTGTTCGCCGCCGCCGCGCGCCAGATCGAGCTGGGCACCATTGACGCGGCACTGGTCGGCGGCGTCGACTCGCTGTGCCTCACCACCCTGTACGGCTTCGCCTCGCTGGAACTGACCTCCCGCGAACCCTGCCGCCCCGGTGATGTCGGCCGCGATGGCCTTTCCATCGGCGAGGGCGCGGCTTTCGCGCTCCTGGAACGGGCGCAGCCCACCGATGCAGATGCCGTGTGGCTGCTGGGTGCAGGCGAATCGAGCGACGCCCACCACATGTCGGCGCCCCACCCGGAAGGCCTGGGCGCGCGCATGGCGATGGAAGCCGCGCTGCGCTCGGCCGGGCTCGTGGCCAGCGACATTCAATACATCAATCTGCACGGTACGGCCACGCCCGCCAACGACCTGGCCGAAGGCAAGGCCGTGGCAACGGTGTTCGGCGAGAACGTCCGCTGTTCGTCCACCAAGGGCGCCACCGGTCACACCCTGGGGGCGGCCGGCGCCGTGGAGTCCGTGGTGTGCGCGCTGGCGCTGGTCGACCAGTTCGTGCCCGGCAGCGCTGGCACGCGCGCGCTCGATCCGGCGATTCCGCTGCACTACCAATTGCGCGGCGCCGCAGCACCGGTACACCGGGCGCTCACCAACTCCTTCGGATTCGGGGGCAGCAACTGCAGCCTGATCTTTGGCCGGGGGAGTCAGGCGTGAACGCAACGCTCACCGCCTGGATCAACGGCGTCGGCCTGATCGCGCCCGGCTTGCCCGACTGGCCGAGCGCGCGTGCCGTTTTGCGCGGTGAGCGGGCGTGGGTGCGGGCGGCCTCGGTGTTGCCGGCGCCTGCGCTCCTGCCGCCCGCCGAACGCCGTCGCGCCAGCCGCGTCATCAAGCTGGCGCTCGGACTGGGCCTGGAGGCCGCTGCCGGCGACGATGTGGCCCGTCTGGCCACCGTGTTCACCGCGTCGGGTTCTGATGGCCACAACTGCCACGCGATGTGCGAACAACTCGCCACCGAAGACCGCCATATCTCGCCCACGCGTTTCCACAACTCGGTACACAACGCCCCGGCGGGCTACTGGGGCATTGCCACGAAATCCATGGCACCGTGCCAGGTGCTGTGCGCCTATGACGGCAGCTTCGGTGCCGGCCTGCTCGATGCACTGGGTCAGGTGGTGCTCGACCAGCAGTCCATCTTGCTCATGGCCTACGACAGCGAGTACCCCGAGCCCCTGAACGGCGTGCGCCCGCTGCCCGACTGTGCCGGTGTGGGGCTGCTGCTGGAACCGGTGGCCACGCCCCGCTCGGTCGCCCGCATCACCGCCTGGACCACCGACGAGAGCGCCACGCCCTGGCAGCACGCGCCGCTGGAGCCGCTGCGCGCCAGCGTGCCCGCGTTGCGCGGCCTGCCCCTGCTGGAGCGACTTGCCCGCGGTGCATGGGGTGAAGTCTGCCTGGACTACCTGCCCGGCCTGCAACTGGCGGTGAGGATCGAAGCGGCATGAACCGCGAAGGGATCGCCGCCCGCATACCCCACCAGGGAAACATGTGCCTGCTTGACGAGGTGAGCGGCTGGAGTGCCGAGCACATCGACTGCCTGGCCACCAGCCACACCGACCCGGCGCATCCCTTGCGGGCCGCCGGGCGGCTGGGCGCGGCCAGCGGCATCGAATACGCGGCGCAGGCCATGGCGGTGCACGGCGCGCTGGCTGCCGGCAGCGACGCCGCGCCGCGGCAGGGTTACCTCACCAGCGTGCGCGGTGTCAGCCTGCATGTCGAGCGACTGGACGACATCGAGGGACCGTTGCGCGTGCGCGCCGAACGCATCTCGGGCGACGTCAACCAGGTGCTGTACCGCTTCAGCCTGCATCAGGGCGAGCGCTGCCTGCTCGAAGGGCGGGCGGCCGTGGTGCTCGACGCCGAACAACTGAAACCGGGGAGACACGCTTGAACAAACGGGCCCTGGTCACGGGCGGCAGCGGCGGCATCGGTGCCGCCATCTGCCAGCGCCTGGCGGTGGATGGTCACCACGTCATCGTGCACGCGCACCGCGCGCTGGAGAAGGCCGAAGCCACCGCTGGGGCGATTCGCGCAGCGGGCGGCAGCGCCGAAGCTGTGGCCTTCGATGTGACCGACCGCGCGGCCTGTGCCGCCGAACTCGCCCGACTGACAGAAGCGGGCGCGATCCAGATCCTGGTGAACAACGCGGGTATCCACGACGACGCGGTGTTCCCCGGCATGAGCGGGGAGCAATGGGACCGCGTGCTGGACGTCTCGCTCAACGGCTTCTACAACGTCACGCAGCCGCTCACCCTGCCGATGATTCGCACGCGCTGGGGTCGCATCGTGAGCATTTCGTCGGTGGCCGCGATCATGGGCAACCGGGGGCAGGTGAACTATGCCGCTGCCAAGGGTGCGCTGCATTCGGCCAGCAAGGCGCTTGCACTCGAAGTCGCCAGCCGGGGCATCACCGTCAACGCCGTGGCCCCCGGCATCATCGAGACCGACATGATCGATGGCGCCTTCGACAAGGACGCCATCAAACGCCTGGTGCCCATGCAGCGGGCGGGGCGGGCCGACGAAGTCGCCGAGCTGGTGGCGTTTCTCACCTCGGACAATGCCGCCTACATCAGTGGCCAGGTCATATCCGTCAACGGAGGAATGGCCTGACGCCTTCGGTCCCCGGATCGCGCAACCTTGGCGCCACCATCGGCACCGTCAGCATGGTGCTGGCCACAGCCATCAGCAGCAGGGCGGTGAAGGTTTCGCTCGTGATGATCTGCCGGTCCAGCAGCACGTTCGAGAAGATGATCATGATGAGCGCCTTGGTCTGCAGCAGCCAGCCGATGATGGACGCCTCGCCGGTGGGCCAGCGCAGCCAGCGCCCTGCGGCGTGAACGCCCAGCAGCTTGCCACCCACCGAAGCCACCAGCAGCAGCGCGGCCGTGCCGAACACCGCCGCACCGCCCACACCCCATTCGGTGCGCAGGCCGGTGGAAAGGAAGAATACCGGCATGATCACCAGCAGCACGTGGTGCCGGAGCTGGTCGAGCTTCTCCTGATCGAACCATTCGGCGTCCATCACCACGCCGGCCAGGAACGCGCCCACCATGTAGTGCAGGCCGCACCAGTCGGCACCGAAGGCACACAGGGCCAGCCAGATCAGGCTCACGTACCAGCGGTCGCGCTCGGGCAGCCAGCGCATGAGCCGGCGGAACGCCCAGGCGAGGGCGGCGAACGCCAGCACGAACACCACCTGCCTGCCCACACGCTGCCAGTCCATGAGGATGAGCGCGAGCACCCCCCAGATGGCAATGTCGTCGAGGCTGGCGTAGCGCAGGATGCGCTGGCCCAGCGGCTGGCGCAGCACCTGCAGCTTTTCCATGAGCAGGATCAGGATGGGCAGCGCGGTGACGGCGCAGGCCATGCCCACGCCCAGCACGAACTGCCACGGTTGGGCCGAAGTGCCCATCCAGCCGACCTGTCCGAGCAGCAGCACGCCGGCCACACAACCGGCCAGCATCGGCACGCCGAGCGCCAGCCCGGCGGTGATGCCACTCTCGCGCCGGTGCTTCCAGGCTTGCCGCAGGTCCAGCTCCACACCGGCGATCATCACGAACAGCATCACCGCCCACCAGGCAATGCCATTGAGCGACTGGATCACGGCCGGGTTGAAGACGAAGGTGTGGTACTCGGGGAAGGCCTTGCCGAGCACGCCGGGCCCGAGCAGGATGCCGGTGACGATCTGCACCACCACAAGCGGCGCCCAGTACTCTGTGCGCAGCACGCGGCAGATCAGCCAGGGCACGGTGAAGATGATCGCCATGGCGATCAGGAAGATTTCCGTGGTGTTCATGGCGGGCGGTTCAGCCGGACAGGCGCCGCCAGAGCAGCAGCGGCAGGCGCAGCACGAAGCCCGCGAGCAGCCGGGCGTGCATCCAGCTCAGCAGCAGGTTGTCACGCAGGTATTTGAAGTGCGACACGCCGCCCTCCTGGGGCGTGAAGTAGCGCACCGGCGCATCCACGTTGATGGGGCGCACGCCGGCCCAGCACAGCCGCACCACCGCCTCGGGGTCGAAATCGAAGCGGCGCATGAAGCGGGTGCTGTGCATCACCTTCATCAGCGGCACGATGGGATAGACGCGAAAGCCATAGAGCGAATCGCCGATGCCCATGCCCAGCGTTTCCAGGTCGGCCCAGCCGTTGGAGAGCTTGCGCCCGTTGACACGCAGCGCGGGGGCTTCTGGCCCGAACACCGGTTTGCCCAGCACCATGGCATCGGGCGCGGCCTGCGAGGTGGCCATGAACTGCGGTATGAGCGTTTCCGGGTGCTGGCCGTCGGAGTCCATGGTCAGCGCGTGGGTGAAGCCCGCCTGAGCCGCCCGCGTGATGCCCTCCAGCACGGCCGTGCCCTTGCCCCGGTTCTCGGGCAGCACCAGCACGCGCAGGCCCGGGTCGGTGGCGGCCTCTTCGCGCAGCCAGTCGGCCGAGCCGTCGTTGCTGCCGTCGATCACCACCCACACCGGCGTCCATTGCGCGCGCGCCGCGCGCACCGTTTCCAGCACTTTGCGGCCCGGGTTGTAGCTGGGTATGAGGACCAGGTGCGTGGGGGTTGGCGTCGGTGTCATGGGGTCGTGGGTCGGGCAAGCTCGGCGCGCAGGTGCGCCTCCAGCCCGGTGGTGAAGGCTCGGGGATCGCGCGGGGCGTCGAAGCGCCCGCCCAGGCGGATGCGGCAGGTCAGCGGCAGCGCGGGAGGGCGCCACAGCGGCCAGCCCTTGCCCAGGTAGGGGCTGGAGAATTCGACAACCAGCGCCTGCACCGGCACACCCGCGCGCGAAGCAATGAGCGCGGCCGTGCGCGAGAGCGGGTTGATCGGGTTGGCGGGGTAGCCCGGGGTGCGCGTGCTTTCAGGAAAGATCACCACCTGCGCGCCCTGGCGCAGGGCCTCCCGGCAGCGCAGCACCACGTGCAGCGGCGGCTCATTGCGCACGTAACCGGCGATGCGCGCGCCGGCGCCGAACAGGGGGTTGTCCATCACCTCCGCCTTCATCACGCAGACCGCATTCGGCAGGCGTGAAGTGATGAGCACGGCGTCCAGCAGGGACGGGTGGTTGGCGACGATGACCATCGGGCCCTGGTCGCGCAGCGCGTCGATGGCCTCGACGTCGAACCGGCAGGCGCACAGCAGCCGCAAGACGCCGAGGTAAAGCTGGAACCCGCGCATGACCACGCGGCGACCGAGCCAGTGACCAGGCCTGGCTGGCAGCAACAGGCTCAGGGCCAACGCCAGCGGCAACCAGGCCAGGCAGAGCAGCGCCAGCAGGCACAGGCCCACGCCCATCGCGAGGTGTTCGTACACGCTCCACGCAAGGGATGTGGACCGGATGCGTGCGCTCATCGCAGTGGCAAGGCCCGGATGGCCTGGGATTCCACTTCCACCAGCAGGTCGCTGCGGCAGATATCGGCCTGCACGCAAACCAGTGGGGCACCACCGAGCGGAGCCTGCAGCGTGCGCTGCACAGTGGCGGCGTCGCTGGCGTGACGCACGTAGGCGCGGTGGCTCATGCCGGCGAGCGTGAACGGCAGGGGCGATCGGGCGAGGCGGTTGGCCTCATGCACGACGCACTCGAGGTTGCGCACGGTCTCAAGGCACTGTGCGGCGACGTCGCCGGGGTGCACGGTCTCGTGTCCCACGATGCTGGCGGTGCCGGAAACGAACAGCACCTCCTGCCCGGGTGGGTAGGCCAGCGCGGCGCGCGAGAACGTGGGCGCGCGAGGGCCGTATTGCCCGGGGTAACGCCATGCGCTGAGCTGGCGCGGGTTCTCCACCGGCACCACCGGTGTGGTGCCGGCCAGGAAGGCCACGGACAAGGGCCCATGCCGAAACCCGATGGCACAGGCCGCCGGCACCTGTCCACCCGTCTCGCGGTGGGCCTGAACGAATGCCGTGTAGCGCCCCAGGTTGAACTGCCGGTAGCGTTCCAGCCCGTCCGACTCGTCGTTGATGCCAGCCAGGTAGTTCCACACCCGCCAGAGGTGAGGCGTGTCCTGCTGGCGCAGCAACCGGAAGAGCCGCTCGTAGACCGACTGGCTGGCGGCCTGCAGGGGCGAAGCGCTTTCGGCGGTCTGGGTCAAGTCGGCCTCGTCCAGTTCGATCACGCCGTACAGGACATCGGCATTGCGCCGCCAGTGGATGCCTTCGCTGTGGCCCTGTTGCAGCGCGCCCTGGGCGTGCCAGCTTTCGTGCAGCGGCAGCGCGCCGGGCTGCAGCAGCACCGGCGCACGCAGCAGCTGCCGCGGCCAGTGGACCGCCGGCAGGGGGGCAAGGTCGCCGATCGCCGCGCCGCCCAGCACATCGCCCAGGGCATCGTCCCGGTCGCTGTTGCTCAGGGCCTGCGCGAAGGTGTGCCGCAAGCTCACGACGGGTGCGCCAGTGCGGCCTCGTCGGCCGGGCGGACGTTGTGCCGGCGCCGGCGCCAGGCTGCGAAAGCGCGGCGCGGCTGCAGGAGGTTGGCGCTGTAGTAGAGCGCCTTGAACATGAACAGCGAGCGCCAGATGGGTGTGCGGCCGTAGATGTCGCCGGCCAGCATCGACAGCAGCGCCTCCTTGACGCGGAAGATGTTGCGCGGTCCCATGAAGAAATCGCGCATCACCGGGTTGGTCACGCGGTAGATGAACCACGAAAACTCGCGCGGGCCGTGGCGCATCTGGCGGTCGAACCGCTTGAGCGCGGCGCGGGCGCGCTTCGGTTCGCTCAGGCAGGTGTGAATGGTCTGTGCGCCGAGTTCCCCGCCGCTCATCGCCAGCCACACACCCGAGGAGAACACCGGGTCGATGAACGTGAAGGCGTCACCCAGCATCAGGTAGTTGTCGCCGTGGTTGTGCCGTGCCGAGTACGAAAAATTGCCGGTGGCCTCCACCGGCGTCATCAGCTCGGCGTCTTTCAGCCGCTCGGCCAGACCCGCGCAGGTCGCCACGTTGTCCATCATGAACTGCTGCAGGCTGCGACCTTCGCGCGTCTTCATGTGGTACGGCCAGGTCACCATGCCCACGCTGGTGGCGCCGCCCGTGAGCGGGATGAACCAGAACCAGCCGTGGTCGAACCAGAACACCGTGATGTTGCCTTCGGACTCACCCTCGTTGCGCCGCGCGTTGGCGAAGTGGCCATAGACCGCCGCGCTGTTGTGGCTTGGGTTGCGGTCCTTGATCTTGAAGCGCGAGGCGAGAAAGGTGTCGCGCCCGGAAGCATCCACCAGGAACTTCGCGTCCCACACCGTGCTGCGGCCGTCGTCGTGCGTGGCGTGCACGCGCACCGTACGGTCGGGCAGGAACTCCACCGATTTCGCCTGGCAGCCCTCGTGCACCTGCACGCCTTCGCGTTCGGCGTTGCGGATCAGGATTTCGTCGAACTCCGAGCGCTTGACCTGGTAGGCCGCCGGCATGGACTTGTCCCAGGCGTCGGCGAACAGGAAGGTTTGCGAATGGTCGTGGTGCGGCGAGACGAATTCGGCGCCGGGCTTGTGCTGGCCGATGGCACGCACCGCCTCGGCCACGCCCAGGCGTTCGAGCAGCGGCAGGTTGGCGGGCAGCAACGATTCGCCGATGTGGAAGCGGGGGTGATGCGCCTTCTCGAGCAGCACGACGCGGTGGCCGAGGCGGGTCAGCATGGGCGAGACGGTGGAACCGGCCGGCCCCCCGCCGATCACGAGAACGTCGCAGGTCTGACGTTCGGGTCCCTGTGAATCTTGAATCATGTGGACACACCGGCAGTGCCGTATCGATCGGGCCTGCGGTGCCGGGGCAGTGGACAGCCGGAAATTGTACCGGCCGTCACCTCGACGAAGTAACGGAATGCTGCGCGGCGACCGTCAGGGCGTGGTGGCGCGGCGCCCGGTCAGCGCCGCCAGCACACCCAGGCCAATGAACGCCCCGCCGGTGAGCCAGCGCCCCGCACGGCGCAACGGGCCCAGGCGACTCAACCGTGGCGAAATCCAGCCCGCCGCCAGCGCATAGGCCGTGTCGCTGAGAGCCGCTATCACCACGAAGATCGCACCCAGCACCAGGCTCTGCCCGACCAACGATGCCTGGGGCGTCATGAACTGCGGCAAAAAGGCCGCGAAGAAAAGTGCCGTCTTGGGATTGAGCAGGGCCACCCCGAAGCCATCGCGAAAGATGCGCCCCAGGCCTTGGGCCGGCGGGGCCGCATCACCGGGCTGGGCGTCGGGCGCGCGGATGGCCTGGATGCCGAGGTAGACCAGGTAGGCCGCGCCGGCCAGTTTCACCAGCGTGAACGCCACCGACGACGCCGCGAACAACGCAGCCAGACCGAGCGTCGCGCCCACCGCATTGCCGAAGTTGCCCAGCGCCACGCCCGCGACGGAAGCCATGCCATGGCGCCGGCCCTGCGAGAGGCTGCGAGCCAGGATGTAGAACACGCCGGGCCCCGGCGTGATGGCCAGCACAAGGCTGGCGAGCATGAAGGCCGAGAGCAGCGGCCAGGGAGGCAGGAGGTCGGTCATGTTCATCCGACGGTCAGGTTTCGCCTACTTTATGCGATGCAGGCGCTGCAGGGACGCTTCAGAACAGACTCGAGAGCAGCCAGAGCGCGGTGCCCCACATCATCAGGGCGACCATGCCATCCAGCGCGCGCCACACCTTCAGCGAATTGAGCCGGCGGCCGAGCCAGAAGGCGGCGGTGCCGAGCACCACGAACCACACCAGCGAACCCGTGGCCGCGCCGAGGCCGAACACCTTGCTTCCCTGACCATACGCCAGGGAAGCGGTGCCGATGAGCACGGCGGTGTCGAGCCAGGCGTGGGGGTTGAGCCAGGAGAAGGCGAGGGCTGAGAGCACGGCCTGCCGGCGCGAGACCGGTTCGGCTGCGATCGGTGCCGAGCCTTCGAGCGCCACGGCGCGCGGATGCAGGAAGCGCTGGAATGCCTGCCAGCCGTACACCGCCAGGAACAGCATGCCTGCGCCGATCAGGGCGCCATGCAGCTTGTCGGACAGGCCACCGAGTTGCGCCAGACCGAGCACGCCCAGACCGATCAGCACCACGTCGGCGAGGGCGCAGACCAGCACGGTGAGCCACAGGTGCTGGCGTTGCAGGCCTGCGCGGAGCACGTGTGCGTTTTGCGGGCCGATGGCCATGATGAGCGACATGCTGAGCACCATGCCGGCGGTGAAGGTGGGAAAGGCGAGGGCCATGACGAAACTCCGGTTTGAATGGCTGGCAGTGTGCCCGGTATGGTCCACAAATTAAACAGAGTTAACTTAAACTCCAATCACTTCAGAATAAATTGAGTAACACCATGCTTGACGCCCGCCAGCTCGAAGCCCTGGCCGCCGTGGTCGAACACGGCGGCTTCGGACCCGCTGCGCAATCGCTGTCGCTCACGCTGGCGGCGGTGTCGCTGCGCATCAAGTCGCTCGAAGACACGCTGGGCCAGCGCCTGCTGGTGCGCGGCAAGCAGGTGCGCGCCACACCGGCGGGCCAGGCGCTGCTGGGCCATGTGAAGCAGGTGCGGATGATGGAAGCCGATCTGCTCGACGGATTGCAGGGGGGCGCGCCGGGCGAGGGCGCGCGCGGCGGCGTGCGCTGGCAGAGCCTGTCGGTGGCGATCAACGCCGACTCGGTGGCGAGCTGGTTCCTGCCGGGCGTGGCGCCGCTTCTGAGGCGGCACCACCTGCTGCTGGAGATCGTGATCGACGACCAGGACCACACGCACGACGCACTGAAAAGCGGCGACGTGATGGGCTGCGTGACCACGCTGGCCAGTGCCATGCGCGGTTGCGTGGCCGAGCCGCTGGGTGTGATGCGTTACCTGTGCGTGGGAGCGCCCGAGCTCGTGAAACGCTGCCGCACGTCGCGCGGCGCGGTGTCGCCGCACAAGCTGCTGGCACAGCCGGCGGTGATCTTCAACCGCAAGGACGCGCTGCAGGACGCGTTTCTGGAACAGCACTTCGGCCTGCGCCAGCCCCACTACCCGCGCCATTTCGCGCCCGCGGTGGAGGCGTTCGAGACCGCCATCGAACTGGGCCTGGGCTGGGGCATGGTGCCCGAGCAGCACCTGGCCCAGCGCCCGGGCCTGCAGGAGATCCTGCCCGGTGCGGCCGTGGACGTGGTGCTGTACTGGCAGCACTGGGCGCACGAATCGATGTCGGCCCAGCGGCTCACGGCGGCGGTGAAGACCGCAGCGCGCAAGCATTTGCGGCCCCCCGCCTAAAATCCCATCCCTATGCTCAAGATCAAACAGGAATTGCTCGACGGCCTGGCCGCCGAGCTGGAAACGCTGTCGCCCGGCGCGGGGACCAAGGCGGCGTTCGAGTCGCCCAAGGTGGCGGCCCACGGCGATTTCGCCAGCACGGCGGCGATGCAACTGGCCAAGCCGCTCCAGCAGAATCCGCGCCAGCTCGGCGAGAACCTCCGCGCGGCGCTGCTGGCGCGTCCGGCCTACCAGCGCTGGGTGTCCGGCATTGACGTGGCGGGTCCGGGTTTTCTCAACATCCGTCTCAAGCCCGAAGCCAAGCAGCAGATCGTGCGTGAG
>Ga0070754_10002365_pt1 | contig 13951 bp, 18 predicted proteins | sample VirMetDEL_Sep_01_FD_75181 | JGI IMG/M metagenome (GOLD analysis project Ga0070754, IMG submission 75181) | Aqueous microbial communities from the Delaware River and Bay under freshwater to marine salinity gradient to study organic matter... | ecosystem: Environmental > Aquatic > Marine >... | reverse complement strand
GAAGTCCAACTAGGCATTCTGTTTTTTATGTGTATGTTTGGCGTATTTTTATTTGTAGTTTCTATTTTAACGGACTGGTAATGGGACACTTCGCAGCAGCAGCATTAAACAATCCCTTTGTTTTGGGGTTCTTCTGCTATATCTTAGTTTTTGTTCCTATCTTAGGAATGTGGGCAGTCCACAAATACAACTGGCAGCACTGGGAACCATTTGACAAAGGACACAAGTAGGGTTATAATTAGCACATAACGGACTGGAATACATCCGTGCTCACGTCTCCGAGAGAAAAAAGAATCGGAAATCCAACCCGCGTGGGAGAGGGATGGGAACTCCCTTGAGCCCGTCAGTGATATCCTGCAGAATAACACTGACGCATTATTTACGGAATGTAGCTCAGTTTGGTAGAGCACTGCTTTTGGGAAGCAGGGGTCGCAGGTTCGAATCCTGTCATTCCGATTGCTTATACATAATGACAACGATGGAAATTTACTCTGTGGAACATTGGCAAAAGAATTGGGACGATTTGATTCAGAGAGTTGAGGAAGGGGAAACTATAGGGGTTACAAACGGGAAAAATATTGCTATAATGATGCCTGCGGATGAGGAACTCATACGCATTTATAGAGAGAACAACAACGAAGGTTCTTGAGGGACTGTCGCATATTGGTTAATGCTCGCTCCTTATAAGGGCGTAAACCGGGTTCAATTCCCGGCGGTCCTACCAGGGGGATTAGCAATCTGGTGAATGCACCGAACTCATAATTCGGCTGAGGTGGGTTCGATCCCCACATCCCCCACTTGACGGAAATCCGTCAAACCCTTATAATACTAAGGTCAACAAGCAAAACAATGACACTGACTAGTAAGTTCAAGAAAGACATCAGCACTCTCCGTGGTGCTGTGAATGGTGACTTCTTCCTGGATGTGAAGAATCCGAAACTTCTCAAAAAGGTCCGTCGTTATTATGAAAATGAAGGTGTCGTCTTCTCTGGCGATCCCCTTGATGATTATGATATTCTGATCGAGCAAGTTGCCGCTGATCTTGAATCTGTGGAGGTAGCGTGAAGGTTCTCCTAGAACGTTTCCCCTATCGTTACGTTGAGTCTGGCACACTAGAAATCAATGGTATGCCAGACTACCGTATTCAAAAAGCAGACAGTTGGACTAAACGTTATAAGGACATGTATCTCCTTGACAATCAGATGCAACTTCTGACTGCCATGGAAGATTTTGAATACACGAAATGGTTAGATCCTGATCGTGTGCCTTGTTACATCAAGGACTCGGTAGGTCATTAAACTAGCCCTGGTCGGGATCCCCCCAAGTCACGGATGGACTATAACAGTACTGGTGGAGTCATTAGACCCTTCTAAAAACTAAATAGAAAAAGAGTTAATTCATTGGCAAACATGGCAATCAAAGGACAAGCAGCTAGATCTTCATCTGGCGCAGCAATGTCAAAGTATGACGTAGAAGTCGAATCAAGACTTCAAGCACTTGAAGCACAAGCACATGAAAAATGTGGTGGCGGTGGCGAAGTAAGTGGTGACCTGGCAGCAAAGATCGAAGAACTTTATACCTGGTATCAATCTGTCAAGAAAAAGGTCTGATGGTTTCTTGCTTTACCTAAGAGCAAGTGGTGCGGATGGGGTTTATACTCCCGCCCTGTTTCTTGCTTCAGGTTAAAGAGCAAGTGGCGAGCCTGCATAACCTACATGGAATTAAGAGAGAGGTTGCACAAACCTCTCTTTTTTTGTATAATAATGAGATAGTAGAATGAACGTATGAAAAGAGCACTGATCACAGGACTGACAGGGCAAGATGGTTCGTATCTTGCTGAGTTTCTTCTGGAAAAGGGATATGAGGTGCATGGTATTAAACGAAGAAGTTCTTCATTTAATACTGATAGAGTAAATCATGTCTTTAATGGAAGCAAAAACTTCTACATGCACTATGGTGATTTGACTGATTCTACGAATTTGATTCGTTTGATTCAGATGATTCAACCTGATGAGATCTATAACCTAGGTGCTCAGAGTCATGTAAAGGTTTCTTTTGAAACACCTGAGTACACTGCCAACAGTGATGCAATTGGAACTCTTCGTATCCTTGAGGCAATTCGTATCCTTGGTTTGGAGAAGACGACCAGGTTCTATCAAGCATCTACCTCAGAAATGTTTGGTTTGGTGCAAGAAAATCCTCAGAAAGAGACTACTCCGTTCTATCCACGGTCTCCATATGGGGTAGCAAAACTGTATGCTCACTGGATTACTAAGAATTATCGTGAGTCATATGGTATATTTGCGTGTTCTGGTATCCTTTTTAATCACGAATCACCCCGTAGAGGTGAAACTTTTGTCACCAGAAAGATCACACGGGACCTTGCACGGGTCAGTCTTGGTCTCCTGAAGACTCTGAGACTAGGTAACCTGGATGCTAAGCGTGACTGGGGTCATGCCAAGGATTACGTCCGTGCTATGTGGATGATGCTTCAACAGGACGAGCCAGATGATTTTGTAATTTCTACTATGGAACAAATTACTGTCAGAGAGTTTTGTGAACGTACAGGTAAGTGCCTTGGAATGGATATTCAGTGGCAAGGTGAGGGTGTAAACGAGATTGGAATTGATAAAAATACTGGAAATGTGGTGATTAGCGTCAGTCCTAGGTACTTTAGAGACGCTGAAGTTGAGACTTTGCTTGGCGATTCAACCAAAGCAAGGGAAACTCTTGGTTGGAAACCAGAAATTACTCTTGATGAGATGATTGAAGAGATGGTAAATAAGGACATTGAGTTTGCCAAGAGAGATGAACTTCTTACATCGGGAGGATTCAGTCGTTATGCATACGAGTGATAAAATTTACGTTGCAGGTCACACTGGCATGGTTGGATCTGCAATTGTAAGGCGACTGGGGAAACTTGGTTATCGAAATCTTGTCTTAAAGACTAGAGATGAACTTGATTTGACTAGTTATAGTCAGGTTTCTTCGATGTTTAAGGAAGAAAAACCTGATTATGTCATCCTGGCAGCAGCAAAATGCGGTGGTATTGGTGATAATGTTGCTCATCCTGTAGACTTCTTGCTTGATAATCTGGCAATTCAAAACAATATTATTAAGTGCTCTCACAAACGTAAGGTAAAGAAACTCTTGTTTCTAGGTTCATCATGCATTTATCCTAAAGATTGTCCTCAACCAATGAAGGAAGAGTATCTTCTTTCGGGACTACTTGAACCTACCAATGAGGCATACTCTATTGCTAAGATTGCTGGCATTAAACTGTGTCAGGCATATAGAAAGCAGTATGATTGCAACTTTATCACTGCTCAACCTTGTAATGTGTATGGTCCTAGAGATAAATTTGATTCTACTAGATCACATGTCATTGGTGCATTGCTTAGTAAGTTTCATTCTGCAAAGAAAAGTCAGACAGATGTAACCTGTTGGGGTACTGGGACTGCTAGACGAGAGTTTATTTACGTTGAAGACCTTGCAGATGCTTGTGTTTTTTTGATGAATAATTATGATGATCGTGATATAATTAATGTTGGTAGTGGAGTTGATTACTCTATCAAAGAACTTTCTAGTATTATTGGAAACGTTGTTGGGTTTGAAGGTGAGGTCAACTGGGATACAGAAAAACCAGATGGCATGATGAAAAAACTTCTAGATGTTTCTAAATTAGAAAATCTTGGTTGGAAAGCAACAACTTCTCTTGAAAATGGTTTGAAACTCACTTACGAATACTATAAATTGGAGAAACAATGACGTATTGGCCTTTGATGGAAGAGACGATTACTTTTAAAGATCGCCTCAAAATGGCAAAATTCTTACTGACTACTTCAAGATTGACGAATGGTCCTAAAGTTCGTGAGTTTGAGAAGAGGTGGTCTGAATGGTTGGGTGTTGATTATTCTCTGTATGTTTCTAGTGGGAGCACTGCCAACTCTCTGTTGATTGCAGCAGTAAAAGAACTTTGTGGTCTCAAAGATGGGGATAAAGTTCTTGTTCCTGCTACTACTTGGGTTACTAACGTAGGTCCAGTTATTCAAAATGGTCTGCAACCTATCTTTTGTGATATCAATTTGAAAAACTTTTCATTTGATATTGAAGAATTAAAGTATGTTGCTACTCAACACCCAGATATTAAGGTAGTTTTCATCACACACCTGATTGGACTGTCTTCTGATGTAGAGAAGATTGAGGATATTTTTCCTAACGCATTGATTCTTGAAGACATCTGCGAATCTCATGGTGTTACAGATTCAGATGCAAACAAAAGGGGAACTCTTTCTGCTGGGTCAACATTCAGTTTCTACTTTGGACATCACATTACCACTATTGAAGGTGGAATGGTCTGTACTAACAATCAAGATCTTTATGATTTGATGAGAGTGAAGAGATCTCATGGCATGGCAAGAGAATCTGATTATAATATGGACAAATATGTAGCAGAGAATCCTGATATTGATCCATTTTTCTTGTTTGTAACTGACGGATATAATTTCCGTAACCATGAACTATGTGCTGTTCTTGGTTTATCTCAATTGAAGAAGTTAGATAAGAATATTCAGATAAGAAAGGAAAATTATAGACAGTTCTATAATGGTATTTTGTTTCATCAAGGACTACGAAAACCACAGTATCAACCAGGCAATAGTAGTTTTTCTTTTCCGATAATTCCTTATAATGGAGAGTTTGTATCAAAGTTAAAACAAACTCTCAGGGCAAATGAAATTGAGTATCGTCCTATTATCAGTGGTAATCTTCTCCGCCATCCCGCATTTAATAAGTATGAACTTTGTACTCAACGGAAAGAACCTAATGTAGAGATCCTACATAAGAATGGACTCTACGTTGGCAACAGTCAGTTTGTTGATGATAGAAAAGTAGATAAACTTCTTGAAATTTTGAATGAGGTGATTCCAAATGTATGATGTTCAATGTAGTGGAACAATGTCCACGAACGGACAGTTTAGTAAAAAGGTTCATATTTGCTACGATGCACTTTCATGGAAAGAAGATTGTATCAATGTTTTGGTTCAAGTTGAGCCACCATCTATTCTAGATATCGCTAATCTTATTAGAGCGAATGCAGATAAGTTTGATTTAATTCTTACCTGGAGAGAAGACCTTCTAGATCTTCCTAATGCAAAGAAGTTTATCTTTGGATGCTGTTGGATTGAGTGGGACATCTTTAATCCAGATAAGCAAAAGGTTTGTTCCTTTAATACAAGCGATAAAGGATGGGCACCTGGACATAAACTTCGCCAACAAATTTGGGCGGGACTTGAAGATGCAGAAGAACTCAACGGGTTTAGCATTGTCAAACATAAGTCACCACCGCGAACACCAAACAAGAACTTTCTCTTTGAAACTGCTAAATATCACATAGTTGTAGAGAATGAGCAGCGAGACAACTGGATTACTGAAAAGTTGATCGACTGCCTTGCTTCTAAAACTATCCCAATCTATTGGGGTGCATCGAATATCGGTGATTACTTTAACACCGATGGCATGATTATTTTTAATACTCTCGAAGAACTCAAGGATATTCTTGACAATCTTGATGAGAAGTTTTATGATGATCGTGTTAAAGTAGTAGAAGAAAACTACGAAAAGTCCAAGGAATACTGGGACTTTCATGCTAGAGTAAAACACGAAATTGCTGAATTTATTGGAGAAGAGAATGTCTGAGCGTCAAAAGACTGCACTCGTTTGTGGTGCTGGTGGATTTATTGGCAGTCACATGGTTCGTCGTCTGAAGAGCGAGGGATATTGGGTACGTGGTGTAGATATTAAGCGTCCCGAATATTCTCCCACTCTTGCCGATGAGTTTATTCTTGGTGACCTTACTGATATTGACTTGATGAAACGTGTCATCAGGTTCTCTGGGTATCAGGGTAACTTCTATGCAAACGTAGCAGAAAAGTTTGTAGAACCTTTTGATGAGATCTATCAGTATGCTGCTGATATGGGTGGTGCTGGATATATCTTCTCTGGAGATAATGACTCTGAGGTGATGTACAATTCTGCTGCCATCAACCTCAACATGCTCAAGTGTCAACTGGAGTTGAATAAGCAGACGGAGCAGAACAAAACCAAGATCTTCTACTCTTCTTCTGCCTGCATGTATCCTGAGTATGCTCAAATGGATGTGGACAACCCTGGACTGAAGGAAAGTGATGCTTATCCTGCTGGTCCTGACTCTGAATATGGTTGGGAGAAACTGTTCTCCGAACGTCTGTATCTGACGTTCAACCGTAACCATGGTATTCCTGTTCGCATTGCTCGCTTCCATAACATCTATGGACCTGATAGCACCTGGGATGGTGGTAAGGAGAAGTCTCCTGCTGCAATGTGTCGTAAGGTAGGGTATCTACCTGAAGAAGGTGGTGCTATTGAGGTTTGGGGTGATGGAGAACAGACTCGTTCATTCCTCTACATTGATGAATGTATTGAAGCTACCCGTCGCCTGATGGAATCTGACTTCCTTGGACCTGTAAATATTGGTTCTGAGGAGATGGTGACTATCAATCAACTGGTAGACACTGTTGCTAAGGTTGCTGGTAGACCGTTCATAAGATTCATATTGATGGTCCTCTGGGTGTCCGTGGACGTAACTCTAACAACGATCTGATTCGTGAAGCACTGCAATGGGACTACAGCATGACTCTGGAGGAGGGTATTGCTAAGACTTACGCTTGGATTTCTGAACAAATTGCTGCGAATACTGAAGAATGAAAATCACAATTTTAGGATCTGCAGGTCAGATTGGCGCATACCTTTCTGAATACCTCAGCAATAAGGGTCATGAAGTCACGGATGTAGATATCGTGAATGGTCCTGAGTTTGACCTTAGAGTAACGCCTAACACTATTGTAGAAAAAGCAATTGAGAGTGCTGACTTCGTATTCTTCCTTGCTTTTGATGTTGGTGGTTCACGTTACCTGAAGAAGTATCAGCATACGTTTGAGTTCATCAATAACAACACTCGCATGATGGCAAACACTTTCCGTTTGTTGGACAAATATAAGAAGAGATTTGTGTTTGCATCATCTCAGATGAGCAACATGTCTTACTCTCCTTATGGTGTGATGAAACGTGTGGGAGAATTGCACACCACTGCACTGAAAGGACTGACTGTTAAGTTCTGGAATGTCTATGGCATCGAGCATGACATGGAAAAGGCACATGTCATCACTGACTTCATCCGTAAAGGCTTTGAAGAGAAGCAGTTTGAGATGATGACCGATGGTACAGAGGAGCGTCAGTTCCTCTATGCTGAGGATTGCTGTGAGGCACTGGAGACTGTCATGGAGTCTTACACTGACTTCAAACCAGAAGATCCCCTTCACATCACGTCATTTAGAACAGAGACAATCAAAGAGGTTGCTGCTATGATTAAGGGATGTTTTTTCATGGACGGTATGTATGATGTAGATATTAAACCTGGACTTGCTAAAGACAGTGTTCAGATGGACAAGAGAAACACCGCAGACACCTTTATTCTTGATTGGTGGGTTCCTAAAACCACAATTGATAAGGGTATCAGAAAAGTGTACGATGAAATGAAGAAAAATTACTTATGACTATTGGATTTAACGGACTCGGTAACAGTGGTCGTCTAGGAAACCAACTGTTTCAGTATGCCTCTCTCCGTGGCATTGCAGCAAATAGAGGATTTGATTTTGTATTCCCTCCTCCATACGACAGTATTGATAACTATGGTATTCATGAATGCTTTAAGTTAGAAGGAACCAAAGAAGAGAACGTTGCTTTCTTGAATACCCAGCAAGGTGTTCAGGAAGGACATTTTCATTTTGATGAGAATCTGTATAATAACTGTCCTGACAATGTGAATCTGCTTGGTTGTTATCAGACAGAAAAGTATTTTGTTGAGATTGAAGATGTCATTCGCAATGATCTCCAGTTCCAAGACGAAATCCTGAAACCATGTGAAGAGATGATGAGTGGATTTGACACTCGTCCTATAATGTTACATGTCCGTCGTGGTGATCCAAACTTGGCAGACAAGAGAGGATTTAAGTGGGCTTACACTAATCTGCAAGACCACCATCCACTCCAACCGATTGAGTATTATGAGAAATCACTAGAGCACTTCCCAGAAGATACTCCTGTGATTGTTTTCTCTGATTCTATTGACTGGTGTAAGGAGCAAGAGTTCTTCTCTGCTGATCGGTTCCATATGTCTGAGTCAACTGACAAGCACGAAGACGGTGCCCTGGTTCCCTTTGTGGACTTGTGTCTTATGTCTCTGTGTGACGGTGGCATCACTGCTAATAGTTCGCTATCCTGGTGGGGTGGTTATCTCCAGAAAGATAGAACTCGCAAACTGATCTCACCTAAGATGTGGTTTGGTAAGGCATACAATCACGATACTTCTGATATTGTCCCTGAAAACAAAAACTGGATTACGTTATGAAAATTGCTGTCTTGACTTCCTCTGTGGGTGCTACGCTACCTGCAGAGGTTAGTGTTAAATATGATTCCGCAGATTACTTTGCTTTTACAGAAGAGGAACTGATTGAGGATTCCATGTGGACTCGTATGCCACTGCGTAAGTTCTCTATTGATAACAGATATGCGAACAGAAGGAATGCAAAGATCTACAAGATCATGCCTCACCTATTTGTTCCTGGATATGATTACTACATTTGGGTTGATGCTACCCATGCAGTCAAGATGGACCCAAAGGAGATTGTAGAAACATATCTGAAGGATAGTGACATTGCTCTCTTCAAGCACCCTGAAAGGGATTGTGTGTATGAGGAAGCAGAACTTATCAAGCAAGTTAGGTTTGACTCTCTTGAGTTTGTTCAGAATCAAATGGTTTTCTATCAGTCACGTAGCTTTGAAAAGCATAAAGGTCTGTATGAACTACCTTGTAGAATCCAAAGAAATACTTTGGAGATTCAGGCACTTATGTTAACATGGTGGGAGTTGATCTGTAAGTTTTCTTCTAGAGATCAACTGAGTCTTCCATTTGCCTTGGATATGCATGGTATCACTCCTGCAATCATGCCAGGTAGAGCTAATGGACTCATGCTGAATGAGATTTTGCCCCAAGTAATTACGTCAGATCATCAACGATAATGTGTAGTTTTTTATTTACGAATAAAGAGATAGAAGATCTTGATTATGTAAACCGTTACATGGAAGATCGTGGACCTGATAGCACTAACATTGTAGAAGTTGGTGAATATACTTTCGTCCACAATCTTCTTAGCATCAGTGGTGAGTTTACTCCACAACCTTTTCTCAATGAGGAGAGGCAGATTGCTTGTGTGTACAACGGAGAGATCTATAATGCCATGGAGCATTACACCTCTGATGGTGAATGTATCATTCCAAAGTATCTACAGCATGGATTTTACTTTCCAAACATGTTGGATGGTGAGTTTGCAATTTGTCTTGTGGATTATGCGAATGAGCGTATTGTCCTATCGTCAGATGTCTTTGCCACCAAACCTATTTGGTATGCCATCAATGGAGACAAGATTGGTGTAGCGACCTTTGAGTCTGCTCTGCTTGCCCTTGGGTTTACTGATATCAAGAAGATTCCTGCAAACACTAGGATGCTTTTGGACATGGACTCTCTTGAGATTCTGGATCAAGGTCCAGTGTTTAAGTTTGACCTGAGGCAGCATAAGACTACCTTTGATGATTGGAACGCTGCTTTTGCTGAGTCTATCCGCAAGAGAACTAAAGGTATTCGCGAGAAAGTCTTTATTGGACTCTCAAGTGGATACGATAGTGGTTCTATTGCATGTGAATTGAGAAGACAGCAGATTCCTTACAAGGCATACAGCATTACTGGATCTGAGAATATGCCAGTTCTTTCTGGTAGACATGCTCTCATCGGAGATGAATCTGAGTATGAAGTTTTTACTATTGATGAGTATGGTCCTGGTCGTCAATCACTTACCAAGTACCTGATTGATAACGTAGAACCATTCAAGAATACTATTCATTCTAGTTCTAGTGACTACAATGAGTATGGTATGGATATTAAAGACGATCATGGGGCAGGAAGCTTAGTTGCTGTCTGTACTATGGCAAAGAGAGACGACAGAAAGATCTATCTCTCTGGTTCTGGAGCAGATGAACTGTTCTCAGACTACGGTTTTGGTGGGACTAAGAAGTATTCTCATAGTAACTTTGGTGGTCTTTTCCCTGACGATCTTTCAACTATCTTCCCTTGGGCATCTTTCTATGGCAGCTCACAAGAAACATACATCGCAAAAGAAGAACACGTCGCGGGATCTTTTGGTCTTGAGACCAGATACCCGTACCTGGATAAATATGTCGTACAAGAGTTTCTTTCGCTTACTCCTGAGTTAAAGAACTCCAAATATAAATCAGTTCTTTATAATTATCTGATTGAAAATAATTATCCCTTCTGTGAAAACGAAAAAATTGGATTCTGACATGACAGTAACGATTGGAAAAGGCATCCGTGCCGGCAACTATGGTGGATGGAACTTCTCAACGGAAGAGAACTTTCAATTCAGTAATCTTGGAACAAACCTCTATCAACTTGCAAGAGTAGTAGACAAGTGTGGAGAGAATAACGTCTTTGTTGACCTTGGTGTTGACTATGGTGTGTCATCTCTCACAATGACCTATGATTCTGTAGAGAGGAATAACACTGTCTACGGAGTTGATACTCAGTTCAGGCGTCTTGGATTTGACCTTGGTGAGTATCCAACTTACAAGATGATTCAGGGAGATAGTTCTAGTGTCGGTAAGGCATGGGACACTGAAGAATATGGAACTGTAAAACTCCTGTTCGTTGATTCTATTCACGTTGCTGTTCAGGTTGCATCAGAACTTTATCACTGGTGGGATCATATGGAAGAAGACGGATATATTGTTTTTCATGATACTAACTGGCCAGCGGGAATGCATGACCTTACCTGGGTTCCTGAAGTTAAAGAAAAGGGTATTCAGTGGGATCGTCCTGAGGTTGCAGTTGGTCGCTTCTTTGGTATCACTGAACTATTTGAGAAGCATGGTAATGAAGGATTTACCTACGAAGATGACTACATCTCTGTGCTTCATCGTCCAGAATCCTGGGGACTGACTACAGTTCACATTAAGAAAAAGAAGAATTACAAAGAGAACATTGATGACTGGTCTGATATTTTTGAGGACAGGAACAGAGTTCTTGGTTACTTCCAAAAAGAGAGAGAAGCGTTCTACATTGATGATCTGAGTGAGTGATGAAACATTTTCATGTATGCTGCGATGGCAGTTTTGGTAACAGATATAGTGGTTTGATTGGTGGTATCACACTAGCGAGACTGTGTAACCTTCCAGTCAAGGTAAGTTGGCCAAGCACAAATATGTGTAGAGCAAGGTTCTATGAACTTTTCTCTGAGGAAAATAATCTTGAAGCATCTGATACAAACATTAGAGAATATTATCCTATTGGTGAACAGTATAATCTTCTCTCATGTGACGCATCCTATCTACAGTTCTTTAGAAATCCAGGTAGGGTGGAACCGAACGGACTTAGTGTAGAGTCCTTTATTAACTTTGTTAATTCTTCGGACAAACCAGTCTTCTATTACACTCCGTTGTTATATGATTGGATTCCTGAGGAAGAGATTAAGAAAACGATTAGGGAACTTAGATTCAGTGATGACGTTCTTGAAAAGGTTGGAAACTTCCTTGACGAGAATGAACTGCGACAGGGTTACTATGGTATTCACCTGCGTATGACTGACTTTGTGAACATTGAATCGTTTGATGTTGACCACTGGATCAGAACAGTTGCAGGAGCGTCGGATAAAAAGTTCTTTGTATGTTCTGATGACCCTGATACAGAGGCAAGGTTTAATGAACTGCCTAATGCATTCTCCTATCAGAAGGTTCACAAGACTGAGAAGTATATTCCTGAAGGTGAGTGGCATCATCCATACACCGATGATGATGGTAGACATTCTGTATTCAATGTGGAGAGGGGTGCAGAGCACGTCAAGGAAGCAGTCGTAGACTTTATTCTTCTTTCCTTGTCCAATCCCTTTGATACGGGCAAGCAGAGTACTTTTCTTAAGATGGCTAAGAGAGTGGGGACAGCACTGCGATGATTTCTATTGCTATCCCTGCTTATGGTATGAGTGGTCTTGGCGCAAAGTTTCTAACTCAAATGTTTGAGACCATTGACAACCAAACCTACAGAGACGTTGAAGTTGTTGTCTCTGATCATTCGCAAGACAATGACATCCTTGATGTATGTGATAAGTATTCTGATACTTTTCCTGTCACATATATTAGAAACTTTTATGATAGGGGTAACGGTCCTGCAAACACTAACACTGCGCTGAAGCATTGCTCTGGTGATCTGATTAAAATCATGTTTCAGGATGACTTGTTTACTGACGACGAGGCATTAGCAAAGATTCGTGACCGATTCAACGAAACTGAATGTGCTTGGGTAGTGACTGGATTTTCTCATACGTCTGATGGAGAAAACTTCTATCGCCCTATGATTCCCCGGTGGTCTGAACATCTTTTAGAAGGACAGAACTTTATGGGTGGTCCTTCTATTGTTACATTGAGGAGAGAGTGTCTTGAATACTTTGATCCAGAGTGTAAGATGTTGATGGATACCGAGTTCTATCATAGGATGAGATACTTTCATGGTATGCCTGAGATTGTTGATGATATCTGTGTTTGTAGTAGAGAGGGTGATTATAGAATTTCATCCAACGCGGAGCTAGATATTATCTGCGAACACCCTGATGGGTCTTGGCAGATGAATGCTAAGGAGTTAGAATATGTAACTGAAAAGCACAAGGAGACTAGAGACTATGCTGAGTAATACTACTTTTATTGTGCCACTACGAATCGAATCGTTTGATCGATTGCGGAATGTGGTGGTCAGTTCGATCTATCTCCTTGATAATACCGACTGCACTCTTATCATCAAAGAGGCAGATTCGGAATCTGCTTTTGAGGCATCTGCACTTCCTCAGATTAGAGAGTGTGTAGGTGAAGAGAAGTGTAAGCGACTGATTCATGTCTTTGAGAAGAATGATGATCAGTTCTTCCATAGAACTAGACTTCTCAATGACATGGTGATGATGACCAAGACTCCTGTGGTTGTCAATTATGATTGTGATATTCTGCTTCCTCTTGAGTCTTACCAGAAGTGTGAGGAGATGATCCTGGATGGTGAGTGTGATATGGTCTATCCCTATGGGGATGGTAACTGGCAGTATCAGATCTTTACTGATGATGATCTGGTATCTAGATTCATCAATAATGATTATGATCTGAGCATTCTGCGTGAACAGTCTAGAGTATACGATGCTAAGTATGGTTTCTGTCAGTTCTATTCCACTGAAAAATATATTGAAGGTGGTTTAGAGAATGAAAACTTTATTGCTTATGGGTATGAAGATAATGAAAGGTATCATCGGTTCAATAAACTTGGATACAAGGTTGGTAGATATGATGGAAATGTATACCATATGGAGCATGAGAGAACTCCTAACTCCTGGTTTACCAATCCATATATCGAAAACAACAAGAACCTGTATGAAATGATTCTTAAGTTTGACACTCAAGAACTTTCCGATTATTATCAGGAGCAGGAGTACCTCAAAACCCAAAGAGCAAAAGTTAAATGATTGGATTTAATAATCTGGGACGGATGGGCAGACTTGCCAACCAGATGTTCCAGTATGCCTCTCTGAAGGGCATTGCAAGGCATCGTGGATATGACTTCATGATTTCTTATCATCATGATTTTATGGATGATGGTATTGGAAATATGCTGAGGACTGAACTCTTTGATTCTTTTGACTTAGATGTTCGGACTGGAATATACGAAGCACCTACGATTGCTGAGAGACAGTTTAATTTTGATCAGGAACTATTTGATAAGTGTCCTGATAATGTAGTACTACAAGGGTATTTT
>Ga0070754_10002364_pt1 | contig 13953 bp, 12 predicted proteins | sample VirMetDEL_Sep_01_FD_75181 | JGI IMG/M metagenome (GOLD analysis project Ga0070754, IMG submission 75181) | Aqueous microbial communities from the Delaware River and Bay under freshwater to marine salinity gradient to study organic matter... | ecosystem: Environmental > Aquatic > Marine >... | reverse complement strand
GCCACCGGGGCAGCGCCGCTGAAGACTCGGCTTGGCGCGACATCCTCACCTACTTCAGCAACGCCACCCAGATCGGCCTGACCGCCACGCCCAAGGAAACCGACACCGCGTCCAACATTCACTATTTCGGTGAACCGGTTTACACCTACAGCCTCAAGCAGGGCATTGAAGACGGCTACCTCGCACCTTACAAAGTCATCCGCGTCGATCTGGATCGCGACACCTTCGGCTGGCGCCCCACGGAAGGCATGACCGACAAGGCCGGCAACCTGATCGAAGACCGGGTCTACACCGGCGCCGACATGAACCGCAAGCTGGTGCTGGAGAAGCGCGACGAAGCCGTGGCCGCCAAGATCACTGAATACCTCAACGCCACCGACCGCAACGCCAAAACCATCGTCTTCTGCGAAGACATCGACCACGCCGCCCGCATGCGCCAGGCCTTGGCCAATGCCAACGCCGACATCTGTGCCACTCAGCCCAAGTACGTGGTGCAGATCACCGGCGACAACCATGAAGGCAAGCGCGAGCTCGACAACTTCATAGACCCTGAGAAGACCTACCCGGTGATCGCCACCACCTCCAAGCTCATGAGCACCGGGGTGGACGCGCAAACCTGCAAGCTCATCGTGCTGGACCAAAACATCCGCTCCATGACGCTGTTCAAGCAGATCATTGGCCGAGGCACGCGCCTGCGAGAAGACCTCGGCAAGAGCTGGTTCACGATCATGGATTTCAAGCGCGCCACCGAACTCTTTGCCGATCCCGCGTTCGACGGCGACCCGGTGCAAATCTACGAGCCCGGTGAAGGCGACCCCATTGAGCCGCCGGTGGTGGAAGACCAGCCCTCGGCGCAGCCGCAGGGCAAAGATCAGCCGCCCATAGATCTGCCCATCGTCATCCCCGGTGGATTCATCGAACCCAAGAAGTACATCGTCGGAGGCATGGTCACGGTCGCCGTCGCCCGCGAGCGCGTGCAGTACCTCAACGCCGATGGCAAGCTCATCACCGAGAGCCTGCGCGACTACACCCGTATCAACCTCACCCGCCAATACGACTCACTCGACAAGTTCCTGCAAGCCTGGAACGACGCTGACCGCAAGGCCGCGCTCATCGAAGAGCTGGAGCGTCAAGGCGTGCTGATCGAAGCGCTGGCCGACGAGGTAGCCCACATCGGTTTGAAAGACCTCGACCCTTTTGACCTGTTGCTGCACGTGGCCTACAACATGCCTCCGCTCACCCGGCGGGAGCGGGCCAATCGTGTCAAGAAGCGCAACGTGTTCACCCAGTACGGCCCCATGGCCCGTCAGGTGATGGAAGCCTTGCTCGACAAGTACGCTGACGAAGGCATCACCACCCTGGAAGCCAACAACGTGCTCAGCCTGCCGCCGGTCAACCAGCTGGGCTTGCCGGTGGAACTGATCCGCAGCTTCGGTGGCCGCCCGCAATACCTTGAAGCCCTGAACACACTGGAGCGCGAGCTGTATTCGTCCTCCGGTCACTGATTCCCTGAACCCTCGAACTCATGTCCAACCTCTCCCCTGTCATCAAATCCATCCAAGACATCATGCGCCAGGACTCTGGCGTTGATGGCGATGCCCAGCGCATTTCGCAACTCACCTGGCTGCTTTTCCTCAAGGTCTTTGACTCGCTCGAAGAAGAGCTGGAGCACACCCGAGACGCTTACAAAAGCCCGATCCCGGAAAGCATGCGCTGGCGCAACTGGGCCGCGAACCCCGAAGGCATGACCGGCGATATCCTGCAAGACTTCGTCAACACCGAGCTCTTCGTCACCCTTAAGAACCTGCCGGCCGACCCGGTGCGCAACCCGCGTGGCTATGTGGTGCGGGGCGTCTTTGAAGACGCCTACAACTACATGAAAAGCGGTCAGTTGCTGCGCCAGGTGATCAATAAGCTCAACACCATCGACTTCAACCGCCAGAGCGAGCGCCACCAGTTCAACGACCTCTACGAAAAGATCCTCAAAGACCTGCAGAGCGCCGGCAACGCGGGCGAGTTCTACACACCCCGCGCAGTCACCCAGTTCATGGTGGACATGGTCAACCCCCAGCTCGGCGAAACCGTGCTCGACCCCGCCACCGGCACCGGCGGCTTCCTCGTCTGCTCCATCGAACACCTGCGCAGACAGGTCAAGACCACCGAAGACGAAACCGTGCTCCAGCAAAGCATCCGCGGCGTCGAGAAAAAGCAGCTGCCCCACATGCTGTGCGTCACCAACCTCATGCTCCACGGCATCGAGGTGCCCAGCAACATCCGGCACGACAACACGCTCGCCCGCCCGCTGCGCGAAGTCACCCAGGCCGACCGGGTGGACGTGGTGCTCACCAACCCGCCCTTCGGTGGCATCGAAGAGCCAGGTATCGAACAAGGCTTCCCCGCCGATGTGCGCACCAAGGAAACGGCTGACCTGTTCCTCGTGCTCATCAAGCACATCCTCAAAGCCAACGGCCGCGCCGCCCTGGTGCTGCCCGACGGCACCCTGTTTGGCGAAGGCGTCAAAACCCGCATCAAGGAGCAGCTGCTAACCGAGTGCAACCTGCACACCATCGTGCGCCTGCCCAACGGCGTGTTCGCCCCCTACACCGGCATCAAGACCAACCTGCTGTTCTTCACCAAGGGACAGCCGACGCAACACGTCTGGTACTACGAACACCCCTACCCCGAGGGCGTGAAGAGCTACAACAAAACCAAGCCCATCCGCATCGAAGAGTTCGATGCCGAAAAAGCTTGGTGGGGCAACGAGGCCAATGGCTTTGCCACACGGGTGGAGAACGAGCGCGCCTGGAAGGTCGGCATCGACCAGATCAAGGCCGCCAACTACAACCTCGATCAGAAAAATCCGCACGCGGTGGATGCGGTGAGCCACGACCCCGAGGTTCTGCTGGCCGAGTACGCGAGGCTGCAAGCCGAAACGCAAACCCTGCGCAATCGGCTCAAGTCCATCCTGGCCGAGTCCCTGAGCGGGGTGCGGTCTTGAGTGCGGTGCTCGAGGTAAACGACCGCAGCGCGAAATACCTGAGGGTCTTGCCGCCTAAGCTTGTGCAACATTTTGAGCAGATAGCCACCGCGCCCGGTAGCGTCGCACTGCTACGTGAATTGATTCTTGCGCTGGCGGTGCAGGGTAAGCTGGTACGGCAGGACTCCCACGAGGAGTCGGCAAATGGAACATTGGAACGATCTCGCGCAGAGATGCGAGAACGCATGCAAGAGGGAAAGGCAAAAAGGGAAAAGCCTTCGGCGGTAATCGTTGACGAAGAGCTACCGTTTTCCCTCCCATGCGGCTGGCAGTGGTGCCGACTCACCGACACCGGAGAGTATGTCAACGGCCTTGCGTTTAAGGCATCGGACTTTTTGCCGTGTGGCCTCCCAGTAATTCGTATCCAAAATCTATCCGGGCGCAGTTCCGAGTTCAATCGCGTAGATGGTGTCTTCCCCGCTTCAGTTTTAGTACGAGCTGGGGACATCCTTGTGTCTTGGTCAGCAACACTTGATGCGTTCATCTGGCGCGGCGAGAGTGGAGTACTCAACCAGCACATTTTTCGCGTCGAGCCGTCGCCTGCAGTCGACAAGGGATTTCTTTATTGGCTCCTAAAGTGGGCAATTCGCGATCTGGCAGCCAGCGATCATGCGCACGGGTTGGTGATGTCGCACATCAATCGCGGTCCATTCTTGTCTAAACCCATCGGATTGCCCCCTCTTGCTGAGCAGTCCCGCATCGTCGCCCGCATTGAAGAACTCATGCGCCTGTGCGACGCCCTCGAATCCAAAGGCCAGCTGGAAGCCGCGCAACACGCCCAGCTCGTGCAAACCCTGCTGGGCGCGCTGACTACCAGCAACTCGCCCAAAGAACTGGCCGACAACTGGCAACGCGTCGCCACCCACTTCGACCTCCTGTTCGACCGCCCCGAAGCCATCGATGCGCTGGAACAAACCATCCAGCAACTGGCCGTGCGTGGCCTGCTCGTGGCTCAGGATCCCCATGACGAACCTGCACGTGAACTGCTGAAGAAGATTCGCGCAGAGAAGGATCGCTTGATCGCTGAGGGAGTGATCAAGCCGGACAAACTGTTGCCGTCGACCACACTATTGGACAAGCCGTTTGTGGTTCCGGAAAATTGGGAGTGGTGCCGCCTGGTTGATGTTGCACTGCGCGGGCCGACCAATGGGCTGTCGCCACGCCCGACCGATACGCCTACCGATGTGAGGTGCCTGTCCTTGAGTGCAACGACACAAGGATTCTTCCGTCCTGAATGTTTCAAGTACGTCGAGATTCAAGCAGCCGAAGCGGAGCCGTTCAGACTTGAGCGTGGTGACCTGTTGATCCAGCGGGGCAATTCTCTCGACTATGTTGGGATTGCTGCCCTCTATGACGGTCCTGATGGCGCCTACATTTTCCCTGACCTCATGATGCGTCTACGACTGAGCCATCTTGTTGAGGCAGCGTATGTCCATATGGCGCTGGTTTGCAACGAAGGTCGCGACTACTTCAAACGAAACGCAACTGGCACTCAAGGGACGATGCCGAAGGTTAATCAAGCGACCGTCGGAGGTGCGCCGCTGCCATTGCCACCAGCGGCAGAAATGCTTCGAATCGTCGCACGTGTTGCATCACTACGTAGCCTGTGCGCCGACCTTCGTCAACGCCTGGTCGCTCGTCAATCCACTCAAGCTCACCTAGCCGAGGCCTTGATCGACGAGGTGGCCTGACATGTTGGACGGAGTCAACCTCCCTTGGGGGCTGGGCTTAGTGAGCAAGGGATGGGGTTGGTTGCGCGACCGCCTAGACCCGGCCCGCGCCCAGGCCAAGCGCGTCATCGCGTCCTTCGAGGCCTACGGCATCGCCCGCCAGCAAATCCCTCGCACACTGCCCCCCGCACTGAAGCTGCCCAACGCAGCGTTCTCAACACCAGACAAGCTGAAGGACAAGGTCACGCCCGAGCTTCTGAACTGGGCCGCAGACTATCTGGCCATCAGCCGCTCTTGGCTCGACCTTGTCGAGCAAGCGCCCCACTTGCTGGTAGACCACTACAAGGCGCCGGCGGGCTATCGAGATTGGCTGGCTACCCGCCTTGAAGTGGCGCCCGATGTAACTCGCTTCCTTTTGGTCTGGAAACCATTCGGCCAGGAGATTCCAAACGGCCAAGGACCTCTTTGCTTGATCTACGAGGAAACATCCAGTGGCCTGGACGGGTCGGAGTTCACCCGCTATTGGCTGCTGTCTGACCACTGGAGTCTTCACCACGCGCCCTGCCTAGAAAACCTGCTCGCTGTAATCGTGCTTGCTCGGTCACTGGGTATCTGGGTGCTGGGTAGCGATGTGCCGATGGCGTTGCTCCAGCAGTTGGAGGCAGGCAAGAAGCTCATCCCAGAAGTCGCGAAATGCCGGCGCGGAGGTTGGCATCCAGAAGATCTGATCGATCCGCTCCCCGACCGAGACACGGAATGGCGCAAAGCCCTTTGGGATGGCGCCCAGAAGTATCTCTCCCGTCACGGCATCGACGTCACAAACGTCAACCTTGAACTGTCTGCGACGAAGAATACAGAGCCCGTGAAATAGCTGGCCTCTAGACAAAAGCGCCCACCGCAATAGAGAAGTAGGAAAGAGATGCCTATTCAACACGCCATCTGGCAAGTCGGCTTGCAGCCACAACCACTCGCCACCGGCAAATTGCCCAGCGAGCAATTGTTGGAAGAAATGATCGTGCGAGATCCGCGCATCTTGTCCAACGAATGGATGCTCATCGGCCGGCAAGAGATCACCACCTTTGGGGGCCGCATCGACTTGCTGGCCATTGCGCCCGATGGCTCGTTGGTCTTGATTGAGTTGAAGCGCGACCGCACGCCTCGCGAGATCGTGGCCCAAGCGCTGGACTATGCATCTTGGCTGCAAGACCTCACGGCCGACAAGCTGGTTCAAATCTACAGCCGCTTTTCTAGCGGAGGCAGCTTGGAAGAGGCGTTTCTGAATCGATTCGGTGCACCCCTGGACGAGGACTCCCTCAACGAATCGCATCAGATCATCATTGCGGCCGCAGAGCTTGACCCATCCACCGAACGGATCGTCGGCTACCTCAATGAGCGCGACATCCCCATCAACGTGATCTTCTTTCAGGTGTTCCATCACGGCGAACACCAACTGCTGAGCCGAACCTGGCTCATTGACCCCGGTGAGACGCAGGCCAATGCGGCAGTGGGCAAAAGCAATGTCGGCGAGAAGGAACCTTGGAACGGCGAGTACTACGTGTCGTTTGGCGATGCCTCCAGCCGGAGTTGGGATGACGCCCGCAAGTACGGCTACATCAGCGCGGGTGGCGGCACCTGGTACAGCCAGACACTCAAGATGCTGTCGCCCGGAGACAGAATCTGGGTCAACATTCCCAAGAAGGGCTACGCGGGTGTCGGCACGGTCGAGCAAGCCGTGCAACCCGCCAGTGAGTTCACTGTGATGACGGACCGCGGCGAGCAGTCCGTCATGGATGTGGTTCAGCACGGGGCCAAGTACAAGGCCTTGGCCGACACGCCCGAGCTGAGCGAGTACTTCGTTAAGGTGAAGTGGATTGACACCCTGGACGCCAGCAAAGCCTTCAACGAGGTCGGCCTGTTTGGAAACCAGAACACGGTGTGCCAGCCCACAACTCCGAAGTGGCGGCACACAGTGGAGAGGTTGAAGCAAGTGTTTTCGACGCAATCCGTTCTCGGGCCCACGTCTTAGCCTCAATCGTCATCACCACTCCCCAGCCTCCTCAAGCACAAGCTCCTGCAGCGCAGTCGTGCCATCAACCAGCACCTCCACCTGCCTCTCCAGCTCCCCATTCAGTGCACGCATCAGCGCCCCAAGGCTTTCTCGCGATGACGATCGCTCCAGACAGTCTTGGTCATGCGTCACGATCTTCTCAAGCGCAGCGTATGCCCGCACCATGACGGACAAGACCGAAGCCTGATCGGCCGCTTGCGTGGTCAGGACAAAGATTCTGGGGTTGATGGATGCGGAGTCAGCGCTTGCGAATGCGCGCGACAGCTTGAACTTGGCCATTTGAGCCTCCCTGCGAGTGCGATGTTTGCATCTACCGCCGCACTCGCATCGAAGCGATGGCGGCGGCTCGTCCAGGTTGGCGTACCGGGCACCGCTTGCACGAACCGGCGAGCCTTGCGGCTCCCTGAACGAGCCGCCAAAACTGGAGGCACGAACAGGCAAGCCGCAGGGCTTCTGCGGATGAAAAGGCTACGGCTTGCGTCGTAGCGGTGCGATGGGACGCCAATCCCGATCACGCCTTTTTTTTGACGTGACCGGCGCAGTATAGCGACGGGTATCCGGCTTTTCCCCAAGAAAACGGCTTGCAAAAGCCACGATACCCCATACCCCCTGACGGTATCCTTAGGGCCAACACAACGGCCAGGGAGCGGCGCGTCATGACGTTTGAAGACTGGATGCGCCTTCGTGGCCTGAGCGACAAGACGATCTCCAACTACGCGGGGACCATCAAAGGTCCACTGTCAGCCTGGGCCGTAGAAGCCAACCTGACCGCTGGCCCGCTCACTGCACTGAGGAGCGAGGCGGCCCTTAACGCAGTGGCGGTGGGGATTCAGCGATTGCCGATCTTTCAGCAGAGGGACCAGACCGGCAAGCAGATGTACAGCGCCGCCTTGGCGCAGTTCTCGAAGTATTTGGCCGACGGCCACGGCGGCGATGTGGAAGAGGACATCGATCAAATCTTGAGCGACCCGGGATTGGACGCAACGGAACGCTTGAATTTGGTGAAGTCGCGCATTGGCCAGGGCGTGTTCCGGCAAAGGGTGCTGGCGCACTGGAAGGTGTGTGCGGTCACGGGTTTCAAAGACACGAACCTCTTGGTGGCGTCGCACATCAAGCCTTGGCGCGACTGCAACAGCAAGGAACGGCTCCAAGGGTTCAACGGGTTGTTGCTCACGCCGAACCTGGACAAGGCGTTCGACTCCGGGCTGATCACGTTCTCGCCTGCGGGGCCAATCACGCTGTCACCGCAGCTCACGGAGCCCGAGAAGCTGGGCATATCCGCCGACATGCGCGTGTCTCTGCATGCCCAACATCAACCGTTCATGGAATTCCATCGAGACGTGGTGTTTCGCGCTTATTAGCCCTTCGACGCGACGCCTTCCCCCATGTGCACCCGCTACATCTCCCCCGAACAAGCCGCCATCGAGCGCGCCTGGCACATTGGCCGCGACAACAGCGAGGCCTGGTTGCGGCAGGTGTTCGGGGTGGAGTTGTTTCCGCGTCAGACGGGGCCTTTTCTGCGGCGCTCGCGGGGCGATGTGGAGGGCTTCTCGCTGGAGCTGGTGGCGGGGCGCTGGGGCTTGATTCCGCCGTTTGCGACCTCGCCGGATGTGAAGTTCGCTACTTACAACGCGCGGTCTGAGGAGATGGCGGGCAAGGCGAGTTTTCGGGATGCGTGGGCGCGGGGGCAGCGCTGCATCATTCCGGCCACGGCGTTCTACGAGCCCAACTGGGAAACGGGCCGCAATGTGTGGTGGCGCTTTCAGCGGGCCGATGGCGAGCCCTGGGGCCTGGCGGGGCTGTGGCACCGCTGGGTGGACCGCCGCTCGGGCGAGGCGCACGAGAGCTACACCATGCTCACGCTGCACGCCAACGGCCACCCGCTGATGGGCCGCATGCACAAGCCCGAGGTGGACCCGGCCACGCGCCAGCCGCTGCCGCCCGATCTGCAGGACAAGCGCAGCGTGATCCCGATCGAGCGGGGCGATGTGGGTCAGTGGCTGGCGGGCACGGTGGCCGAGGCGCAGGCGCTTTTAAGGGTGCCGGCAGCGGATCTGTTCGACGCGGCGCCGGAGCCGCCGAAGGACAAACCGGCGTGAAGGGCAACGCCCATTGACCGGCGCACCCGCAGGGCATCCTCAGCGCATGGATATTCATCACGCCTCAGCTCCACAATTTGTGGATGCCCGATGCGCCTGAAACCGGTGCCCTGGTTCAGAATGGGTGCCGCCTGCAAGCCCCTGGTCCGATCCAAACACCCATCCACTTGAGGAGGTTTCATGTCCCAGATCAAGGCACTCGACGAGATCAATAACATCACGCTCGAAGGCAATCCCGATCATCGATCGGCCTCGGTTCGCTTGCTGAAGGATTCCCTGCCGATGACAGAGGAGCTGCTGAGGCTGGCGGTGGGTGTTTCGCCGCTCAACCCCCTTTCCATGGCAGCCATGACGGCGTTCAAGACCATCAGTTCGCTGGTCACGTCGGCTGCGCCTGTGTGCAACCTCCAAAGCCCTTCCAAGGAGATCGAGGTCAGGGTGAAGGACAACGGAGACATGGTTTACCGGTGCCTTCACCACCCCGCGCACGAATGGGATCTTTCCGGCCGGAAGATTTCATGAACCTCGGGCTGGCTTCGGCGTTGCGCGGCTTGCCGGCCCTGGCCGGCGTGGTACTGGGGGTGTACCTGTTTGCGATTCCCCTCAAAGCGGCGACCGGGTTGCCAGTGATCGCCATCATCTTCCTGGCGCTGCTCCTGGGCATGGCACACCTCATGTTCAACGAACGCCCGGTGCTGGGCCTGGCGCTGATGGAACCCTGGACGTTGGCGGCGGTGGCGCTGGCGGCCACCTTCACAGGCCTCGTGCTTTGGCTGACTGTCAATCTGGAGGCGCTGGTGGGCCTGCCGGCCACCGAGGCCAAGGCGGTTTCAGGCGCGTTGATCGGCGCCTTCACGACCTTTGCAGCCACTGCCTGGATCAAGGAGATACAGGAAACCAGCGGCCTCCTCGTCACCAGCGGGCAAGCCAAGCAGCACTTCAAGAAGTTTGCGACTTATCACAGCCTCGCAGGCGACACCGTGGCACTCGAACTGTGTGAGAAGGAGAAGGTGGTGGCCAAGGGCATCGATCTGGAAGGCTGGGGATGGAAGGCACGCTGGCAGCGCGCGCGCTTGCTGCAGACGTTTCTGGATGGCGGCAAAAAGCCTTTGCCTCGAAATTGAGCGGCCCGGCTCAAGACACGATGTAAGCGCCCGCCCCCGTGGACAGCAGCTTGCCGTCAGCCCCCAGGAATTCCATGCGCGTGCTCGCCACGCGCGAGCCCAGGCGCATGACTTCGGCGCGAAGCTCGAAATGGTCGCCGATGCCGGGGCGCAGGTAGTCCACGCGCAGGTCGATGGTGCCGAGCTTGCTGAACCGGTGCAGGCGTTGCAGGGGGGGTTCGTCCATGTGGCGGGCGCCGATGGCGGCCATGCAGGCCAGGCCGGCCATGGCGTCGAGCGCGGCGCTGATGACGCCGCCGTGGATGCGGTTGTGCACGAAGCTGCCCATCAGCTCGGGCTTCATGTCGATGCGGGCGGCGACGCGCTCGGGGTGGATGCGGGTGATCTTCAGGCCGAGCACGTGGTTGAAGACGATCTTTTCCTCGAACATCTGCGTGAGCGCAGCGATGAACTCCGGCTCGAATTCGATGGGTGGGGTGGGGGCAGCGATGTTCTTGCTCATATTCCTGATTGTCGTGCAGCGAGTTCCTTCATGATTTCCTCGGCGCCGCCGCCGATCATCATCACCTTGACTTCGCGGTACACGCGCTCGCTCACGGTGCCGCGCATGAAGCCCATGGCGCCGAGCATCTGCACGGCCACGTCGGCGCAGAACTGCATGGTCTGGGTGGCGTGGTTCTTCAACAAACAGACTTGCGACACCCAGTCCGTTCCCTGGTCCCCGCTGTCGGCACGGTCGCCCAGCGCATCCACCCAGGCCTGGGTGGAATGGATGCGCATCTGCATGTCCATGAGCTTGTGGCGGATCACCTGGCGTTCGATGAGGGGCGCGCCGAAGGTGCTGCGTTGCCGCGCCCAGGCCAGGGCTTCGTCGAAACACGCTTCGGCAAAGCCCAGCGCCATGGCCGACATGGCCAGGCGCTCGCCGTTGAAGTTGCTCATGACCATGCGAAACCCTGCGCCCTCCTCGCCCAGGCGGTAGCGCACCGGCACGCGCACGCCATCGAAGCGCAGGTGGGCGGTGTCGGAGCAATGCCAGCCCATCTTGTGGAGCCGGCTGCGCGAGACACCCGGGGTGCTGCAGGGCACCACGATCATGCTGATGCCGCTGGCGCCCTTTCTGTCCAGATCTGTTCTCACCGCGAGCGTGATCCAGTCGCAGCGCATGCCGGAGGTGATGAACACCTTCTCACCGTCGATGACGTAGTGGTCGCCATCGAGCCGCGCGGTGGTGCGCAGCGCGGCCACGTCGGAGCCGCCGCCGGGTTCGGTGATGCCGAGCGCGGCAATGCGTTCGCCGCGCAGCACGGGCGGAATGATCTCGGCCTGCAGCTCGGTCGAGCCGTGTTTCAGGATGGGCGGCAGGCCGATGTTGTGCGTGAAGAGGCTGGCCATCACGCCGCCGCTGCCGCCAAACCGAGCCAGCGTTTGAGACAAGGCATTGCGCGCGCGCCAGGGTGCCGGCGTGCCGCCCAGGTGCTCGGGGTAGCCCAGGCCAAGCAGGCCGAGTTCGGCGGCCTGCTGGTGCAGCGCGCGGGGGAACTCACCGGCTTCGTCCCATGCCGTCACGTGCGGGGCAATGGCTTGCGTGGCGAAGCGCCTGACGGTGTCGACCAGGGCGGCGCGGTCTTCGGCGGTGTTCATGCGGCGAAGGTCACCAGAAGCTGGCCCGGCACCACCTGTTGGCCGGCCATCACCGAGAGGCTTTCCACCGTGAGGTCGCGCGGCGCGGCCAGGGTGTGTTCGAGCTTCATGGACTCGATGACCAGCAGCGGCGCGCCTTTGTTCAATGTCACACCCGGCTCGGCGTGCACGGCGATGAGCTTGCCGTTGAACGGGGCGCGCAGCTCGCGCGCTGCTCCCGCACCGCCTGCGCGCTCACGCGGGGCGAGGCTGAGGTCGGTGAGTTGCAGCGTGTGCGCACCCGCCTGCGCCTGCCATTGCCCGTGGCCCAGCGACGCTGCGGCCACCGGCCAGGCCACGCCGTCGACGAGCACGCGGCCCCTGGCCAGGCTGGCCTGCGCGCTGCGCTCGCCCAGCGTCACGTTCAAGGCGCCGTGGCCGGTTTCGCGCACCACGGGCTCCAGCAGGTCGTCGCCATGCTGCCAGCGCAGCGAGCGCGCAAACGGACACGGCAGGGCTTGCGCCGGTGGCCGCTGGTGAAACGCTGCGGCCAGCACCGCGGCCAGCACCGCATCGGCTGGCGGCTTCAGCGTTTCTCGAATGCCGTCGCCGTGTTCGGCGAGGAAGGGAATCAGCGCATCGCCGGCCTTGAACACCGGGTGGCGAAGGCAGGCGGCCAGAAATGCCCTGTTGGTGGGCAGGCCGAGCAGTTGCATGCCGTCCAAGGCATGGGTCAGACGCTCGATGGCTTCGGCGCGTGTGGGCGCATGCGCGATGAGCTTGCCGAGCATGGCGTCGTAGTGCGGCGTGACTTCGCTGCCGGTTTCGATGGCGTGGTCGAAGCGCAGGCCATCCGTCATGGGTGGCTCTTCGAAATGAAGCACGCGGCCCGTGTGGGGCGTGTGGTGCGCGTCTTCGGCGCACAGGCGCACTTCGATGGCGTGGCCGTTCAGTTGCACCTGGTCCTGCGTGAGCGGCAGGGGTTCGCCGCGTGCGATGCGCAGTTGCCATTCCACCAGGTCGAGGCCGGTGAGCGCTTCGGTGACAGGGTGCTCGACCTGCAGGCGGGTGTTCATCTCCATCAAATAGAAGTGGTCTGCCTCCAGCAAGAATTCCACCGTCCCCGCCCCCACATACCCCGCCGCCTGCGCCAGCGCCACCGCGCAGCGGCCCAGCTCATCACGCAGTGCAGGCGAAACCGCCGGGCTCGGCGACTCTTCCACAATCTTCTGGTGCCGCCGCTGCACCGAACAATCGCGCTCGCCCAGGTGGATGCAGTGGCCGTGCGCATCGGCAAACACCTGCACCTCCACATGCCGGGGGCGCAGCAGCGCACGTTCAATCAGCAGATCGCCATTGGCAAAACCGGCCAGCGCTTCCGAGCGCGCGCTCTGCAAGGCCGGCCGCAGTTGCGACGCTTCCGTCACGAGCCGCATGCCGCGCCCGCCGCCGCCGGCCACGGCCTTGACCATCAGCGGGAAGCCCACGCGCTCGGCCTCGGCGATGAAAATTTCTTCTCGTTGATCGCTGCCGAAGTAGCCCGGCAGGCAGGGCACGCCCTGCGTTTGCGCCAGCGCCTTGGCGGCCGACTTGCTGCCGAGGGTGCGGATGGCAGAGGGCGGCGGGCCCACCCAGATGAGGCCGGCGTCGATCACGGCCTGGGCAAAGTCGGCGTCTTCGCTGAGGAAGCCGTAGCCGGGGTGAACCGCATCGGCGCCCGTGGCGCGCGCGGCTTCCAGCAGCCGGTCCACGCGCAGATACGAATCGGCCGAGCGGGTGCCGCCGAGCGCGAACGCGGTGGTGGCCTCGCGCACATGCAGCGCGTTCGCGTCCGGCTCTGAATACACCGCCACGGTGTGAATGCCCATGGCGTGCGCGGTGCGGATCACGCGACGGGCGATCTCGCCCCGGTTCGCGATCAGCAGGCGTTTCACTTCGTGTCGCCTCCGGCCCAGGGGGCGGGATGCTTCTTGGCGAAGGCCACCAGCCCGGCCGCGGCTTCCTGGCTGCGCAGCGCACTGGCGAATGCAATGGCGGCTTCGTCGCGCAGGTCGGGCACGCGGCCGCGCAGGCGTTGCAGCAGTTGTTTGGTGCTGGCCACGGCGCCGGGCGCGGCGCGGCGCAGCGCCTGCAGGCGATCGGACGCCATGGCCACCAGCGCATCGTCGGCCACCACCTCGTCCACCAGGCCAATCGCCTGCGCTTCTTCGGCGCTGTACACGCGGCCCTGCAACAGGCACTGCCGCGCGGTCACCTCGCCCAGGCGCTGCCACACGAAGGGCGCAATCTGCGCCGGCGGCAGGCCCAGCGTCACTTCGGGGGTGCCGAAGGT
>Ga0070754_10002359_pt1 | contig 13985 bp, 14 predicted proteins | sample VirMetDEL_Sep_01_FD_75181 | JGI IMG/M metagenome (GOLD analysis project Ga0070754, IMG submission 75181) | Aqueous microbial communities from the Delaware River and Bay under freshwater to marine salinity gradient to study organic matter... | ecosystem: Environmental > Aquatic > Marine >... | reverse complement strand
GGTTGTATATCTACTTGAAATGTACCAAATCTCCAAGACTCACCCGCTGCTGTGTTAGCTAGTTTTAAATTTGCATATCTTCCTCTTGCTCTAGTGTCAACTTTTGTAGTTGATGAGTTTACAGTAAAAGGACTTAATGTAGTTTGAGTATCATCTTGTGCAGGGAAATCTTTAACTGAAAGAGTTATTTGATTATTTCCTGCTAACACTTTGAAGTTAGGTAAAAATCTTCTCATAGCTAGAAATACTTCACTCTGATCTGGTTGTAAAGAAAAACTAAATGACTGAATAAAAGATGTTAATACAGTAACACTACCATCAGGATTAATTTGATCGGTCCCCGTTTCGTGAGCAAAATATGTAGTCTTACCTAATCCCGATGCACCTTGTACTGTAGGAAAACTAGCACTACCTGTGCTATCAAAAGTTGTGCCGTATGGTTGTGGATAAACTAGTGTGTCCATCCAAGTTGTTCTGTTAAAATTAGTATTAGTATTTGTATACCAAGTACCTAGTGGTGGTTGTTTTGCTTCACCATAATTATAAGCAACAGATCTATTATTAAAATCTGATCCTTGTGATGGATACCACCATATAACTTCTGTAAATAAATTATTTAATCCTGCACAAATTTGTTGACCTTTAGTTGTATCTACATCATCAAATACATAATCTTCTACACTACAAGGTAGTGAGTTTACGGTACCATCAAATGCAAAGAAACCATTGTTAGACATCCAGTAAGCAACACCATCAATTTCAACAGCTGCATTCTTACCTATCAATCCACAGTTAGTACCAACTTGTTCAAAACCAAATGTAAAAGGTGCACCAACAAATTTCATTGTGTACAATGCATTGTCAGTCCATATCAAAATATTTTCTTTAGCAATCAACGCTCCCATAATCTGTGTACCATCTTGTAATCTTTGTGTACCTGCAGCATTAGTTGCTAGTGGTGTGTATTGGTTTAATTGTTCTGCGTTTGAAAATCTAATAAACATATTATCTTGAGTTGTTGGATCACCAACTGTAGTTTCTGTACCTAAATGAATTAAGTGTCTAGTTGTAGGAGATACTAAAGTTTCTCTTGATGCAGTAGGATTACCAACTGCTTCATCGGCTTGACCACCTAAAGTATTTGTTGCATCTAATACACCTGTTGCTGTGTAGTATTCTGAATTTTGTATAGTGCTTGATCCTGGAGATAAAGTTCTTCTTGATGCTCTTGTTGTAAATCTTGCTGTAGTAGATGCATCCCATGTATAAGTTTTACCATTTGCAACTGTTGCAATTAATACATCACCCCAGTTACTGAAAGACCATAGACCGGGTTCTAGTACAATTGTTCCAGCATTAACGGCTGCACCCCAACCATTGTATTGTGTAGCGTTAGTAACTATAGCTCCATCGGAATGAATTGCCGATGACGTTCCATTAGTTCCTCTAGTAATTCCAGTTAATTCATTACCAGCTACACCTGTATAAGTTATTAGTTCATTACCTATAGCTATAGTACCTGATGTTGGAAATCCTGTTGATGACGTTAATCTAATTTGTGTTGCTGAACCATTGTTCCCTGCTGTGTTTGCAGCCAACGCTCCATCTAAATCATTTTGTACTGCACCTGTAACAGTTCCACCCCACGCTCCTGAACCAAATCCATAACCATAAGTTTGTTCTGATGGGCCAATAGATACATAAGGTTGTGTAGTTCCAAATGTATTTGTTGCAACCACTGCATTTGCTTGGTTAACTGATTCAATAGTAAAAGTTGTAGAAGTAGGTACTGTTAATACTTGATAAAGTTTATCTTCAAATTCTGCATTAGTTAAACCTGCGTTAGTCAACGCTGTAGCTAATGCTACATTGTCAAATATTACCATGTCTCCATCAATTAAACCATGAGGATTTGCAGTAGTTACTGTACAAGTTTTAGCAGTTGTACTATCTGTTGCAAGCGTAGATACAAAAGTAGTTTGTACTCCTTCGTTGTTATCTACAAAAGGAGTTATATCAAATAACTGTCCTTCAAAATATATAAGTAAAAATTTATCTGTGCCAATAGCAACATATCTATTACCATCTTTATCTACAAAAGAAAATTGTGCTCTAGCTACTCCGTGAATTGTATCGGTAAGTAATGAAGACCAACCTCCTATTTTTTCTGGAAGGCCATATCTAAATCTAGCTAAATCAGAATCTACCCATCTACCTGTTGCTCCAACACTAGTGTCTTGCTTGTCTATTCCAGGAGCAAATTTAATTTGAGTGAGCATCTAGTTGCCCTTATTGATTCGTTGATTTAAATATCCAACCTCTAGTAGCGTTAGTATAAATTAGAGTAAGAGATTGATTGTTAGTAGAAAGTGTTACGTTTTGTGTGTTATCTGTATTAATAGGATTACCGTTTCTGTTTATAATACAATTGTTTGTTGCAAAACCACCGGCTGCAGAACTATCCATGATTGTAATTGTATCTCCTTGAGAAGGAGATGCGGGTAATACTACTTCAGCTGCTTGAGTTGAAGTACTTACAAAAATTGTATCTCCTGCTATTGCAGTATAAGGACTATTAGTTCCACCTACTACATTGTAAAATCCTGCATTAAAAGTACCTAAAAGTTTCATTGCATTTGCACCTGAACCATCTGTATAAAAAGCTGTCGATGACCCTGCAGGTAAAGATATAATACCTGTTCCCGATCCGCCTACATTAGATACTCCAATAGTATAATTAGAACTTGATCTGTCTGTTGAGTCTTTAATTATAAATATTCTTTCAGCACTGATTGGCATAGTAATAACACGATTCGCGGTCAGCGTACCTGTTACTTCTATTAATAAATTTTTACCAGTAGCTGTAGTACCGCCTTCAGAGGATCCATCAGCTAGGTTTAATACTAGATCACCAGTTGCTAATTGATTAGTTGTAAAATAACCAGTAGAGGCTAGCTCTAAAATTTTTAAGTTGTCGTTAGTTATGGTTCCCCATAGACCAGCTTTCTCACCGGTTGCTATAATTTCTAGTTTTAAATCTCCTGAAAATGCCATAATTTTTAATAAGGTTTAATTGGTACCCATACGTTGTTTGGTTCTGGATCAACTGGATTCCAAGTTATAATACCTAAATCATTAACAATACATGTTAACGCTAAAGGATCTGGATTTACAGTCGCTCCTCCAGTAGTTGTAACAAGATTACTCGCTAAAGTCAAAGGATTTAGAGTGGCATTTACTAATGCTGCACCACTAACTACTGAATCTCCCACATCTAAAGTTAAAGGCATAGCTGTTGCTGTTAGATTTGCTTGAGTTGTAATAGTAATACTACCTATATTTAATGTTAAAGGATCGCCGGCTGCTTGTTGAATTACACTTGAACTTGCAATAGCTAAAGGACCAACTGCTATTGTTAAAGGCATAGCCGCTGCATTAACTGCAACGTTGTTGTGGTCATCTATTGCTGCAAAAGGAACTCTTGCAAATGTATCAAATCCAAACAGCATGATTTACCGAGCGTTGTTAGTAATACCATTAGTACCAACTAGGGTCTGGCCTACCGCGTAATAAATATTTGATTGTCCTGCTTGAGCTGAAACATATTCTCCATATAATCGAAAACCATTAGAAAGAAAATCTAATGTTTGAGCATTTGAACTATCTGCAACAGCATCGGTGTTAGCATATAAAAAATTATTTTTACCATTATAGCCAGCCCTTGTATTATCAAAAACTCCCCATTGAGCATTACCGGAAGTACTAGAGTATTGTTTCATAAGTAAAAATGAAGGTCTAAAACCAGTATAAATCATATTAGTAGAATTACCATTAACTGTAAAAGATCCTATTCTGCTATAGCCCTGTACTTCGGCAAAGCAGTAGGCAATTATAGAATTTCCATTTCCATTAACAGCAGTTGAACTACCAACACTAAATACACTTGAAGTTGGAGAAGTATTATTCCAAAAACCAATATCTGCTCCACTTTCGGCATTAGTTTGATTTAAAAGCATAGTTTTGGTATTACCAACAGCTTGATGATATGTGTACCAATCTCCAGTTGCAGATAAATTTTTTGTAATAATCATTTTTGGTGCAACACCTAAATGATGAGGAATTGTCATTCCATTTGTTCCATTACCCTCATATTTTATAATTGAAAAACCTGATGTAGTATTTACTGAACCTGTATAAGTTTTATAAGAACCACTTCCACCTGTGTTACCAGAGACTGCTGTTCCAGCTTTCCAGTTCCATGATGCAAAAGAGTAACTATTGTTATTCGTTTGTGAATTTGAACCTAAAGTAAAACCATCTGTTCCAAAAGCAGTAAGACCCGATATAGTAGTTTCGGCTGCACTTTCATTTGTAGTAACACTTTTTGTTACACCTCTAACTGCATCAAAAGTGTGATGATTATAAGTACCATCTCTAGCTTTTATCCAAGTCCAATCTGGTTGAAAACCTACTCCTGTTAAAGCCTGTGTTCCACTATTACCTGTAAAAAGTTTAGTGTTCATGAAACTAGAACTTTTATTAACTGTTGTATAAGCCATTGTTAGTTTAGTCCTTTCGTTGATAAGGCACTATAGCCCGTTGGTGGTTCATATTTAAAAGTAGAACTTCCATCAGCACCTGAATATGTTGTTCCAGTCAATGCAACTCCTCCAAAAGATCCGTTACCAAAATTTACGTCTAAAGTATCTTGACTAGCTATAACTCCAAAAGCTGCTAAATACATGCCTTGTGAAGTAGAACCTACTGAAGTTATATTAACTCCAGAGGAACCTAATATTGTACCATTTTTATAAAAATATATTTTGTTTTGTGCTGAATCTAAATCTACAGCAGTACCAATTATATCTCCTGTTGTATAAGTTGCATAAGTTGCAAGAACGGTACTTCCACCACTTCCATCTGTTGTTTCTACTTTACCTGTTTTTAACAAACCATAACCATTTAATTGTAAAGGTGCAGGAGAAGCAGTATTTACAAAACTTGGAATAGGTTGAATACCTACAAATGGTGCGTTTGCACTTACCATTTGTGTTTCCCAATAATATTTACCTTTAAACATTGGTATAGTTGCTGTGACACTAGCTTCTCTACCAGAACCTGTAACTATTCTTGTATTGCCTTTAGTAAATGTAGCATTAGCATAATAATTATCTAAAGGATTTAGTGAACTCATGTTAGTTGAAGGTGAATCTTTTGATTGAGTTAAAGTTCCAGTAATTGTATAAGTGTTACTATTACCACTACCGTCAGCTTTCATATCAGCAGCATTAGTAAATGGAAAATAAAATCCTTGAGATCCAAAAGTAATTCCAGATGCAATATCTAATTTAGGCTTCCACTCACCCGTAGTCGTGTCTGTTTCTCCAAAAGTAGAAACATCATAAGTTGAATCATATATAAAATAACATTCTGCCATAGAGCCATCAAATTTATAGTCTACTCCATTATTTTCATCAATTCTTCCTAAAGCTACAAACATAGCACTACTACATAAAAGTCCAAAACCTGATCCAACTTGATCATCACTTTGAAATCCACCATATTCTGTTCTAACATCTTTACCATTAATCCACATTTTTAATCTATCTGCTGCTGTACTTAAACCAGAATCATATGACATACAGATATGGTACCAGGCTCCAACATCACGCAGTCTTGCATTACTTTTAAGAAAACTATCATCACTTCCAGTACTATCTTTTAATTCCCAACATAATTTATTAGAACCACTTTCTAGATAAATTCTTAATCTAGAGTTCGAATAACTATTACCTTTTCGAATCATAAAAATACCTCCTCCATTTGAAAGATCAGGATCGCAAATTTTTATCCAACATGAAATAGTTATTTTTTCTGTGTAAGCTCCACTCATTGGATCTCTTGTTATACATGTACTACTAGCCATTAGTTAAACACTGCTCCTGCTGTTATCCCGTAAGAACTATTACAAGTAAAAGTTCTGTCCGTTGTTTGATTCTGTGGATCTGTTGCTCTGATTATAAATGAGAAGTTTGTAGCACTTCCATCATTTAAATCAAACCCAGTCCCTGAAGATGATATCACACCAGTTGATGTATTTAAAGTACAATTCATACCACCCGCTGTAGTTTGTGTAAGAATTGATGATAATGATGAATAAGTAATAGCACCACCTGCTGCTTCAGATGCTGCAATAGTAAAGATAGTTCCTGTAGTTCCCCCTGCAACAGCACCTAAAGCTGTAGCTGTTGAGAATACTGGACCAGGACTAACTGTTAATAATGCACTAGATGATCTACCTGCTAGACCTGTAGTATTTTCTATTCTTATAAAATAATTTCCGTTAGTAGCTATATTAAAACTAGCTGTAATTTGTGTTGCTGAATCTATGGTAAATGAAGCGGCGTTAAGTACTGCACCTGTTGATGAGTTAACTGCTTCTAAATTTAAACCTGTTAAAAAATTTGTACCTGCAATAACAACTGTTGTTGCTGTGCTAGGTAATATAGTTCCTGGTGTACATGATGTAATTGTTGGAAAACCTGTAACGATTTGATCGTTGGCCCAAGCTAAAACACCACTACCATTAGTCGTTAATACTTGTGCGTTTGATCCGGCACTAGTTGGTAGGACAAGTGTGTATGTAGCGCCTGCGCTATGTGGAGGTGCCTGTATGCCAACTCCGTGAGAATTCTGTGAACAGTTAAGAATAATTTTTCCGTCTTGACTTGAACCGTCGCCTTTAACTGTAGTTATACCTGAACTAACAACGCTATCACTAGTCTTTCCAATAGTAACAACATTACTATCTTCTTTGATAATATTATTACCGTCTTGGTCCTGTATGTTATTTACTTTTACTATACTAGTCATAATTATCTCGCTGTTACCGGTACGGCTGATGTTCCTGAAGTTGCAACAAATGGGTTTTCAGCAAATGCCATGTAGATATTTGTTCTACCAGATGCCATTGGTCCCCAAGCACTACCATTTCGAATTTTAAAACCATTTGAAAGCATATCAATTTGTGCATAGTCAACACCATTATCTGATTCAACATTATTTTTATTTGCCATTAATTCTTTTGTGTTCATATTAGTTGGATTTCTAGTTGTATCAAACATATACCAGTTAGACCAACCTTCTGTAACACTATCACATTTCATCATAACCCAAGATGGTTTAAAACCTGTGTAAACAAATGCATTATTTGTTGAGCCATTAGCAGTAAACCTTCCAAATTTTGAAAAGCCTTTTTTTTCTGCGAAGCAGTAGGCAATATAATCAATACCACTTCCATTAACTGCACTTGTGTTTCCCATAGTCCAAACAGAATTTGTTGGAGATGTGTTATTCCATCTTGCAGATGTTGTAAAAGCTGCATTAGTTTCATTTAAGTATATACCTTGAGTATTACCTAAACTTGCATGATATACTTCCCAATTTTCAACACCCAAACTTTTAATTATAATCATTTTAGGTGTAGCACCTAATCCATGACCAACTGTTGCACCAGTAGTAGAATTACCTGTATATTTTGATATTGAAAAACCTGCTGTCGTATTTACTGATGTGTAAGTAGTATTTATAGAACCATCAGTATTTGATGAACCTTGACCAGTTCCTGCTTTCCAGTTCCATGATGCGTATGTATAACCACTTGCATTTGTAAAAGAATCTCCACCTGTTAAAGTAACACCATCTGAAGTAAATGCAGAAACTGCTGCATTAGTTTCTTCGGCATTAGTTTGATTTGGTCTTATTAATTTTGAACCACCTCTTACTGCATCATACAACGCATGATTAACTGCATTATTCCTAGACTTCCACCATGTCATGTCTGGTTGAAATCCAACACCTGTAACAGTTGTTGTAGAACCTGTACCTGAATGAAGTATTGTGTTCATGTATAAACTTCCCTTGGGAATCGTAGAATAAGCCATTAACCGTATGCCTCCAAATTTTTAGTGTTTAATGCATAATAACCTGAAGGCACCGCATAAGCAAATAATCCTTGGCCATTGCCATCAGCATTTGTTCCTGCTGCTGTTGTACCAAAAAATCCTTCGCCAAAATTCATTTCTGTTATTGTTCCATTAGTATTATGACTAACAGCAAACACATAATCATTAGCTGGTGTTGCAATTGTTGCTGAATGTTCTTCTGCTCCATTTTTATAAAATTTAATTGTTTTTGTTGCACTATTTAAATCAATAGATATACCCATAATTGAACCTACTCCCCAAGTTGTTCCGGTAGAAACAGCTGAACCATTTGTATAATAATTACCATCTTGAAACATACAGTAACTATCAACACTAGAACCTAAATATAATATACTTGTTTGTAAAATTGATTGTGAATCCATAATACCAAAACCAGGATAGTTATTTCCATTTCTTGAAACCATTTCACAATACCATTTTCCAGATGATACACCTATTGTACTAACAGCATTTTTTTGACCTTCACTTGTAGCAGTTGTTTTTAAATTACCATTTGAATAAGTTATAGCAGAATTATCACCAGCAAATAAAGGATTCATACAAGCATAATTATTATCAGGATTTCCTTGTGTCAAAGTAGGAGTTCCGCCGCCCACTGTAAATGTATTAGTATTACCTGAAGTATCTGCGCCAGGTGTAGCTGTATCCATTTTTAATTTAAATCCGTTTGTACCATAACTTGAAATTGTGCTTGCAGCTTGAGGCGTCCAAATGCCCGTCGTTGAATCTGTAGATCCAAAATATGCTGGAGTTAATGCAGTGCCATCGACAAATTCTACATTTGCCATTGAACCATCAAAATATGCACTTCCACCACCATATCTTCCAATCTCCATAGGCACTGCTTCACTTATTCCTAAATCAGCACTTGAACTAGGATTTGTTCTTTGCACAAAAGAAGTTTCTTGTACTCTATTAATATAAATTTTTACCCTATCATCTGCTGTTCCATCTGTACTATCTAAAGCCACTACTATATGATACCAAGCACTAGGATCTCTAAAAACTCTATTTGTTTTTAAATTAGCTACTGCACTTCCACCACTTTCTGCATAGAAATATACTTGATCTACATTATTTATACCAATCGCTGACCAATTTGTACTATTAGCAAAATTAGTCCAAAGGTACATATCTGATGTAATAACACCTCTTTTTACCCAAAAAGAAAAAGTACCTTTTGTAGTACTTCCAGCACTCCCGGGTGTACGTGTTAAATAAGTTGTTGCCATGATTAGTTAAACTGTGTTCCTCCGGTTAATGATGTTGTTATAGTAACAGAAAACGTTCTATCTGTCGATTGTGAATCGTTGTCTGTAGCCCTGATTGTAAAATTGTAAGAAGTTGTTGTAGCTGGAGCCGTAGCTGTTCCTGTTAAAACTGCTGTGTTAGCAGAGTTAGCTAAACTTAATCCCATTACACTTAATGCATTAGCTGTTCCTGGAGCTTCTGTATAAGTCATAGGAAGATCTCCTGTAGCTGTTAAAGTAATAGTTGACCATGCAGTATTTTTAGCTGCTGATCCAACATTACCTATTGCTGTTTGCCAACTAGGTCCATCTGAAATTAATAATAAAGCTGTACCACTTGTTCCAGTTCCACCATCATTATTAGTAACTCTTACAAAATAATTACCTGATGCTGTTGCTGGGATAGTTGCTGCAATAGATGTTGAAGAAGTAAAAGCTACTTGACTAGCTTCTGTAATTACACCTGTTGAAGAAAAAAGTTCAACAGATGATTGTGCTCTAAAATTTGTACCAGTGATTGTTGTAGTGCCTCCTGCTGGAGCTATAGTTGAAGCTGCTGTAATAGTTGGAAAAGTATCTACAACTGGAATAGTTCCTGATGCGCCAAGAGCGATCGTTACTCCGTTAACAGTTATAGAATTATTTGTTAAAGCGTTGTTACCAAGTCCACGACCAGAATTATTTGTAAGTGTACCTGTTACAGTAGCTGCTCCTGGAATAGTAGTTGTAGTACTATTTTCTCCAACGGTTAGAGCTGTGCCTGATCTAGTTTTAATATTGTTTACTTTAATTGTACTCACTATATTTGATCCCAACTAGTTGTTGATTCATTCCATTCATATCTTTCACCATCATCTGGCATAGCACTAGGTGCTTCCCAAAGACAAGTATCTTCATTTAATATCCATGATGCGTAAGGTTTAGGTGGTATAAAAGCATCTCTATCTTCATCATATGTATAACCTATTCCTGCATAATTTTTTCTTAATGGTGTGCCACCATTATTATGAACTCCACCTAAAGTATTGTAAGAAGTCTGTTTCCAAATAGCCCATCCTGTTAATTTAGTTAAAAAATCAATTCCAATATTTTCTTGTTCAACTCCATTACTGTCGTGTAAAACTTCGTTCACTACAGATTGAACTTCTATAACTTTTGAATTTAATCCTATTTTTGCAAAACTAGCCATTATGTTGTGTAACTCCCTGATCCGTTAAATGTTAAAACTGTTTTACCTGAAACTCCTGTAGCAACTGTTGGACTTCCTGTTGTTGTTCCTGAATAATCTGCATCTGGCATACTTAAAATAACTACACCTTTTCCTCCTGCTCCTCCTTGTGCGCCCGGAGCTGCAGCACCTCCACCGCCGCCGCCTGTATTAGCTGTTCCTGCAGTACCTGCAACTGATGAACTTTCTCTACCTCCAGTACCACCTCCACCAGCACCACCAGGACCTACAGTTCCACCTGCTCCACCATTATTTGAACCAGAACCTCCACCACCACCAGCTCTTGTGACTGATGATCCTGTAATTGAAGATGCTGTTCCAGCACCTCCTGTTGCACCATTATCATTACTTGAATTATTACCAGTAGCTCCTGCACCACCACCGCCACCACCACCATATACTCCACCTGCTATGTTAGAACCACCATCATTACCTTGACTTGGACTTGTGCTTGGAGTGTTACCTGAACCAGCATCACCAGCTGATGATGAATAACCTGAACCACCTCCACCTGAACCTCCATCACGTCCTGGTATGGTCGAACCAGCGTCTCCACCACCACCTCCACCACCTGCTGATGTGATTGTAGTTAGTCCAGTTCCTGAAATAGAAGAACTATTTCCACTGGTTCCTCTATCTCCATTACCTCCAGCTACACCACCATCTCCAACTGTTACTGTAAGTGCAACTCCAGCAGACATAGCTTGAGTTGATGTTCTATAACCACCTGCTCCACCACCACCACCATAATACCAACCTCCACCACCACCACCACCAGCGATAACAAGCATTTCTATATCATAACTTTGTGGAGTTTCAAAAGTTACATCATCATCAGAATTAGGAATCCAACCTTTAGTTGCTCCTGAATAAACTATATCAACTGATTGACCTGATGTATTATAAACTGGTTGTGGTGTTACATTGCCTTGAAATTTTAAACTGTTTGGATTTATTGTAACAGAATTAGTTCCCCATGTTCTTGCATAGTCTGTTAAAATAATTCTATCTCCAACTGCAGCTGATCCAGGTAATGTAATAACACATGCATTACTTGTAGTATCAACCCAATAACCTAAATTATTTCCAACTGAAGCTGTTGATGCTGTAATAATTCCTGATTGCCATTGTAATTGACCTGCGATGTTTGTTAAATTTGCACCAGATACTGCTGGTAAAACAGAAGGGAATCTTGCGTCTGGCACAGTTCCACTTGTTAAATTAGTTGCGTTTAAATTTGTAAGGTCAGCTGAAAATCCTGTAGCTGTACCATTGTTTGTAATTGTTGCACCAGAGTCGATAGTAATATTACCACCTGATTTGACATTAATTGCTCCACCTGCAGTTACATTCTGTGTACCTGATTGAGTAAAAGTAGTACCGGCTGGATACTCTACAGTATCGCCTGATGTTCCAATTTTGATAAGCGCAGTATTTGTACTTCCAACTTGAAGTGTAGTACTGCTTTGTGTATCAATTGTATCTACTTCTATTTTGCTCATTATACTATTACCAATGTTCCTGTTACTGTTATTGTATGTGGGAAAGTTACTGGACCAGCGAGAACCGCTGATTCAATTACGATATCTTTATTATTGATAACTTCAGCATGAGTGTAGATTTGTTCTGCCCCAGGCTTATTACCGATGTATACTTCATTGTAATAATCGCTCATATTTTAAACTCCTTAACTTGGTATCGTACTAATCTTGTCAACAACACTTGTAATAACGTCAGCTGCTGTTCCTTCACTTGCGTTACCGTTTAAAACATCACCTGGATTAATTACAAATTTTGCTCCACCTTGTACAAGTTCTACAGAACTTGCTGGTGGTATACTTAAACCTTTTGCAATGTATCTTAAGTTTGCTGTACCAGTTGGTACTACCCAAACATTAATTGTAATTGCATTTGCTAAAACATTTGCAATTCTAATACCAATAACTGCATCTGCAAATCCAGCTGCTGCTGTATCACATAAAGCAGTTGTGCCTGTTCCTAGTTGTCTTGTAAATGATATAAAATTTTGTGCCATAATTTTTCCTTTTTATACTATAAAGCTATTGCCATTGCTACTGCAAAACCAGGACCAGCAGCTCCAACCGCATCCCCATTTTCATCTAAATAAACTGCCTTACTAGAAGGTAGTGTACAAAATACATCTAAAGTATTACCAACACCAAAACTAATTTTGCTAGTATTACCAGAAGAGTTGTCTAAAACTGTATCTCTTGAAAGTGTGTCTGTTGCAGCATCCGTTACTGTTCCAATACCTACTTCAAAAAGATTAGTTCCTTGTTCATGAATAGTATAATAAGTTTTATTACCATTTCCTATTCCTGAAGCAAAACTAATAAAACCAGTTGGTACAGTTGCATTTAAATTTAAAGTGCCTGTTCCACCAGTTGTACTATTTTGTTTTACTCTGTTGTCTAAAACAATAGCCATCTATAAGTCCTACGGGTTTCCAGTTATACTTAATATTGCATCGCCGCCAGTATTGATTGTTGGAAACGCTACTTGAAAAGTTCCGTTAGTAGAAGACTTTGCTCCATTAAAATCTAAAATCGCTACAAGATACATGTTCGCTCCGTTAGTGTCATATCTATATAAAACACCAAAGCCTGCAGAAATAGTTGCAGAAGCCCAAGTTGCATCAGCCCAATCAACAGTTGTAAAGTTTCCTGTTTGACCAACAGTTGCTGTTGATAAAACAGCACCGCCTGCTGTGTAATTTGCTGTGCCTGCAGTATTATTTACTTCAGTTGCAACAGCCGACCATATAGTTGAGTTAACGTCAAAAGGTGGAGTATTACTATTGTAAGTATACAGTGCTAATTTATAAGCTCCAGTAACGTTAGTTCCTTGTCCAGCTCCACCTGCACCAGGATTAGCTACTACCGTTGTGAAGTCATGTTGTGCTTTTAATATTCCTTGTTTAAAAGCATAAGGTACTACGTTTGCCATTTTTTATTTTCTCCTTAATTAATTTTGTGTTCCATAACTTGATGGTGATTTTGATTTAAGTTGTTGACGAAGTTCACCATCGTCGTATTCGTCTCGGCGTCTGTAACCAATTTGTTCAGTTCCATACGTTGTAAGAGCAGTTTGATAAAGCCCTTGGTAATATTGTATCATATCTGACGGGCCTTTCAAGTACCCATATGCATTTACCAGACATCCATATAAAAGTAAATCTTGGTATTTATTTGATAAATAAGTTCCATTTGTAGATGCTGGTTTTCCAGTAGGTAGTGTTGTATTAATTAAACTAATAGGTTCCTTATTATATGCTAAAGTAATAGCATAATCAGTATCTGGCGTAGGAGCTACCACCCAAAATTCTTCATCCCAATTACCATAATATTTAGGTATTCCAACAGCAGATGTACTAGGTGTAGAGTAATATTCTGCCATAAAACTAGGATCTCTTTGTTCTAAAAATACTTGATTACCATTGGTATCTGTAAGTTGAGCATAATTAATAGATCTTAAATCGTC
>Ga0070754_10002356_pt1 | contig 13999 bp, 11 predicted proteins | sample VirMetDEL_Sep_01_FD_75181 | JGI IMG/M metagenome (GOLD analysis project Ga0070754, IMG submission 75181) | Aqueous microbial communities from the Delaware River and Bay under freshwater to marine salinity gradient to study organic matter... | ecosystem: Environmental > Aquatic > Marine >... | reverse complement strand
TTCTCATAACAACAGGATAATACCATGGGATGAAGTTAATAAATTTATACTAGAATCTGTTTAAAGATTTAGTCATAGACGTTCACTTAGATGGAGTAAAGAAGAAACCAGTGTCAAAAAGACTCTAATTAAACTTAAACAATTAATTTTTCAAATAAAGACAAATGACTGATGTTATGATGGATTTAGAAACTCTGAGTACGAGACCTCACGGTGTAGTACTTATAATTGGTGCTATAAGATTTAACCGCGGCGAAAGATGGGATAAAAACATCGATGAAAAGGAACTGAAAAAACTTGATGTTTTCTATCGCAGAATTAAAATTAACTCATGTGTCCATTCTGGACTACACATTGATGAGACAACAGAAAAGTGGTGGAGAGAACAGGAACCATCAGTACAATATGAGGCTTTACATCACCCTGACAGAGTGACTCTCAAAACAGCACTCAGAGAATTCAAAGAATGGTTTGGCTCTGATAGTCGTACAAAAATTTGGGGAAATGGAAGCGGATTTGATTGTTCTATTTTAGGAGAAGCATATGCTCGATGTGGGATAGAAAAACCGTGGAAATTTTGGATGGAAAGGGACCTAAGAACTGTTATGGATCTAGCAGGTCTATATTCATCTGACTTACCCCAATATAAAAAACATCATGCTTTGTGGGATTGCTACAGGCAGATAATAGGATTCCAAATGTGCGAACGAACATTAGCAAGAATATAAAGATACGTAACTACAAAGAAGCTTACTCAAACCAAAATTATTAGATCAAAATGATCATTTTGATCTAATAATAACTGCCACAAATTTGAACTACAAGATTAACTTGGCTAAATAATAAGGAGGATGAAATGCTCAAAATGTGGTACCTACTCAGACAAAATTAGTACGCATATTTCTATCATGCATCGCCTGTTTAATAGGTATATTGTAAACTTTATCACAATTCTGTACCCCTTCATATTTCTCACGCCATTGATGATACGCATTACTTAACTCTTCGCCGAGATCATTGATATCGCTTGTATCTCTAATAATCGAAAACCCGCATCTCCCGTGATCATCACAAGACATAAATGAAAACTTTCCATAATTATCTGAACCAGTCACTGCGTTGTATAACAACATATTATTTTCTTCATCCTTATACAAAGGTACCCAATTAAACACGCTTCCATACCCAATTTGTTCCTGTATAGTTTTACCCCCCTTGCATAATTTTAATTCATGTAGTTCATTTCCTTTCTCTGTATCCAAACATTCTACACACATATCAATATTATCTTCTCTATTCGAATAACGTGCTTCAGAAAGTATCTCTTTCTCACACACATCACAATGAACATTATTCGGTGGAAAAACAATTGTTAATAATTCGTGCTTTCTACACTCTTCAAGAGCGTCTTTTCTTTCTGCCCACTTTTTTGTTTCGTTTTTCACTTCAATTTCTTCTCCAAAACATTTGTTGCACATATCTAAATTGCATACAGTACATCTTTTGAATAAAACACTCTCAGAAAATGTGTGACAGTAATCACATGAACAACCAGGGAACCAAGGATCGCTGTCTATTCCCTCAAATGATTTGATACGAATCTCGTCGTTCAAAATATCCATAAAAAACTCTTCGACATCCTTTTCCTCTAATCGGGTTAATCCAGTAATATCGGGTAATTCAGGCAAGTCCTCATATGATGGTGGAACTTTGGCATATATTTCAGACTCATCTTCTATAACTACAATATGATTGTTTGCAACCTTTGGGTCAATATTTTTAAGTATTTTATTGAGTTCATCAGACATTTATTACAACAAAAGTATCTTTTAAATCGCGAATCATTTATTGATTTCTAAAACAGGTATGTTATTTTCTTTTGCTTTTTTAACTAAATCTTTACACACATTGCTCTGTTTACCAAAAACAGTCACTAAATCGGCATTTTCCAATATTTCTCTATTTCTCTTGTTTCCTGCCCCAGCACCTCCTTTCCAATTAACGGACGATAATTCATAACTCAAGCCAAAATCTTCTGATTTTTTTACAAAAATATTTTTTCTTCCGGTTAGTATCAACTTTATGTCATTTGGTAATAGCTCGAAATAATAACAAGATAAATCCCAGTCTTTCCATCCTTTATTTTCATATATTACATTAACTGGATTCTTTTTAAAGTCGAAATTCTCTATCATCTCTTCCATTTTTCTCCGATCATTCTTAGTTTTTGTAAACGCTTCGTGATAATACTTGGGATATTTTGCTAATCTCACGTGTAACCAAGAAACTCCTAGTCCAGATGTGGAGACCCAATCACCTTCTTTGATAGTTTTCCCAACTTTTTGCCAGAAAGAGACTTGTTGTTTAATGGGAACAGTTCGAGAAAAAGTTGAAATGCTCGTATAGATAGAATTTTTATACTTTCGACATGGAATAACCAAATCTATCTCCTTGCTCAAACTTGGAAATGACAGTGCATTTTTTCTACAATTAATCTTACCTTTAAAAGCATCATTATCTTGTTTTCTCTTGGCCAAAGTACTGCTATCATATACTGCAAATCTAAAGGGCTTTTTTAAATCAACCTGATCACATTCCCAAAAATATGCTTCATATGGAACATGTATTAGTTCTCTTATTAACTTGTATTTAAATGTGTCAATAGTTGCAGGTCCTCGTAAACTTGTTATAACTTTGTCCCATGTCATGTAGCTTCCTCTTTGTACCGCGTAATAAATGTTACCTTTTTTAATAAAATCTATCCCATCAGGAGTAATAATATTATACATAGAAACGTCTATTTGCTTAGTTAGTTCGGAAAATAAATTCTCATCTGGTATCCACTGTCCGAGAGACCCGGTTGTTAGAACAGGTTTATTGAATGGAACAACAGCATCGATATACCAATAATTTGGACCACTTGCCCAGATACTGTTGTGAACAGACTCGCTACATTTTTTAATGCTATGTATATGCATCATGCCGATAATAGCCGAATTAACCCACGGTGTTTGTATGCGAGCAATTTCTTCTTTTACTTCCATACTGCTCCTTAACAATCGTTTTTTAGACGCGGGCTTGCCAGCTGCGTGTACAAAGAGCCAATTTTTACATATATCCTTATCCATACGCCTTTTCCACGTGCGGTTCTCAATATCTTTTACTCCATTGATGATTAAAGAGGCGTATGGCTGTTTTATTGTTAATGCTTTGATAACATGACCATTATATTTAAAGTTCATTTATTTATGGGATTCAATTTATTGATAAATTCAAATTGAACTTTTTAAACAAAATATAGAAATTCCAGTAACCATGGACAACAAAACTCTATCAAAGTATGAACAAACTCTGACCAAATTTGAAAAGGCTAGAGTAATTGGACAACGTGCAATGCAGTTGTCTCTAGGAGCGCCACCTCTTGTGGACATAACAGGAATGCAAGACGCTCTGGAAATCGCCAAAAAAGAGCTCAGAGAGAATAAGATTCCAATAATTATCAGAAGGACGTATCCCAACGGTGAGACAAGAGAATTTGCTGTTTCTGAGATGAACTCAAATTTCTAATACTATTTAGAAAGTTGATCATACAATATAAATGCCTAAGAAAGAAAAAAGGAAGGAAAAAAGGAAAGTAAGAACTGGTTGCCAACATGAATATATCAGGACAGAAGGTATTATCACCTGTGCGCATTGTCCCATGCGTGCAATTCAATACCTGAGCCGCTCGTCCCATAGAGCTACCCAAGGTAATGGAAGATTTGAACCTTAAAGTTCAGGTTTGTCCCGGGAGCGGGAAACAGAATATAAAAAACCCCATATATCCAACTGGATATATGGGGTTTTTTTGCGTTTTTGCAGATCTTTTTAGGGCTTGAACTTTACTAATTTCTAATATTATTTGTATGATATAAAATGAGTCTTGATTGTAAAGATTACAAAGACAATATAAAATGTCCCAAAAAAAGACAGTTTATCAAGAAAACTGTCAAAAGTCCAGTCCTAAAAGTATTGATGGTAGGGTGCTGGGGAGTGTATTGCTGGGATGGATCTGTAAAAATAAGAGCATATAATGCGAAAAAAGGGATCATTGAAGACGAAGATCCTGAGATATACGGTGGAAAAAGCGTAGCTAATGGAATGATAAAGTATACACAGCGCAACAACATACAGGCAATATTTTTAGCTGGAGATAACGTATATACTTTTAATCAACCTAAAGAACTGTTGATACAGGAAGTGAAAGCTGGCAGATCCCCATCCAAAAAAGATTATAAAGGCAATCATCTACTATCTGGACAAAACATTGAAGCGCAGATAAACGAAGGTTTCGTAAAATGTCTTGATAAAGCTCAAGTAAAGGATTTTTACATAGCGATAGGAAATCATGACATACAAAATTGTTATGATCTAAATTATCAACTAAATTTCTCCAAAAATTATCCGATACATAGGTATAGACTACCAGCAGTCTACTACAATGTTATATATAAGATGGAAGGCTACAAAGTTAATTTTATAGTTATTGATACTAATATGTATGAAGAAAGACCAACAACATGTAGTGGATCGGAATACACCCCTAAAATGATTAATGACCAAAATAAATGGGTTATTAAAGTTTTAAGACGTGAGAAATGCCGTTGGAATATTATTGTTGGTCATATTCCATATAAAGCTAATCATCATAAGAAGAAAAAAGGACCGGTTATAAAAAACAACGGTTTGGATGTATTATTCAACACCATTTCTAGATGTGTCGATTGTCCAAAGGTACAAGTATATATGTGTGCGGATGAACATAATCAACAATTTTTATACGATCCGATGCACAAGATGGGACTTGTAGTCGCTGGATCTGGAGGAACTGCCTTGGATCTCAAAATAGTCCGAGGTCCCTATTGGGATGCTAGTTCTGACGAAGGAGTTCGTACTTTTTACTACAGACCATATTTTGGGTTTACACAGTTTAAATTTCTTCCAAATGTATTAACAGTAACATATATCGTAACAGATGTAAAAAATAGAATTACTGGCATGGCTCGACCTATACCGGCTGCTCAATTTACCTTTGATACACAAGGTAACCTTATCGCTGAACACGAGAATATTGATGTGTAGCTACACATCAGTATTCTCACTGTAAAAATTCTATCTGATCAAGAGTCAATGATTTCAATATTAGTGTGATATCGCGCTTGTATATGCTTTTTTGTTCCAAAACAGACTGAATTATCTCTTTCTGGTTCACAGTTAGAGAGTAATCAATATCATCGTCTTCGTCCTGGTGAAGCCACACGTCGATACTTTTCTGTATGCGACATACAGTTTCTCGATTGTTTGAAAAACGGTAGGTAGAGCTATCATAGAATTGAGCAATTTGGAAAGATTTGAGTTTCCAGATGAATGCCATATTCTTCTTGGCAATCTTATTGCGTTCCTTCCGACCGGAGAGAAAATGTTTGAATGCTCTTTGGATAACAAGAGCACTGTTATTCTTTACACCAGTTTGATAGTTCATTTCTATTTCTGGATATTTTTTCTTTTTAATTTCAATTTCTTCTCGGTTGAATAAAATCCACACTGATTTTATTCTTTCCCAATTAGAAGTCAAATTAGCTATTCTATATTACTGTTTTGGTTTCTTTATTGTCATCTTACATTTATTTTTGGTTTTCAAATGTTATCAGATTTGTTTACAAACACAATTAGTAAGAACACCTGAAATAGTATTGTTTTTTACTGTGGTCATTTGTTTTGACAATAATAATACAGTTTGAATTTAATTTTTATTTTTAATTTTTATTTAAATAAATGTCGTTCAAAATATTTACCGATTATAATACTATTTCCATGATTCAATCTAGAATAAAATTGGTAAAGAGCACAATCACAGAAGAAAAGGAGCCTATCCCATTTCCAGTAACTGACAGACAAACCCGAGCATTTGCTATTGTAAACCATGCAGCGAGTACTCAATATGATTATCTCAACCAAGGAACTAAAAAATTTGATTTACGTACTTATTCTACCGGGGGAAAAACATACTATCCGTGGTTATTTAGTAAAACATTAAAACATGACAATAACGGGTTAACTACTATAGAAGACTTGGATAGACTTATAAAAGTTTCCACTACAGAGGGAAATATAGAAAGTATTCAGGATGTTGCGTTGAGTCAAGATCCAAGTAAAACTAGGAAGTTAGAAGGTATAGCAACTGGTAATTCATTTTGGATCAGAGGTTGTGAAACACAGTTGTACGATACAGGTCCTGAATTTTTACTAGCTGATAGTCTAACAAATGTTGGGCAAATGATCGAGGTGTACGAAAAATCTTTATTGCGCGATATTTCTTTCAACGATATACAACTAGAAATCGGGAGCGATGTTTCTAGAGCACTCACTTCAATAAATAATTACAACTCTCTTTCTGCCTATTTAGGTCCAGTGAGTTCTAATAATACTATTACCGGTCAAGAACTTTTTCGAGGTATTGGAAAAGATGAATTAATAGGACCATATGTTTCTCAATATCTTGTTTTACCGTATAGCTACAACGGGATATCTATTGAACAAAAATACCAGGTTGAAAATGATGTGCCTGCTACTGTAAATTATGCTAATTATCTTAATATACAACGAGGAATTATTGGGGGCTCTCCTAACTATGCAGGTTTCTCGCGTTATGCTTATTCTGGAAGAGTTTTAGGAAGTATTGTACATAATGATCCTATGTATTGGGCATACTATAACGCATGTCTAATATCTAAACAAAATGGACTCGAACTTGAATATGATGGAAATAATGTTACAAGTGCGTGGACAGATCAAGGTGCCCCTGATCTGTTATCTGCAATCGCAGAAGTATCTCTAGGATCATTAAGAGTTGCGTGGAATTCAAAATTTAATATAGCGTTAAAACTAAGACCAGAGGCCATGGCTCAGAGAATAGATTATATTCAACAAAATATTTTTACTGGTGGAGCTTTTGATACAATAAAAACAAATTTAATACATGGAAAGGAAACAATAAATGCTATCAAGGCAAAAAACGGTAATTATCTACTGTTAATGATGTACCCAGAAGGATCCCCAACACATCCTTCTTTTCCGGCAGGTCATGCTGTATTAGCGGGAGCATGTGTAACAGTCCTAAAAGCATATGTTAAAACACATGATTCCAATTTTAATCCGCTACCATGGCCTATAGATGCCAAACATAGTTTGGATGGTAATAGTCTTGTATCTTACACTGGATCTGATAAATCAAACATGACTATTGTTGGAGAAATGAATAAACTGGCAAGTAATATGGCGCTTGGACGAGATATGGCGGGTGTTCATTATAGAGCTGATGGCGACGCAGGGATACAAACAGGAGAAAATTTTGCAATAAAATATCTGCAAATAAAACTAAAAGAGTATATTTCTCAATATAATGGTATGATAACAAGTTTTTACCTCGAAAGATTTAATGGCAAATATATCGAAATAACTAGTACGAACATCAATGTGCTATCTTCAAGATAATTTATAAATAAAAGTCCAGACTTTGCATATTACTTTTTTACTTATTGGACCACACCAATAACTTTTACATTTCCATCGGCAAACAATATTCGTGTACCTGTCTTGATATATTCCGGGCGACGGATGAATCTAAATGTTCCCACTGCCTTGTCCCCTGTGCGCAGGATGTGATCACTTGTGGATTCACTATCGCGAGCATTAATCTTATCTTGGATCCCAATCAGTTTGGCTGACTGTCTCATACTACCAAAATGTACAACCGGTTCGTACCCTGGCTTGATAGTTGTACTGTGTGCCTTAAGAACTGTAATATCAGCCTTAAACTCCTTCACAGCAATTTTCTCGCTCTGTGGGGAAATAACTACGTGACCTCTGCGAACACTCTTACGATCGACCTTCTTCAGTCCAAGGCATACATAAGATCCGAATTTTACTTTTTGCATAAGCACCCGCTTGCAGTGAATACTTCTCACTTGGATAGGGTTGTAATCACCATCTGTTGGTCCCAATAGCAGTTTATCACCAACTTTAATCGTACCAGAGATCAGTTGCCCACCAACAACAGTACCAACACCTGGAACGCTGAATGTGGAGTCGATATGCATTTCTACGTCATCTGACAGCGGCTTGACGTTGGTTGGTGTCTTGCCAAGTAAGTTGAGGAATTGTTTTACAAAACCAATCCCGTAACCTGTAACATTGGATACGTAGAAAATCGGAACAACACTCTCACTATGAACGTTCTTCGAACATAGGATAACATCGTCTTTGCTAGACACTTTGTATGGTATTCTACGGAGTCCTGGCATCTTCAAAAGTTTGTTGATAGTTCGGATAGTTTCCTTGAATACTTTCTTCCTGTTTTTGCATATATCGATTTTTGTTACCACGATTGCGAATGGGATCCCTAGAGTTGCGCAGAGAAATATATGCTCATGGGTCATTCTAGGTAGACCCATGTTACCTCCTACAAGGACAAGACATAGATCTGGAAACGATGATGTTAGACCGAGGATAGTGGTTCTGAGATATTTCTTATGACCGCACAGATCGTAAAAGGAAATAACCTTTGAACTATCTCTCACAATATCAGGCCAACTTTTCTTATGGAGACCGTCATAGTTAACTACCTGGCCCTTGTCGTCAAAACCTAGAATGTGGTGAGCGATAGAAGATGTTCTCCCAGAAAAAACCTCGTGTTTGAAGTTAAAGATAGATAGACGGGCAGATCCGCGACCATCATCATTTTTACCTGAAGTCAGAACACCAAGCAAACTTGAATTATGTGTCACAGTAAAATCATCATGTAAATATCGACTATTCCCATCCAACTCAAAACCATAATATTCCTGATCTGGAAGTATCTTAATATCCTTAATTCCTGTAACCAAAACATTTTTAGGACTTTTACGAGGATTTGACTTTTTTCTTGGAAGTAAAACGGGAAACTCTTCAATGCCTTCGCCATCTATACCAAATCTGATACATTTACATTCAACCGGTCCATTAGATCCATTCGTGTATGTAAATGTTGTATATCGTTTGTAAGATGCAAAACCAAGTGATCTAATCACCTCTATCATATCATCACATAATTTCTCATTTTTACGAGCCATAACAAAATCATATCCCCCATTTCTCCCCAAATGGCCATCAGAGTCTATTAACCCCGCTATTACAGCAAGACGAACTTCTCGTGTGTTATATTTATAGATATCTGGAATATGTTTCTCCCGAAGCGAATTCAAAAACTCATTACATGTCTTTCCATAGCTTCTTATACCATAATGATATTTATCATGTTTTGTAATAATATCATATTCACTATCTGCTGTAATTAATGTTGTTCCATCACCTAACCAATAACCCAATATATAAGGATCCAATACAACATCTTGTTCAGGATATGATACAGGAACTCTATATAACTTCAAAACAGACTGCATTCCTTTGGTTAGATCAAGATACTGCTCCAAATTTAGTTCGACTATATCTCCATATTGTATAGAATAAGGATTCTCAGTCAAATCTTCTAAAAATTCATTGGCTGCATCGTGCGCTTCTTTGTCGGTTTCATAAAACTTCATACCTTTACGGTAAAACTTACGACTGTCTCTTTTTAAAGGGAAAAAAGTTGTTTTGAGTTTCGGTAGTGACTTTTCGTATAGAACATGACGAACTCCATATCTTTCTCTGTTCTTATCCCAATATACATAGTTATAGTTAGAACACTTAAAACATAGAATATGGTTTTTGTTTACGTTCAAAGGTTCTCCATTAACCGGAATAATACTATACAACTGTCCGAAACCTTTGGTAGTTTCCAAAACACGTCGAGGTGTACTATCATCACCCATCAACACGTCTTTGGTTGTAATATCTTCAACGTTCTTAATCTGCCCTGAATATAGTTTAATCTTTGTGCCTTTTTTTTGGCATTTGCCCGCGTCCACATTTCCTGCAACTGCAACTTTAATATCTATGTATTTCTGGTCATTCTTCTCCCTGACAAGTATTTCACAAACCTTCTTTTTACTCTCTAGTGTTTTAGTCGAAAGAATAGTTAAACTGTATTTGTTTTCTCTCCCAGCCAAAGACAGGTTGTTAAAGCTTTCGGTAAAATCATCATCCGAAACTCCGACTGGGTTGCCCTCATCAGAAACTCCAATAACATAAATAGCTTCCCCAGATCCTTGGTCCACACGAAATCGCATTTGTGTAGCAATTTCTTGGATTCTGTCAGCTGTTTTGTCTATTAGTGTTGATTTGTATTCTATATTACCAAATTCCTGTTCTGGTTCTCTTTTATTGCCATCTTGCATTTATTTTAAAGCTCTCATGCTTTAAAATAGTTATGTCAATTTTGGGTTTAGACTTCAATATTATAAAATTCTACCATATATTATCATCACCTTTTTTTTGTAAAACACGTATATTACGAATTTTAAAATATGCTTCGCTATAAAATATAGGTTTTGCATTAGAACCTCTAAAATTCGAAGACATACCTCCGTCATAACAACCGTTTTCAGGATCAACACCGTTGTCACTCGCTCTTTCAGTACTTGCATTATAACATTTAGGAATATAGTCTGTCCATTCACTTTTATCATCTACCGAACAATATTCTGGCATAACATTCCCTGCCCAATCACCTCCTAATGATATATTAATAGTTATACCTTGGTAGTTAAAATCACATCCTTCGTTCAAAGCATTAGGACTATTTAAAATATAGGAAGCTATCAATACTTTTTGTTTTTTATATTTACCCATTGTATTTTTTATACTTGGAAACATCGCTGGTGACCATTCATTGGGGTTAGGGTCAGAAGATAATGGTCCGTTTTTTGTAGAAAGAAAATCTTTTGAATAAAATTGTCTAGGAAACCACCATATATTCAAATGTTTTTTTGGACTCCAATCTACTACATAAACACCACCTCCATTTTGGTTAAAGAGCGTACCAAAACTTCCTATAGGAGCGACTACTTGTGAATTCCCAGCACTAGTAGCTGCGCTTTCAGGACAGTTATATCTTTTAACACCATTTTTAGTAACACTCTTACCTCCTCCTAATTCACCTATTTTATGAGTATTATCTTTACAACCAGAATATGGTCCTATCCCATATGAACCAGGATCATTTGGATCTAATCCTCCATTCCAATATGTAACTCCACATACACTTCTAACTCCAGTATTTCTATAATCAGGATCAATATTCTCATCTTTTATAGAATAATTATTATCGTAACCATTTACAACTTCACATATAGGACCACCATGTACTGATACTAGATTTGTATCAGAAAAATTAGTTTGTTCTAATAGATCAACCTCCCCTCCCACTGGCCACATAGCTACAAACACATTTTTTCCTAAATATTCAGATAAATTTTCATCAGGTTTAGATTGTGATACCAAAGGATCATCACAGGTTTTATTATATTTTTCCTTTGTAATTGTAGATTTCGCTAATTTTTTTATACCATGTTTATATTTTTTAGTACCTTTTTTCTCATGATATTGGTCTTTACCCCCTACAAATCCATTTAGCCATAATGCAGGCCATAAACCACAACCTACTGGGCAATGTTCTATATCAAAAATAAAAAGACCTCCTTTGAATAATTTTCTACTTATTAATCTAGGTGCTCCAACTTTACCGTTTTTAATTTCTTTATCTAACTTTATTTTAATACCTTCATCATAATTTTCTATTAAAGAAGGATTGACTGGTATTTCTTGCCATGATATATCACCATTTATATTTTCAATAATTTTACCATTAGCATCTTTTTTAAACATAAATCCATAATCTACCATTCCATGTGTAGGATCGCTACCATCCATATTCGGATTATCCAACAAAAAATGTTTACGTAAATCATCAATATTTTTCATATGAAAAATTTCTTTATAATTATTATTTTTACTGCTATCACCACTATTATTATTTTTAAATATGTATATTAATAATGATAATATAGATAAACATATTATTATAATTAGTAGTATATTCATTTATTATAAATATATAAATATTTATTATAAATATTTATATATTTATAATAAATGTCAAAAAGAAAAAGAAAAAGAGAATCCTCAACAGTAGGTTCTACACAAGATCTTGATGAATGTGCTAGATTATACGTTAAAAATATTTTTTCTAATTACATCGCACAACCGGCCGTTACAATAAAGAAGAATGTTTATACTCCTGGTGAACCTTCTGATGTTACCGTAATTGACCCAGAATCCAATCAATTCACAAAAATACGAACCGAAAAGGATCTTGACAAAATGATTGAACAATCATGGAAACACATAGACACTGCATCATCATTATTTGAATCAGTATTTGAGGCTGTTAAAATGGTTGAAGAAAACAGTTATGCCAAGTTTAAATTAAATAGTGCGGTTGTTAAAGAAGGAGCAATTGTTAGAGTATGGAGTTCTATTAATCAAGTAGATGGGACTGAAAGTCATAGTGTTGTTACTATAGATTATAACAAAAGAAGAGTATCATTTGATACAAATCATTCGGGAAGTATAAAAGTCAGCTTGAATGGTACACAACTACCTGGGGTTGCTCATTGTATTGCTTCACCTGAACAAAGCTTTGTAAAAAAACTTGCACGAGTTTATTTTGACAATAAAGAATATTTTGCTGGGACAGGTAGAAAATCTAGTTTAGAGGGTATAGTTAAACTTAAAGGTATTGGGTTTCTTACTAAAAAAAATATAAAGATACTAAAAAAATATTTAATAGACAATGCTATTAACATGAACCATAACTATATTTCTGAGATATATACTAAACATGGTGATGATTATTACGCTGTACAACCTATATATAGAATTTCGACCAATTTATATTACAATAAATATTCAAATATAGTTTTCAACACATCGAAAAAAATGCGATTTCATATCGATGAGGCAGAACATAAAAACGTAATTAAAGGGAGTAAAATGTTACCAATCAATTGTTCTTCATTTGTTGAACTATTATTTCCTGATATAATATTTAGAGTAAATACAATAAGTTTGAATATGCTGGGAACAATGAAATATATACCAACTGCACCAAGTATGTTGAGACCGACCTATAATTATATGTGTTTGGATACTCTTGATAATCAAATCGAAGTTGTGAATGTCTCTAAGAATCCTAAATTAGAATTAAAACCATCTGTAGAATATAATCTTATAAAAAATCTAGGTGTAATAGCTCTTGCAAAAAAGAAATACGGATCTGTTGCTGCATATGCAGCAAAAGCGGCGGTAGCATTAGCAACTTTCTTTATATGGTCTCTATTACCATACGGGATTATTGCATCAATATTAGGAGGAGCTTATCTTATAATACCTTTAGAATACAGCTTGTATTTTTCCGATATAAGCATTGCTGGTATATTCTCTAATATACAAGAATTATTTTCAAGTGCCTTATGCGGTGGATTTGGGTTCGTTCCAAAATGTGATATTAATACTAAGAGTGTACCAGAGTTAAAAGAAAAATACGGTGATAGACAAATAGATAATTTTATAAAAGTGTTCAAAATGAGAAAACAAATGAAACCAGTATTTAACTTTAATAGCACGAAATACGTTAAGAAATCATGTAGACGTAGATCCGTTAAGAAATCACGTAGACGTAGATCCGTTAAGAAGTCACGTAGACGTAGATCCGTTAAGAAATCACGTAGACGTAGATCCGTTAAGAAATCACGTAGACGTAGATCCGTTAAGAAATCACGTAGACGTAGATCCGTTAAGAAATCACGTAGACGTAGATGTTAAGAAATCACGTAGACGTAGAATGAAATGATTACCACGTATTGGGTCAATATAATACAAGTAAATATATCTATCTTAGTAGATATATTTACAAAATTTCACACACCATTCATCTCGATCTACGTCTTCTAGACTTCCTACGCGACTTCTTCCTCGATCT
>Ga0070754_10002354_pt1 | contig 14001 bp, 9 predicted proteins | sample VirMetDEL_Sep_01_FD_75181 | JGI IMG/M metagenome (GOLD analysis project Ga0070754, IMG submission 75181) | Aqueous microbial communities from the Delaware River and Bay under freshwater to marine salinity gradient to study organic matter... | ecosystem: Environmental > Aquatic > Marine > Coastal... | reverse complement strand
TAAAAGACACAGCCCTAAAAGACACAGCCCTAAAAGACACAGCCCTAAAAGACACAGCCCTAAAAGACACAGCCCTACAGCTTCTGAGGTAAAAAAATTTTTAGCAAGCCACCCTGCGTTCGCTTCGCAAATGGGTCTTAATGTTCATGCTAAATCATTTAGACATAAAAAATCTTTAAACCCACATGCTCAACCATTTTATCCAGGAATGTAATGTTCTACGACTATAATTGTTTGTAATAATTATAAACAATTATTGAATTTTAATTAAGATGATTTAGTTATTACTCCTATTTTTGCAGAGTTTGTAAGAACATAATTCTGTTTTGTTGGGTCTAATAATGGTGTTACTGGTGTACCACCCTTTCTTCCACAACTTCCAGCTCTTAATGTTCCCTGCGGCGTTGGAGCGGTGCTATGAATATATGGACCAGTAATTGGACCAACCCTACATTTAGGTGGAACTACATATCCACTATTTCTACATCTACGCCGAGCATTTGCAGTTTCCAAAAAATTTGTATGACTACCATAAAGATTATTAGCATTAAAAGATAAATTCGCATTATCTTTAGCAGGAATACTTCCTTTACCAATTGCATTATTTTTTCTTCGAGCAATAAGTTCTGCAGAACTCATAATTTGATTTTGCTTTCCATTCACAATTGGCTGATATGACCTAGTTGGACCCTGTCTATGTATAGACCAACCTGTTGGTAATGTCGAGTATGAAAATTTATTTGCACCACCAACTTCAATTGTCTGTATTGGTGTTTCGACATAAGGATCATTCTGTCCATTCGGTTGAAGAACATGACTATCTACTCTTACAACTGAACCCCCTGAACCAGGTTTAGAACCACTTGGATTTACTAAGTAAGCTGTCGCCGTAGAAGACCTAGTAAATATCTGTCTTCCTTTTGCAAAAGTATTTGTTCCATCTGCATAACCAGTTTTTTGAGGCATACCTCTATAAACATTCGTCGCTCCATTATCAATATTTTGTTTTAAAGGAATACTTGCTGGGTTTGAACAACTATAATGAACTACTGTTGTTGACATATATATTAGTATAATATGAAAATTTCACTAAATATATTAATCTACAATATGATATTCTACTAAATTAAATATTAAAAATACAAGGATATTATATATTATGTGGCTAAGCTATATATATTTATTGTTTACATTTATTCATCCAAATTCTTTAATTACTACAATGCAACCAAGAATAGTCCCAACAATGGTAGACAATAATTTTATCAAAAAAATAAATAATAGTGAACCTAGTAATATTGTACTATTATCTAATAAAAACACAAATAAATTAGTTAAAAAATGGTTACATCAAATTACGGAGAGCGATTTTGAATATCCAAATTTTATATACAATGAACTAGTAAATACTATTACATATACCATAATTAATCATACAAAATATACGCTTTATGTAGGTTATAAAGAGAATACTGATGATGAGCCTATTTATATTTCATGTTTAAATCTCAATCCTGAAAAACGTATACTTAGTGTAGAACTTATATGTGATTCTCCATTTATTACAGAATCTAAAATTACAGAATTTAAAAAAGCTCTAAATACTGTTAGCCAAAATAGTGGTGTATTTTTAAATATTAAACCACTACGTTACCTAGAAAATCAACGACATTATCTTGATTTTACTCTGTTTAATTAATTTTTTCTACAGTAACATTTACTACAATAACAAATGTTTCGACTACGGTCCAATGGCTCATCAATTACATCATGTATCCAATTATGGTCACATTCTTTTATAAGAATCTCGTCAATGTCGTTTAATAAGGCTTTTTGTTTTTCCAAAAATGTTGACCCAAAGAATTCAATATTTATACTATATGTCGCAAATACTTTATAAATATTTATATCCTTAGAATTACTTACCAAATTATTTTTTGATTTTTCAAAAGATGTATGTATATTATTGATTTGTTTTTCAACATTAAATTTTAAATTAATTAATTCTTCAATATTATGCTGATGTGTGTCATCTTCTTCATTGAAATTATCAAATTGGTCTTGCATTTTTTACAACATTATTTATAAATAAAAAATATTTTTTTCAATTTTTATTTTTTATTTATACTCTTAAAGATTTAAAATAATTTACATATACATTCGTTTCCAATTATCATTTCCCTCTTCAGTTTCTTTTTTAATTAATTTATCTACTATTTCTGTTGTTACCGTAAAAGGAAACTCTACCTTTAATGCCTTGTCTTCTTTAAATAATGATGCATCTGGACTCATTAGTCGATACAAATTTAGTTTTGTGTAAATGATTTCTAAGCAACGCTTTAAATTTCTAACACCATCCTCTTTCTCTGTATATTTATCAATAATATGATCTAATGTATTTTCATCAATTATAATATTACCTTCCTCAAATTTAATCTGTTTATGAATTGTTGGTAATAGATAATTTTTAGCAATAACTTTCTTCGCATCATTATCATACCCTTTAGTAGCAATTCTATACATTCTGTCTCTTAAAATAGGATTTACTCTACTTTCATCATTATAACTAAAGATAAATAATGCTTTACTTAAATCAAAGTCTATCTCCGAAAAATATTTATCATGATAACTACTATTTTGTGTAGTATCAATTAAATGTGTAAGAATTCCAATTATCTCCTCACCTTTTGGCGTATCACTTACTTTATCTAATTCATCAAAATATATAATTGGATTACTACACTTTGTTTGAATTAGTATATCTACAATTTTACCCCAAGTACTACCCTCATACGTATATCCATGTCCTTCTAAAAAGCTACTATCAGTTGCTCCACCTAATGCTATTAGCGCAAATGGCCTATTTAAGATTTTACTAATTCCTTCCTTAACTAATGTAGTTTTACCTGTTCCCATAGGACCTTTAATTGCTATTGCACTACCAACTGCATCTGGATTTACAATCCATTGTCCAATTAACTGCATAATTTGCATCTTTGCATCATCTAAACCATATACTGCTTCATCTAATGTTTTTACCGCATTCTCCATATATGTATTACATTTGTCTAATCCATCACTAATTGTTAAAGGTAAAGTTTTAACTTTATTAAACGGAATTCTCATAAAAGTATCTACCCAATTTTTTAATTTGAAATATTCCCCTACACTTGGATCCATATTTTCCATCATACTTAACTTTTTTAATGCTGCAATTTTAAACACCTGAGGAATATCTGCTTCTAAAAGTAAAATACGATATGGCTTTTCAACAGTTGATGCATTATTAATTAATTCTAATTCGTCAATCATTTTATCTTGTGATTCTAAGTCTAATTCTGTCTTGAAATATTTTACAGCATTTAAATTATTTTTTTCAGTAAGAAGTTTATTAAATTTGGCTGCATTTTTCTCGATTTTCCGTTTTTTCTTTCGTGCCTCTTTTAATTCTTTTTTATCTACTTTTTTTGTTGCAAATTTTTTTGGATAATCACTATATAAAGACCGTTTAGCTTTACTTTGTTTTTGTTTATTTGCTGCAACAACTAATTTATTAATAAAATCTTCTGCATGTTTTTTAGCAATAAGTCTTTGAGTTAAATCCTGTAATCCTAATTCTGCATTTCGAGATTCCTCAAACATAATTAATTGACTAGTTTCATCATCATCCTCATCATCATCATCATATTCATCTTCATCTTCATCCTCATCTTCATCCTCATCTTCATCATCATATTCATCTTCATCCTCATCTTCATCTTCATCCTCATCTTCATCATCATATTCATCTTCATCCTCATCTTCATCTTCGTCTTCATCTTCGTCTTCCTCATAATCTTCGTCCTCATCTTCATCATAATCCTCATCGGAATATTCAGTTTCTTTATATGGCTGATTATCCTTCTCCACTATATTTGCTTTAGCAATAATTATATTACATGGTTGTCCATCTGATAGAGCATTAAGAACTTTTTGTCTTTTATTATCAAAATTTCTCCTTAATTTCTTTGTAGCAGCAACTTTTTTTTTCATAAAATTAGATGGAAATAACTCGGAAATAAATTCACGAAATTTCAATTCATCTATTTCATTATTACTATTATAACCATCGTTATCTGAAAAATCACTATCTTCATTGTAACTAATATGCTGCTGTCCAAATTTTTTGGATCTAGTAAAATATCGATGGTTTCCGATTGTTGGAGAATTACATGATGATTCCATTATATAATCTACTGTAACATTATTTAAATTATTAATTTTTTTATCATCAATTTTGTTAAAATTGAAAATAAAACAACCTAAATATTGTTTTGTTAATATAAGGAGGATGTCTGCAATAACTGGAACCTCAAAAGATAATTCAGCTAAAATTATTGGAATACAATTCAGCATTTTATCACCTGATGAAATCAGAAAAGGCTCAGTAGCAGAAATTACTAATAGAGATACATATATTAACAACAAACCTGTAATTGGAGGATTATTTGACCCCCGAATGGGAGTTCTAGAACCAGGATTAATCTGTCCCACAGATGGTCTAGACTATATGCAAACACCTGGTTATTTTGGACATATAGAACTTGCTCGACCTGTATTCTATATACAGTATTTAAATACTGTTATTAAAATTTTACGGTGTTGTTGCATTAAATGCAGTAAATTATTAATTAGCAAGGAAAAACATAAGGAATTACTTAATTTACTACCTGATGAACGTTGGACACAAATATTTGCATTAGCAAGTAAAATTAAGCGATGTGGTGAAGCTACAGATGATGGTTGTGGATGCAAACAGCCTAGCAAAATTAAAAAGGAAAATTTGGCAACATTAATTGCTGAGTGGGATAATGTTGATACTGGTAGTGAGGAGGGTGGTAAAGTATCTCTTAAACTTACACCCGAAAAGGTTATTAAGTTATTTAGACGAATCTCTGATGATAATATTAGTTTTATGGGATTTAGTCCTACTTGGTCTAGACCTGATTGGATGGTTTGCCAAGCTCTAGCCATTCCCCCGCCAGCCGTAAGACCTTCTGTTAAACACGATTCACAGCAACGCAGTGAAGATGATATTACACATATTATTGTAAATATTATTAAAGCTAATAAAACTCTTCAAGAAAAAATCGCTCAAAATGCGGCTGGTACAGTAATTGATGATTGGCATACTGTATTACAATATTACGTTGCAACTCTGGTAGATAATAAGATTCCAGGTGTTGCAGCTGTGGCCCAACGTTCTGGTAGACCACTTAAATCAATTAAAGAACGTCTTAATGGAAAAGCAGGCCGTGTTAGAGGTAATCTTATGGGTAAACGCGTTGATTTCAGTGCTAGGTCTGTAATTACTCCAGACCCACAATTATCAATTCGAGAGCTTGGTGTGCCACTTAAAATTGCTAAAAACATTACTAAACCAGTAACCGTTAATAAAAATAATATGAATTACCTACTTAAATTAGTAAGAAATGGTCCTGATGTATATCCTGGTGCAAAAATTTTAGAAAAGAAAGGTGGTGAAAATGTATCGCTTAGATATATTGATAGGGCATCAATTAAACTAACTCCTGGCGATAAAGTACATCGACATTTAATGGATGGAGATGGAATTTTATTTAATCGTCAACCTACTCTACATCGTTTATCAATGATGTGTCATATTGTAAGAGTTCTATATCAAGGTGACACATTCCGTATGAATGTTGGTGATACTAAACCTTATAATGCGGATTTTGATGGTGATGAAATGAATTTACATATGCCACAAGATGAGGAGGCTGAAATTGAGTTATTAAATTTAGCTGCTATTCCTACACAAATTATCAGTCCTGCAAATAATAAATCAATTATTGGAATTTTCCAGGATTCACTATTAGGTTCGTACACTTTTACGCAAGATAAGATAGATTTTAATGCTAGAAAGGCTATGAATCTTATGATGGGTATTAGTACTGTTGATACTAATAAATTTCCCATTGAAAGAGACAGCATATCTAATTTCGATATATTGACACAAATTCTACCGCCAGTAAGTCTTAAATATAAAACAAAAAAATTCAAAGATGGTGAGAATTTAAAAACATCTAATAATGTTCTTGAAATTAGAAATGGTGAATATATACGAGGACAAATTGAAAAAGGTGTACTAGGTGACGGTTCTAAAGGTTTAATTCAAAGAATTTATAATGATTTTGGTAATCGAGCATCAGCTGACTTTATTGATAATCTTCAAAATATTGTTACTGAATATATGAAATATAATGCCTATAGTGTTGGAATTAGTGATTTAATTGCAGATTCACAAACTAATGATGATATTGCTGAAGTAATTACTGCTAAAAAACGGGCTGTTCACGATTTAATTGATCAAACACATCTTGGTATATTTGAAAATAAGACAGGAAAAACCAATAATGCTGCATTTGAAGACCAAGTTAATAATATATTAAATAAAGCTATGAATGAAGCTGGTCAAATTGGACGGTCTAGTCTACATCGCGATAATCGCTTTGTAATTATGGTAAATGCTGGTTCTAAGGGTAGTGAATTGAATATTGCTCAAATGGTTTCCTGTCTTGGACAACAAAACGTTGATGCTAAACGAATTCCATATGGTTTTGATAGTAGAACATTACCACATTACACTAAATTTGATGATTCGCCAGGTGCTCGAGGTTTTGTTGAAAGTTCATTTATTTCAGGACTAAGTCCGACAGAATTATTCTTTCACGCAATGGGTGGTCGTGTTGGATTAATTGATACTGCTGTTAAAACTAGTCAAACTGGTTATATTTCTAGACGATTAATTAAAGCATTAGAAGACCTTACTGTTCGATATGATATGACTGTTCGCAATAATAAAGATAAAATCGTGCAATTTCGATATGGTGATGATGGATTTGACCCTATTAAAGTTGAAAATCAAATCATTCCACTTGTTCAGATGAGTCGGGAAGAAATATATGCATACTTTCAAATCTCCTCCGCTAAAAAAGATGATGTAATTAGTATATTTAATACTAAATCTGCACGACAATATAAGCAGGAAAAGACGCAACTTAATAAAAAGATTGAAACATATATAAATTACATGAAGGAAGCACAAACTGATATAATCAATAATGTATTTAAAAATGTCTATAATAAACAAGTGCATTTACCAGTATCATTTACTCATATCATTGCCAATATTCAAGGACAAGAAAATTTAGATGCTAATTCTCAAATAGATATTACTCCATTAGAAGCGTTCAATTTAATTGAAGATACATTTAAAAAATTAGAGGAATATACATTTACTCCTCCTACAAAATTATTTAAAGTATTATATTATTTCTACCTCTGTCCTAAAGAACTTTTGATTATTAAACGATTTAATCGTAATGCATTAACATACCTACTTGATATTATTGTTCGAATGTATAAACAAGCTCTTGTTAATCCTGGTGAGTCTGTTGGTATTATTGCTGCTCAATCTATTGGTGAACCTACTACACAGCTAACTCTTAATACTTTCCACTTTGCTGGTGTTGCATCTAAATCTAATGTAACTAGGGGTGTTCCCCGTATTGAAGAAATTCTGTCTCTATCAGAAAATCCCAAAAATCCATCATGCACAATCTTCCTCCCAAGAGAACTTGAACATGACCAAACCGCTGCTACTAATCTTATTCATAAAATCGAACATACAAAACTTAAAGATTTAGTCAAAAATGTAACAATTTGTTTTGACCCTGATGATTTAAATACACTTATTAAAGACGATGTCAATACTATTCGGCAATACAAAGAATTTAGCGAAGTTCTAGACCAATGTTTTAGTCAAGAAAAAGAGGTTGAAAAGGCTCAATCTAAATGGGTTATTCGTATGGAAATGGACCAAAGTACAATGTTAGATAAGGGTATTACAATGGATGACATTAATTTTGCACTACAGACAGCATATCAATCAACAATTACATGTGTTTATTCTGATTATAATTCTGATAATTTAGTCTTTAGGATTAGGCTTGATGCAATAATTGCTGGTGGTAAAAAGAAACCCTCTGTTACTCATGCACTTGATCAATCCGATGAAATATATATACTTAAAAATTTCCAAGATGAACTATTAAATAATCTAGTATTACGTGGTATTAAAAATATATCGAATGTATTACTTCGAAAGATTTCCGATTCTGTTCATGAAGAAAATGGCAGTTATAATAAAAAAGAAATTTGGGTTCTTGATACTGTAGGCACGAATTTCTTAAAGATTCTTGCATTAGATGATATTGATGTTAATAAGACCGTAACTAATGATATACTAGAGGTGTATAGAGTACTTGGCATTGAGGCTGCTCGACAAGCTATTTATAATGAATTTGCTGAAGTAATTGAATTTGATGGTAGCTACATTAATTATCATCATCTAAGTTTACTATGTGACCGAATGACTGTTAATAAGGGTCTTGTTTCAGTATTCCGACATGGAATTAATAATGATGATATTGGACCAATTGCCAAAGCATCGTTTGAAGAAACACCTGAGCAATTTCTTAAAGCGGCTCGTCATGCTGAACTTGATAATATGCGCGGTGTCTCAGCTAATGTAATGTGTGGACAGGAAGGATTCTTTGGAACAGGAGCATTCAAGGTATTACTAGATATAAACGAGGCTACTAAGTACGAAGCTGAAGAATATGAAGTAGAAGATGATGATGAATTAATTGAAAAAGAATTTGGTGCTATTGCTGATCCAAATGACCCATGTAGTCTTAATAAGATTGTATTACAATCTAACGTAACAAATATCAAGCAGGTTGACCTTGGTGTTGATAATGATTTCGATCCATTTGCATAAGCATAAATTGGTATTACTAATTATATTAAAACGATTACAAACATTTAGGTTAATATTTAATTAACTGCTTATTAATACATATATAGAAAATTTGACTTAAATTTTTATATATGTATAAATTATGTCTCTATTTGCTGAAATTTTGTCGAAACAATTACCAAATATCGAGTTTCCCAGTGTAAATGCTGCTTCAATAAATAATTTACAATTATCATTAAATTACAATAGCCTACATCATGTAGGGGTAAGTTTACTTTACTATATATACTACCTTCCATTTGCAGCAAAACCTATACAAAATAATAAAAAAATTTTCGCAAATAAATTTGATATTCTTAACACTTTTGTGATTGCCAATGACACAATTATGCAACACGAAAAAAACTATTTTTTTACTAAATTTACAAGTACACAAAAAACCTATAATAGTTTTAGGCGCCTCGCGCATATTTGTAAACACAAATACTGTAAAAAATTTGGAATTACTACCGATTTATGTTTCACTGAATTTAGTAATTTTAAATCTAATATGTTAATAACATTATTGGAAAATAACATTTCATATACATTCAGAATTGCTGATTTAGTTAATATAATAAATAAATCACTAACTCATTCATCACATTTTTTCGCTGACCCTCAAGAAATAAAAAATCCTTATACAAATTTGCCATTTACACTTCATAATCTCTATAATATTTATTTTAAATTGAAGTCTTCCAATTATATTGTTCCAATATTATTTGAAATGTTTTTCATTAGTGGATTTACTCTAAATAAATTTAAAAATCATAATGAATGTTATATTCGCGATAGATGTATTGATAATTTTATTAAAAATGCTTCTGTTGATGAACAATACGAGCATATAATGAAAATGTTCTATGTCCATAATTCATCCATATACTTCAAAATTGACCCATACTTTCCCCGCAATAAATTAGCAAAAATATTCAAAAGGTATTTACATTCTTTTTTATTAGAGGAGTACTCATTAAATCCACATGTTCGAGAAGCTAATAGAATTCATTTAGAGTACAATTTAACTATATTTTCTCAATTAAATCCTGATTTTGGTAAAAGAATATGGATAAGAAAGCGTAGAACTTCACAAATTACCAATACATTTACATTTCATGACAGTGTTATTGACACTGATGATTTAATACAATCTAGATTTGTTGGTGTAGGAAGATATTTAGCTACTCCATCACCTAGAGTTCCTGTACAAACACAAGCTCTAGAGCAGCAAGCCGAAATGCAACAAGATAGAGTGTCTCATGCTGAATCAGAAGAAGAATCTACACCAATTGCACCTGCAGAAGCATTAGCCATGGATGATGATGATGATGAAATTCATGATACTTTTGATGATGATGATGAACGTCAAGTTGATTATACTATTGATGATGATGACGTTGATGATGCTGCTGATGAATCTGAAGCTGAAGAATATGAAGCTGAAGCTGAGCCCCAGCCTGTAATGCTTAGTTCAAGAGCTAGATCATATTTAGCTAACCGCAATCTTATGCCAGATTACAGTGAAGAAGTTGACAATATTGACACTTCAAATAGATATCCTCTTACAACTGCTTATCTTAATGCAATTATAGATGTAAGTAATAATAACACTCTTAGACCTCGTCCTAGTATTTTTAGAAATCAGTATATTTAAATGCGAGAAGATGTTATAAATAATATATTTATAATCTTTAATGAAAATATTATTTGTTACTGGCGGTGCCGGTTTTATTGGGTCTAATTTCATTAACAAATTGTTCGAACATACTGATGAATATCACGTTATTAATTTTGATGCTCTTTACTATTGTGCTGACCAAAATAACGTTAATGAAGAGATAAGGAATGGTGACAATTATCAGTTTATACACGGCAACCTGCAATCTTACGATCTTTTGAAATATATTTTTGAATCAAATCCTGTTACGCACATAATTCATTTTGCCGCACAATCTCATGTCCAAACATCATTTACAGATTCACGTCAATATACTTTAGACAATATAGTAGGAACTCACAATCTTCTTGAAGCAGCTAGACTCCATTGTCCTACTTTAGAGAGATTTATTCATTGTTCTACTGATGAAGTTTATGGTGAATCTATGTTAGATGTAGATGAAAAACATAAAACAGAACATTCGGTTTTATGTCCTACTAATCCTTATGCAGCTTCAAAGGCTGCTGCTGAGTTAATGGCGCAATCTTATAATCATTCTTTTAAGATGCCGATTATTATAACTCGTGGTAATAATGTTTATGGACCAAATCAATATCCAGAAAAAGTAGTGCCTAGATTTATTCAACAGCTGAAGGCTGGAGAGAAAATTACAATTCAAGGAGATGGTTCATGTGTTAGAGCATTTTTACATGCTTATGACACTGCTTCAGCATTTATTACTGTATTAGAAAAGGGCGAAGTAGGAGAGATATACAATATAGGATGTGATAAGGGTATGGAATATTCGATTATGGATGTTGCAAAGATGCTTATAAAGAAAATTAAGGAGACAGAAGATTATGATAAATGGATTACATATATAGAAGATAGACCATTCAATGATAAACGATACTATATAAGTAATCAAAAACTCAGAGATTTAGGCTGGAATATTTCTATTAGTTTTGAAGATGGATTGCAAGAATTAATTTATGGTAATTATAAAATTAACAAAAAATATTTAAAAAAAATAAATTGTCAAAATGATAATTACAAATATTTTGGAGAATGGATTAATAATATAGATATATTAAAAGAAGAATACAATAAAGCTTTACCTTTTGAACATATTAAATTAGATAATTTTTTAAAAGAAGAATATGCAGAGCAAATTTATAAAAACTTTCCAGTAGATTTTGAAAATTGGCATAAATATTGGAATCCAATTGAAGTAAAATATGCAAATGATAATATTGATACTATGGATAAATCTATAAAAGATTTATTTTACTTATTATCAAGTAATAAATTAATTAAAACTTTTTGTGAAATTACTGGTATAAAAGATTTAGAATATGATCTTTATTTACATGGTGCTGGATTACATGCTCATCCACGATTCGGACGATTAAATATGCATCTTGATTATGAAAAACATCCAAAATTAAAAAATAAACAAAGAAGACTAAACATTATTTTATATTTAACAAAAGATTGGAAAGAAGAATGGAATGGCGATAATCAATTATGGGATAGTAATATGAAAGAGTGTGTTGTAAAAACATATCCAAAATTTAATTCAGCAATTATATTTAAAACTAATGAATTATCATGGCATGGATTACCAGAAAAGATATTGTGTCCTGAAGGAACTTTTAGAAAATCGTTAGCATATTATTATATCTCTCCATTAGTAAATAAAAAAAATGAAAATAAAATTGGCAATGATGGTTCAGGATTTAGAACTAAAGCTGCTTTTATTAAAAGACCAATTGATGAATATGATGAAAGAATAGAAGCATTATATAAAATTAGACCGTATCGTAGAATAGAACCTGAAGATATGGATAAGATATGGCCCGCTTGGACTCCTGAAATTTTATAATTTTATAATGTTTTTTATTTATTTAAAAACATTATAATATAGTATATAGTAAATGAAATATATAATTCTCTCTAATTTAGGTGAATATAATAATTTAGGACATGAACTATTTTTCACAAGAAAAATATTATTTGTATTATTACATCATAATTTAATAAAAACAGATGTTACTTTAGTTACTTCTTATAATGACAGAAAATTTCTTTATAATAAATATTTTAATAATGTTATTACATTTAAAGAATTTGACTCTATTTCTACACAATTAGAAGACAATGATATTTTAGATTTAACGTGTTATCTTGCAACTAATTATATCGATACTATAAAAGAAATAAAAAATATGGGTTTAGATAAAGAAATCTTATATGAAAATGAAATATTTAATAATGTAAATACAGTTGAATTTAACAAACTTATTTGTAATTTAAATTATTGTGATACATATAAATATAATAATATTATAGATAAAAAATTTTTTGTAATACATATTCGTCCTACATTTAAAAAAATTAATTATTTATTGGAGTTTATTCGGTTTTGTGATTTAAATAAAAATCTGAAATGTATAATATTTACTACATTAGAAAATATTGAATATGAATACCAAACTAGTGATCTTCAAATGTATGCTTCCTTAATGGCACAAGATAATTGTATTGGTTTATTATCAGAATGGTCAGGTGGTGGACAACTAGCTCAATTTTGTGCTAAAAAAATAATATTCTATTATGATTACTATCCACATTTCTATCATACTGATAATGTTTTAAATTATGAAAAAGAAAATAATAGTGGTTTTTTTAAATGTTGGGATCATTATAATCCAATTGGTAGTAAAAAAATTTTTATTAATAATGAAGAACTTGAAGATATGAACAAATTATTATCAAATTTAGTAAATTAAAATCTTACTTTTAATATAAATAAATTTTATAATAAATTAATTAAAATATAAAATTTATTATAAAACATATTTAATATAATGATTACAATTCCTGTTTGTCATGGAGAATTAGTAGATAAATTAACAATTTTAAAGATTAAAATGATGAAAATGTCTGAAAAAAAATTAGAAAATGTTACCAAAGAATACAATATGTTATTACCTTATCTTGAAACGATAGGAATTAATGAAGACGATAAATTATTTAAAGAGTTATTTAAAATTAATTTAGAATTTTGGGAATATCATGATTGGCAGAGAGAACGATTTAATAAGTGTTTAGATGAAAATTTAATTGATATAGAACTTTATAAAAAAAATCGGTATGAACATATAATGAATGATAATCGTGCTAGAATAAAAAAAGAAATAAATATTTTAACAAATTCTAATATTATAGAAGAAAAACAATTTTTAAATTATAATATTTAAAAAAATTGTGCTTAATTATACTATTATATTAAATATTTTATAATATTTTATAATATTTTATAATATTTTATAATATTTTATAATATTTTATATATATCTAAAATATAATACTAATATGAAAATTGGAACTATTGGAAGAGGAATGGTTGGCGATGCTATATATAAAGGATTAAAAAGTCTAGGAAATGAAATGTCCTTCTATGATCCAGTTTTTA
>Ga0070754_10002353_pt1 | contig 14004 bp, 20 predicted proteins | sample VirMetDEL_Sep_01_FD_75181 | JGI IMG/M metagenome (GOLD analysis project Ga0070754, IMG submission 75181) | Aqueous microbial communities from the Delaware River and Bay under freshwater to marine salinity gradient to study organic matter... | ecosystem: Environmental > Aquatic > Marine >... | reverse complement strand
TTTCTTCTCCTTTTCTGTCTTGGGTTTGAATATGTGGTTCCAGTTGTCTCGGTAGGCTTGGGTTGTTTTCTTCTGCTGCTCTTGTTGGTAGGCATACTCTCTTTCAATGTCAGGCATCTTCATCCCCCTCATATTCTTCAATGAAGTAAGGACTAAACTCTCCGAAAGAGTTCATATAATCTCTACCTAATTGGTCAAGAACTTCTTCAGCTTTCTCCTCCGTATCGTATGTGGCAACATGTTCATACACTTTCTTAAGGATAAAATACTTCATTATCCGCACTCCTTTTGTCCAGTCTCAGGGTCAATGAAACAGGCGGCACCGTCCTCATACACATCCTCTTCAGGCTCTACCTTGTTCAGGATACCGTAGCGTTTACCACTGGGACGGAAGGTGGTGACTCCTTTCAGCTTACCCTTCCATGCCTTGAGGTAGGTATCCTTGAACTCTTCGAAGGTGACATCATCACCCACGTTCAGGGTCTTTGATACGGCTGAGTCCACCCAAGGCTGCACTGCAATCTGCATGTTGAGGTGGTCATCAACAGACAACTGATCCGCAGTCTTATCCTTGAGGCCGTGGTAGTTCCATACGTAGTCCTTCAGAGGGACGATCACCTTACCTAGGTCTGTCTCCACAGTACGGTGTACCTCGTACGCAAACACCGGCTCAATGCCACTGCTGATGTTGTCAGCGGTGAAGGAGATGGTACCTGTAGGGGCAATGCTGATCAGGTGACTGTTACGCATACCCTGTTGTTTGATCTTGGCTTTGAGATCATCAGGAAACTTCTGCATGAACTCGTTATCAAGGTACTCTTCACTGAACAAAGGGAATGTACCCTTCTCAACAGCCAAGTCAGACGATGTCTCATATGCGGTGAGACACAAAGTCTTCATGATTTTACGTACAAGACGTAGTGAAGCATCATCACCATAAGAATGACCGCATAGAAGTATAGCGTTAGCAGTGCCGGTGATGCCCAATCCCATCCGACGTTTCTTCTGAGCCTCTTCACGTTGTTCTTTAAGAGGGTAGTTTGTCCTATCGATAACGTTGTCCATCGCACGTACAACATAAGGGATATCCTCTTTAAATAGGTCAAAGTTGAACCTCCCTTCAGGGTTTACATACTTAACTAGGTTGAACGAACCAAGGAGACAAGCACCGAAAGGCGGGAGGGGTTGCTCTCCACACGGGTTAGTTGCTTCAATGCGCTCCACATAGAATAGGGGATTGTCTTGATTGATCCTGTCGATGAACAGTACACCAGGCTCGGCCCAGTCCCAGGTGCTTCGCATGATCTCATCCCAAAGCGCACCAGCATCAATGGTACGGTAAACCCGTCCTTCGAATACCAGATCAAAGGTGGTTCCTTTCTCAACACACCTCATGAACTCGTCAGTAATGCCGATGGAGATGTTGAAGTTACGAAGGTCAGTCTCATTTCGTTTGGCACGGATGAACTCCTCAATGTCAGGGTGATCGACACGGAGGACACCCATCATTGCTCCTCGTCTATGACCCGCCGATACAATCGTTGCGCACCAAGCATCAAAGACTCGCATGAAGCTAACAGGGCCAGAAGCGGAAGAGTCGAGACTGACAATCCGATCACCACGAGGACGTAGACGAGAGAAGTCATAACCAATCCCACCCCCTCGCCGCATTGTCTCAGCCGCTTGTGCAGTCCTCTTGTAGAGACTCTCCATCGAGTCTTCAATAGTTCCCGAAACGAAACAGTTGTAGGCTGTAACATCTCTAGGGGAACCCATTGCAGATTGCACTCGCCCGGCTGGCATAAATCGTTGCTCTCCAAGAATGCTTCTAAGTTTTTGTCGGTGACCTTCACTGTCGGAAAGTGCCGCTGCATTACGGGCGATCCCTTCTTCATATGACTCATTCGGTAGCCTGTATTTCGTAGCATGTAGGTCTGCACACTCCTTTACTTGTGGTCCGATCATCTTTATTTAACCTCCGTATACTGTTCATCTTTGAACTTAAGTGTAGGTTGTTTCCCTTCCGTAAGTTTATATGCTGCGACTAATGCGGAGCATATCCCGTTTATTTGCTGCATAATCTGCGGTGAATTTTCTGTCTCCCCTCCATTGAGTAGACTCCATAAGGCAAGGAATCTACCGGTTGCATCTTGGATATGTTGCCGGACTTCACTGGGATTGTAGTGTTGTCCATCATCTTCCTGTATCTTTTGTAACAGCATATCCGCATTTGTTTTGGCAAGTAGATCATTCCTGATCCACCTTCTATTGTCTTTGATAATCTCGATGGGGAGTTCAGTGTACTCTTCTTCAAACTCAACCATCAGATAAATAGGTCCTCTAATTTAGCTTCAACATAGTTAGGTCCTTTCATAACCTTACCTTCTTTATCTCTGATGGGGTTACCATCATCATCTAGCTTCGACATGTTGCTTTCATGCACTCGGTTAAAGACTACATTAAATTCAGGGGAGAGTTCTTTGAATGTTACAATGGTTCCGCTGAGTACGTACTGTAAATCAGCAAGCTCCTTCATCAAGTGTGCCCATTGAGCTTTGGTACCAGGTTTGGAACGCTCATGCTCCATCTCCAACACCTCCATGGCCTTGACAACTTCCATTGCCTCTTCCGTAATCAACCGTGCACGTAGCTTCAGTTGGGTTACAGTGGATGTGATGTCAATCGGCAACCCCATCGCCTTATGAAACTCTGCAACCTTTTGCTCCTTAGTGTAGTGCTTCATCTCTTATCCTTTTGTAGTCATCAGGTTCAAGAGAGTAGAAGATCAACTCAATAGCCCTGTTAATCTGATTCTCTGAGTTGAGGCTGAGTTCTTCGTAATCCCTCATTCGGATTAACTTGGTCACCATCTCAAGTCTATTGATAAGAGGATCAGGGTTAAATAGAATCTCCTCCATCTCTGGCTTGTCTCTTCCTAGTAGCTTTTGAAACATCTTGTTGTCCTCGTTTCTTGTTAGGGATGATCTTATGTTGATACAGTGGTGACTCAAGTTCATGAGCCGCCACGTTTCTTGGTTTAATACTCTTCCTCCTCTTCTTCTTCATAGTCTAATCCCATCTCCCTAAGGACAAGGTCAAACAATTGGTAGTTCTCTATGATGTGTACCTCAAGTGTAGCATAAAGTTCTTCAGCTGTCAACCCAAGGGTATCCACAATTTCAGCAGAGGTGTACCTGTCACATACTGCATGTCTAAACTCAACCCAATCAATCATCACTATACTCTTCCATCAAAGAGGACAGACGAAAGAACGTGGGATCAAAGTCACCTTCTTTGACGTTACGTTTATGTACAATACCACGCCAATGTTGGTTACCCTGTGCCTTCTTAAATTCCTCAAGGTCAAGGTACGACGAACCACAGGTGATAGACCACATCATCCCTTGCTTGTCACCCCATGTTGTGTAAACATCAAGGCAGGGCCGGTGTCCTTGGGTGACCGACACCTTGGTCTGTTCGATGCTGGCTTTGGAACTAGACTTGGCGTACTTGGAGTTCCTGTTCTGTACGTAGTGGACGTACTCTACCCCATCAAGAATGACAGGAGTGAGGAAATCATGAGTAGTAAAACCAAACTCAGTGAGACGAAGGTTATGGTAACCAAGCGTTCCTTCCAAGATTGGGTTGGCATTGACATGACGCATGATCCTTTCCTCATGGTTACCGATGGTGAAGTGCATCTCAGGTTGGTACTGTTTCTTCTTCATCAGTTTCATATGTTCATTGTGGAAGTGAACAGGACGTAGCATCTTGGCCATGGCTTTGATACCGGCTTTGATATCATCCTGATACCGTGCACCTTCAGCGTTCTTGGTCCCTCTGTCATATGAAGATAGTGAGTGCATGTCCCACCAGTCACCAATGACAATGATCTTCTCCGGTTGATGACGGACGATGTAGTTACCTATGGCTGGCAGATGAGAGAGGTCAGAGTCGGGCTTCACTTGCATGTCGAAGATGACAAGATGATCAGTCATCACCACTCCTTTGGAATCCATTTGATTCCTGCGATTTGTGCATTGTAGTAGACACGTTCGTCTCCTTTTCGTTTGGTTAAGACGTCTCGTTTGTGTTGGAGGTTTGCTTCCCCATACACCAAGCCGCCTCGTGTCTTGTAGTTCTTCAGGATACGGAACTCAAACTTGTCAGCCCCGTACTTCTTGATGTCCTCAGCCACATGCTTGGAGGAAGACTGGTAGAACTCCCACTTCGATGGGCCAGCAATCTTGCGTCGGCTCCAACGGTGGTATTGTTTCTTACCCACGTACTTCTTTCCGTTAACCAAGCATGTGATCTCGTACACAAATCCGAAGTACTTCTTAGGGTCAGGCTTACGACCAACCCAGTGGTGTTCAGGTTGCTTCCGGGACATCAGGTTCCCTTTCAACATGGGTCAGAAAACGAGGACCGTTGGAATAGATGAACGTGCGCAATCCCTGCCCATCGTTGCTGTCTTTCCAACACTCGTCCTTGAATGCACAGTATGCACACCGTGTACCCAGCTTCATGTTCCCACTTTTACCATCAGGGATGGCGTCGAAGGAACGTTCAGGTTGAGGACCAGTGACCATCCCCTTGACGAAGTCAATACGTTGATCAGCATTGTGATCCATGTCAATCTCGTCAGGTTCATAGAGACACATGGCCCCACTCTCTTTGTTGAAGGCAAGGAAGGCAGCACGGTCCCACCCTCCTGCCTGTTTGTACGAGGACAGCTGCCCCATGTAGCCGAAAAGATCGTCTTCAGGGAGTGTACCATCCTTGAATTTATTAAAGCCGAACTTGGATGTAGACTTGACATCAATCAACACACCATCAATCTCAGCATCGATGTGCCCTTTGACTCCATTCAGTTCCACTTCCTTCTGCTCATGCTTCACATCATGTCCTGCTGCATTGGCAAGGAAGAGAACCAGAGCCTCGACGATATCCCCGTAGAAACTTGATCCGTGTCTCAGGACGGAGTTCCTCTGAAGGAGTGTCGTTACACTCATGCCACAGCTGACAGTCAGGCTTACCGACATTGGACATACGGAGGGTGCCACTGCGCTGTCGTTCAGACTTGGTCAGTTGGCGACGGACACCGTATTCAATGTCAGACAGAAGTTGATGGATGGCAGCTTCATCTACTTGGTCAACACCTTCATCCACCATCTTCATGATGTCAGGTACAAGGGTATCAATCGAGGTCATACTTTATCCTTTCAAAGAGATGGAGCCGGGGACCAGATTCGAACTGGCGACCTGATGCTTACAAGGCAACTGCTCTACCAACTGAGCTACCCCGGCCCCTGTGTAGTCTTAGTCGTCCGAGTACAGATCAGACAAGTCGTCGTTCAACTCATCCGTCTGGTGGGACTGCCCCGGCGCAGGGGTGGAGTCTTCAAAGTCAGGATCAACAACACCCGTGTACTCCACAAGATCAGTCACTTGGATAACCTTGGCAGACAGGGACGAACCAGACTTACCCTTGAACTGCCAATCGTACGAGTTGACTTTGACACGGGCCTTGGTGCCGTTACCAATCTTGTCAACAGGGACAACACTGACACCGTTCTTGAACAGAACTTTGAACGGGTAGTTAGACTTAGCTGTGATGAACTGCTCCCGATCAGGCTTATCTTCGTCCTTAGGCTCATCAGTACGGACAGTCAGACCAAGATTTTGGATAACCTTGATGGCATTCTTGTCCAACTGACCAAGGTCAACCTGGTACTTACCAGACATATCGTTGACCTTACCAAGGAAGGGCCAGTACAGGGTAGCTTCAATGACGACATCTTCGTGTTTGTTGCTCATGATTATCTATCTCCTATGTTCATGAGTTACTGTGTACGTATATTGTAGCAAGCTGTGATGTGCTTGTCAAGCGGGTCAGTGTGTCTCTGCCCAATTATTTCCGATACGGTACTCACCATCCATTGGACAGTTAAGATTAAAATACTCACCAGCTTTGATGATGGAGTCAACTACAATATTTCCTACTTCATCAGCATGTTCCTTTCGTACATCAATTTGAAATTCATCATGGACGACAGCCACCATCTGTGCATCTAGGTTTCTCTTTCGAACCTCAAGATGCTAATCGATCATGGCCTTCTTCATGATGCATGACTCAGCCCCCTGTAGGTAGCAGCTGAGTGCATAGTGTGCGGACTTGATTTCTATGTGTCGTCCGTCGATGCCAACCAGTCTTCCAGTTCTAGCTGTTTTGGTTGCTTCTTCTTTGAGATCAGCAAGAGCGGGGAGAGACTCAAGAAATGTCTGCTTGACCCTACGTCCGAATGAACTATCACCTCCACAGATGAGACCCACTTTCTCATCTCCTGCTCCGAGTAACCAAGCGTAAATAAAAGTCTTTGCAGTAGATCGTGCTGACCATTGCCCGTGTTCTTCATCCCATTCTCCTTTGTCAATTCCCATAGCTTCAAGGTTCTTTGTGTGTATGTCACCGTCAACTACTTCCTTTGTGTAGTCTGGATCGTTCATGTAGTGGGCAAGAACACGTAGTTGAATGCCACTAGCGTCAACACCAAGAAGGCAACGATTATCAGTGTCGGCAACAGTAAAGCAAGAGCGACATTCCGTTCCATAGGGAGAGTCGCTTCCCGGAATGTTAGCCATATTAGGACTGTTATGAGACATACGATGAGTGACAGCACCAATAGAAAAGGTGGTACCGTGTACTCTGTTATCACTTCCAAGTGCATCTAACCACCCTTCCACTTCGTTCCGCCTAGCCACATACATAGCGTAATCAGCCAACTTAGACAACCCTGACGGGGCATGAGGAGGTAGTGTCTGTAGATTTTCCTCACACACTTGCCACATATACTGTTGTCTCTGATCAAACTCATCTTGATTAATCTCCCCAGACCTCAGCTTGTCATTAAGTTTACGATACCCTTTGGTCCTGACTGTTGGTTTCCAATAGGGGTTAAGACGTTTAACCTTCTGCTTTGGGCTATTCAAGTCGAACTCTTCCCACTCCACATAACTGAATGGACCGGAACAATTCTCCCATCCATCCCCCAAAGGTTTCTTCAACCCCACAACAGACAAGGAACCATCAGCTTTATACTTTGGTTCTCTGACATCAATGAACTTAGGTACAGGTGGCATCTCAGCCAGTATCTCAAGCTCAAGTCTGGCGGCACGGTTACCGAATAGGGCGAAAAGTTTATGTGCCTTCTTTACATCAAGAGCAAAGCCACGTTCCTTCTGTTCGTCAAGGAGGTACTGAACAGCATGTTCAATCGCCTCTGCTTTTGCGCTCCCGTACTTTCCGCCCTCGGACTTTAGGTAACAGGCTACCTTATAGTTCAACTCCACATCATTGATACAGTACTCAAGCATCTCTGGTGTGTACTCAGAGAAGTCTTTGAATGGAAGCTTGGGATGTTTAAGTATCTCACCCCAGTTATGCAAGGAGTGTCCCCCTTGTCTACTGTAAGCCTGTAACCGTGACACAACAAGAGTGTCAGTGATCCTGTTACCTTTGATCCTGATGTTGAGTATTTTCTTAAGTACTCTGGCGTCATAACTGAGAAAGTTATGGCCGATCCAATGATGTACCTCATCAGCGAAAGCATGAAAGTCTTCTACATTAGGATGATCATCGTCAGGATCAGATGTAAAAGTATAAACAGTTCCATCTTCATAGTCCTTTGCAACTATACACCATATCTTAGATACATGAGGTAGTAACCCATCCGCTTCGATGTCACATACCACTGTTCTCATACTTGATGATCCTTTCTCCTAATCATCTAACTCCAACTCTTCAGGCTTAAGGAAACGGTTAACGAAGTCTTCGATACCTCTGGAACAATAGTGTTTCCTTAGTTTGTTTGGCAGAGGAGACCACCGTCCTGTACTCCAACGATAGTCATACCTTTTCCACTTCTTCTGTGGGTGGTATATGATTAACATTCTGGCAGTGTCACGTCTTTCATAGTAGATACCTCTGCTGTCTAAATAAGTAAGTACCTTTTGTAACTCTTCACCTGTATAAAAGTAAGGCATTATTCATCTTCTCCAATCAATTCATTGAGGCGTCCGGTGAACTCATCATAGAGGACACGGCTGGTCGGGCCTGTCTTACCACTGAACCTGTTCTTCAACACACGGATGAGAGTTGTGTTCCGTTCAGTCGGATCGTCTGCTTGCCCGTTACGTTCCAGTCCAAGGACGATGTTTGACAACTGACCAATTCCTGCTGTTCCTCGTAGATCAGACAGACTAGTGGTGCCACCTTCTTCATGAGGCTTGGTTGCTTGTCGCTTGGAGTGACATACTGCGAGTAGGCATATATCAAGCTCCACTGCGATTGCTTTAAGCTTGTGTGCAATCTCATCCAACATCTTCCTTTCATCACCAGGGTTATCTGACACCATGAAACTGATGTGATCAAGGATGACCATACGACAGTCCATACCCTTGGCCAGGTACTTGATCTTGTCAGTGATATAGGTGACATCATTATCACGCCACTTGTCATTGAGGGTATGGAGACGGTCAGTACCCCATGTGTTCTCGTATGCCTGGCGTAGCTCATTCTCGGTATAGTGTGTGTCAGGAAGATGGAATGGTTTGTTACCCTCCACACTGGCGATACCCATGGCAGTTTCCCATGCTGTTTCTTCAAGGTAGATAGTACCAATGTTTTCTTCGGTAGTCTTCAAAGCATGGTGGGTGATCTCCCTGAGGAACTGTGTCTTACCCATACCTGAACCGGCAGTGATGACCACCATCTCAGATGGACGTAGGCCATACGTCAGCTTGTTGACACCATCCCATGGGTATTGGAACAAGGCATCACGACGAGGCTGCTTGGCAATCTCCCACATAGTATCAAAGCCAGACAGAATATCATCAGGCTTGAAGCGTTCAGCACTCCACCATGCACTGTTATACTCCTGTTCCTTACTCTCTTGGAGATACCAGTTGATATCCTTACCCTCTTTAAGTTTGACAATCTTAACCTTCTTAGGGAAAAGACTGGCGACTTGATGTGCTGCTTTCTGTCCAGCCTCATCATTATCAAAGGCAATGATAATGTTTTCAAAGCTATCCAGATACTCAAAGGATTTCTTACAGTTCTTGTATGCCTCTGAGCTAGACTTCACACCGACACATGGGAACTTGGAGCCGGTCATTTGGAAGGCAGAAAGGGTATCGATCTCACCTTCACACAGGGTGATGTACTTGCCACCACTGGTGAACTTGGACTGACCAAACAAAAGACCAGCTTTGGTATCACCATACTGGGGAAACTGTTTAGTCTTGACCACACGTTTCTTGTATGAGGTCAGGTCACCATCTTTGTCATGATATGGGTACGAGTGTTCAGTCACCTGTCCGTGTTCAAGTGTGACCCTGACCCCGTAGTGTCGGCAGCTATCAGCCGTAACACCACGGTCAAGCAAGGGACCAACAACAGTACTGTCATTAATGTCAACCAATTCATTACTCATACTCATCCTTTCATCATGTTCATTTTCACTCATCGTACGTTTTGTATTCCCATGAGTATAACGCTCACAGGAGTAGCAATACGTATGATCATCAGACCATAAAGAGTTCGCATCACTACTCCCGCAAGCATCACATGGGATGTGTTTGACAAACTTAGAGTTCGTCTCCTTCATCCTTATATTCTCCTTCCATTCCCCAGTCATCATCCACGTACGCAGCATCACGACACTTTGAACATGGTTCGTACTCCCCAGTCCTTTTATCTACTTGAATCTCAGTTGGACTGAGGATTACATCACAGATATAGCATCTCATTCATAGTCCTCCTCGTTCAAAAACGTGTTGTCAACTTCACCATCTTCGTACCCATCATACCAGTCCTGGTACGCCTCAGACTGACGAGGGTACGGGTTCTGCTCTACGCTGCCTTCGAACCCAGCATCATACCCTTTCTCGTAAGGAGATTGCCAGACACTGGACTCAGACAGCGTGTCCTTCTCACCGTCATGGTGTTCACCAATCACCGTGTACTTGCAGCACCGTCCCTTGGAATTGTTGTAGTCCACAGGGATAGACACCACATCAGCAGGGTTGATCTTGATGATCATGGTGTGACCACTGTGACCCCACATCCCATTCAGGTATTCAATGGAACAGAAGTGCAGACCAGCAGAACAAGTCTGGTTGGGGTCATCCATCACCTGATTACGAGGCATCTGACAGGTGGAGCCGACGCTGTTGTCAAACTTGCCACTGTACTTATCCTTGTAATCCTCGTTCACATTCTTGTAAGCAAGGAAGTACCCATCGTCAGTGATGGGGAGATTGTTACACTCAAGGAACCGATACAGTTCACTGACTGCCCGACTGGACGGGTTCATCATCAGGTTCTCAAGGAACTTGACCATGGGATTGACATCGAAACCATCACGTACCATGGACATGATGCGACGGGCCAACGAGTTGTCCAGTTGACTGCCGTTATGGTAGACGACACCACCCTGAACGTAGACCTGACCTTGACCAAAGTCGTTGATGGTTTGGGCAGCGTCGGCAACCTTCACCGCCTCTTCATAGTCGCCGGCTTTGAGGTAATCAATTACCCGTTGGTAACTGACATGGTCTTGGGGTACGACAAGGGTCTGACCATCGGTGATGATGGTGACTTGACTTTAGGTGACGAGGTAATTGTTAATCATAGTTTTACTCCTTGTTCTATGATATACGATTTCATCTTGATGTACTCTGCTGTATGTTCACAGTTGGTATTTCTGTAGTTGCCTTGCAGCAGAGGATAGTCCCTTTCAAAGTTATCTCTAATGATATCTTTGATCTTACTAACTAACTGATCTTTACGATGATCAACTAGTTCATATTTAATGAAGGATGTAATCTCCTTATTCCTGTTTAGAAGATCAATGTAATCACTACATTGTTTATAATAACCTTGTTTCACATCGATGTCAAGAGGTATGTCTTCCTGTGTTAGGAAAGATTCTACTGTCTGTGCAGTGGCCAGCTTGGCTTTGAGAGATGGAGTTGCTCTCTTTGAGATGATATCCCTACACATTTGATCAGCTTCCTTCACTGACATATAGTTCGGGTGGTCCTTTAACCTGTTCTTCACATTGGCAGGACAACCATAGATAACTGTGTCTTGTGGGATCAGACCACATGCCTTCATCCTATTCACTGTACTCCAGACACGTTCATTATTCCAACCCCACTCATCCATCACAGGATCATTTGCTTTGAGGTCTACATAAATCCCTGTGTTATTATCCAGTTCAAGATCACCAGGATAATCCTTCCACCAATCCCGACTAATCCCTTGCCAACGATAGTTACGCTTCATAACTTTGACCTTGGCCAACTTCTTACGCTGTGCTTTGGGTACTGAGACTCTTGCAACAGGTGCCATGTCAGGTACTTCAGCATCAAAGTCAGTTATACTGGCACTACTATGGATGCCGTTGATCCATGTCACAGCCTGTGCCTTACCACCTTCAGGGTAGAAGACTAAGTAAGCATAAGGCATGGACTCCCTACCAGTACCATACTTGTCCTTTATGTATGACAACAGACGGGATGGTTTACGTTTGGCCTTCTCACTTACCACAAACCAATGGACATTACTTTGGTAAGGGACCTTGACCTTATCTTGGATACGCCGCATGACACGATGGTCTGTAAGAGACAGTGTCTTGTACCTGATGAACCTGTATGGGTCTACAGAATAGAAGTCTCCAATGTCATTAGGCAGTAGCTGCTCAACATGACTTTCCAACTCAACACCATTGTACCTGAGTGTCAACTTCAGATGACGGATGATGTCGTTTTCATTGTGGAACCTCATCGCAGGCCAGATACTTGGACACTGGTTGACAACATCTTGTGCTGTGGTTCTGATCTCTTTCACGATCTCATCCACCTTGGCACGTATGACTTTCAGGGTACGTGGTGTGTACTGAATATCCTCCCTTGAAAGAGGAAGATCGATGGACCCAATCGGAAGGGTGATATCAATACGACTACCAAGAGTAGTTTGGTAGATGTCATTGTAGTCTTCTTTGATTTCAGACGAGTCAATGGGGTACCATAGATTACCCATGATGACCCTACTTCTCTCGCCATAGTAGCGTTCACTTTTCTTACGGATAGCCCAGCCGACACCTTCCATGATGTACTCAGGCTCATCCCACTCCACTTCAACGTTCGTCTTAGGTTTAGGGTCGAAGTATCTGAGAGCATTGGTAAATTTACGGATGAAATCTCCAATGTCATTGGACCTGACAGGTACCTTCACCTCTAATCCGTTGGGTTCATCAGTCTCCACCGGCGCAGTCATCTCCACGAACTGAGCCTTGCCGTACTCATCCTTATACGCGGTGAAGTTGTACTTGATACCGTCATATCTAGAGATGATGTTGTACTGGTCAGCCATGGTGAATGGAACTTTCATTCCGATACCAAATCCACCGACTGCGGTGTTGTCCTTGTCCTTGGTACTGGCACCTAGACCAGAGGCATAGCGGATCAAGTCAGGCTTGGACAAACCAGGACCATTGTCTATACAACTGAACCAAGGTTCTAGTGCAGTAGGTAGATGGACATAGAAGTTAGGGTCCACTTCACTGGCGTTCTGACAAATCTCCCTTGACGTTGCAGTCAAAGGGTCTTTGTAACTGTTGTCAAGGATAAGGTTGATGAACTTATCAGCGTCAGTGATGTTGAACTCACTGGCCTGGTGCAGACCCATTGACAGTACATCATTGATCTGCTCGTCATTAACTGTCTTCATTCTTATACCCCTTCCACTCTGCGTCATAGGTATGGAACTGCTTGGCATGGTTCACATACTTCTCCGACTTGGTTATGAGGACAGTCTGCCAGACAGGGTAGTCACAGACAACCTCGTCCTCATCGATGATACCCAATCCCAGCGCACTGCACTGGATGTGAAGGCGATACTCACCATTGATCATGGTTACATCACGCATCTTCGTACTTCTCCTTTGCTTTTTCCAACAGACGCATTGACTCTTGCGGAGTCAGAGACATCTCAATTTCAACAGTCTGCACAGCCTCATTGACTGTGTAATTGAACCCCTCAACGAGGATACGGACGTTATACACCATACGACGATACGTGGCGTCAACATCCTCAAACCCATACTCATCGTAGACAGGGAAGTAGTTGGGTTTATGCTGGAACATTCCATTCCTCTGGTTGTACACCACCTACAACAAACAACAGAGTAACGCCGTCTTTGGTCTGGTGCGTGCTCACTTCAAACCCCTCAAGTTCTGGGTTCTGTTTCTTGATGTGTTGCTCCACGATTTCAAAGAGTTCTCCATTTGTGAAGAAAAACTCTGCCGATGTGCTTACTTTGAACGTAGTCATTTTTGTTTTACTCCGAAACTACGACCATTCATAAGACGCTCCCACTCACAGGTGGCAGCAATCAACTCCTGAGGACTGGTACCAGGGTCGTACTCAGCACCAATCGCAAAGGCATCAGGGTTGACGGTGAAGATTAAGTCCAACTCAGAGATGGACGAGGCTCTACTGGGCTTGCGAAGTTTACTCATAGCACCACCCATAGGCAAAAGAGGTACGACAACAACAGACTCAGTAACAAAAAGAGGGACGACAACAACAGACTCAGTGACACTAAGTCAAGGAACTTGTCAAGTTTACGCATCGATCTATTTCCTTCCTTTTCAAAGGTGATCTAAGTGAACACAATTAACCCTTCATAGACCTATCAAGCCTATGAAGGGTATGTTGTGTTCACTTAGGCGGCAACGTGGGTGAGGTTCTTGAACCGCTTCACACGATCACGGAAGGCGTTCAAGTCGCCCTTGATTTCGGCACCCGTTTCCGTGGCTTTCTCAACACGGTTCACTGCCTGTTCAATCAAGGTTTCAAGGTTCAACAGCTTGTCCAAGTCAAGCGATTGCGCCACCTCTTTGGTATAGTCCCAGAAAGGCGTGGCGTCGGCA
>Ga0070754_10002352_pt1 | contig 14004 bp, 18 predicted proteins | sample VirMetDEL_Sep_01_FD_75181 | JGI IMG/M metagenome (GOLD analysis project Ga0070754, IMG submission 75181) | Aqueous microbial communities from the Delaware River and Bay under freshwater to marine salinity gradient to study organic matter... | ecosystem: Environmental > Aquatic > Marine >... | reverse complement strand
TGGTCGCGTCGAATGACTGGATCAGAGGCAGAGTCGCTGGTCCGTTCGAGTTCAACATCGATCCAGATTCAGAGGCTTACGTCGACGTAACAATCGACGGAGAATATCAAGACTTGAGGGTCGCGCTCCGCGATGCTGGATCGGTCGGCGATGTAGACGACGCGAACGGCACGAACAACTTGAGCGCGCGCGATACCTCGATCATGAGCCTAAGCGGACTCAACTCGATTCGATGGCTGATCGATGAAGAGGGCTATGCGGTCGTCTCCTATCCAACCGCTGTCACTGATCTGACGTGGAGCTCCACAGCGCTTCGGAATCTTCTGGGCTTCACTGGAGACGAGACCTCGACGACGGTGATCGGCTCCAGCTATGAGCGCCTCAAAGCAACCTACCCTTGCGCGACGGTCCTGATCCCTACTCGACCCGTCGAGCGTCATCAGCTCTCGGTTGAGACGATGGCGACGAGGCGGCGCCGACTTGGCGGATCGATGGTCTCGAACAAGCTCGGAACCTATACGCGGAGTCGCGTCGACTTCTTCCTCGATGCGGCGGCGGACGAGCGAGATCTCTATCAACACTTCGTCGAGCGCTTCGCTCCCTACACCGGACCAGGGCAGGCGCTCACCTATTATGGAGAGTGGGGAGATTCTCGACGACATGCGGCGCCGATGAGCGTCTTCGGTTCAACCTATGTCGTCGGCAACTATGGTCCGCTTTACTCGATCCAAGACGAGCGCGGGCGATATATCGGGCGATTGATGGAGAACTCCTTTGACCTCAACTATCCGACTAGGATCCGTCGCCGTGTTCCTCTATCTGTCACGATCGAGCATGATCAAGTAAGGTAGACACGCGTCTATCTTTTGGGGGTCTCATGGCGAACACTTTCGTTCTTCCAACTAGCGGCGCGGGCGCTGTCCCCTCTCCTGACGCGGTCGTCTCTGGTCAGGTGATCGAGTCGGAGACGATCCAGAAGCTGACTCAACTGGTCAACTTCACGCACGCTCACCTTGGATGCTCTCCAGTCGTGAGCCAGGGCTATCAGGGCGCGGTCTTCTCTGTCCTAGGAACGCCCGCGGACTACAACTGTATCTGGCGCGTCCCCGTCCCCAGCGATGCACATCAGACGCTTGTAATTCTGGTGAAGGCGAAGCTCAACAACGTCGGGACGGGATCGATCGTCTTCACCGAGGCCGAGAACAGCAACACCGCCACCATCAATATCACGAGCAACGTCGCCACTTGGTATCGCGCGACGCTCTCCACTGGATCCCAGTCGAACGACTACGCGGAGATCACAGCTAAGGCGATTCATAGCAGCTCGACGGGAACGATCATCGAATATATATCCCTTCACTGGCTCCCGCTCACCTCTCCTCTCGCCGCTGGTCAGGTCGACCAGAATCACTTCGGGACGCTCCAGATCACGCCACTAGGAGAGAACCGAAGCGGCGCCGACTATCCCCTCGCCAGCGCACGCGGGAAGAACTTGGTGCAGACTCTCCGCGCTCTCGCCAAGCGACCTCGACCGCTCTTCGCATGGTCAGGTCTCCAGCGAGTCGCCAGCGCGCGAGCTCCCAAGACGATGCTTCCAGATATGTTCCGCGAGTTCCGCGCACTGATCAGAGCTTGGGGAGGGTCTCGCGATCGAGATCATGAGTATACCGCTTACGCCTTCGCCGCGACTCATGGGAACGGAGACGACCGCTTGATTCTGTGGCGAGATCGACGGAAGACGATCGCGGCGGCGACGGTGACTCCAGACTGGGAAGAGCTGACAGCGCTTGAGCCGTTCCGACGCGAGAGTATCAGCGACCAGGCGGACACCGATCTCATCCGAGACGGTCTCGACCGACCTCCAACCGAAAACGTCGCACCGGCCTCGCCGGTCTGGTCTGTTCAAATATGGGGACCTTAAACGATGGCGCTAATCCCTGCTTATCAAATTAACGCTCCATCAACGCGAGCTTGCAACGTCGATTCACCGGTCTTCGGCGGGACGATCGCCCAGATGATCGACCTTACGAATCACCTCGCGCTCGGTCGCGCGCGTCGAGCCGTACATGCGAACTTCACGCGACTCGCGCCCAAGGACTTCGCCGATCTCGACGGTGACACAGACACGATTGAGATAGATGCGGAGGCTCCAGAGTCATCGGAGACTTTAGAGATCCCTTGGCTCTCCTCGCCGATGGCTCGTTATGTCGTCCTCTTCATACGCTATCGCGCGACGGGCTCTCCCTCGATCGCGGCGGATCTCTACGAACTGAACACGACCGGCGGAGCTCACACGAGAATAGACGTCGGTTGCTCTTGGTCGGCGACCAACGGGCGCCTTCAGTCGACAAGATACTCTGAAGGCGTCGGCACTCGATACGCGCTCCTCGAGGCGACGACGACCGCGCAGATCAGAGACGCGAGCGGAGGAGTCGATGAGCCTCGTCCTCTGGTGATCCCCTCCGCGTCGCGAGGCCTCGAGCTCATGGTTCGCCTTGATTGCGTCCAAACCTCGATCACGTCGGTCGATATCTTCGAGCTCTACGAGGAGCAGTGGACATGAGCTTAACGGATAGAAGCCAGAAGAGGCGCTTCGCGCTGGTCATCGCGGGCCTTCCGGAGGTCTACTATTCGCACTCCTCCGAGGGCCTAACCAGTGTTCCCGCGATCGGGAACGCACTATCGACGACGCCAGGCGCGACGCTTCGGACCTTTAAAGAGGCGATAGTTAACGTCACAGACTACGGAGCGAATCTCGATCCTCTCGGCGGCGTCGCCTCATATACGCCGATCACGGTCTCGCTCGTTATCGACCGGAACGGAGGCGACTCTGATCCAGGCGTTATCCTCTCACGGATCGGACCGCGCGCGAGCGGCGCCTCTCACAGCTTCCTCGTCGATGGCATCAACCATAGCGACTCCACTCCAATCACCGTCGAGCTCGATCGCGACGTCAGCGCGGTTTACTCCAGCGGAGACTATGCGCATATCGGCGCCGAGACCTTCCTCGTCTCTGGGACGACGAGCGGCGCGAACCCCACCATCACTTTCAGCGATCGCGGCCTCGCCGATACTCCGATCCAAGATCACTTGATCTCTCTGGGCGGAACCAACTCGCCAGAGATGACGGATCAGATCTGCTATTGGCGCGGGCGCCGCGCGTCGATCTGGGTCTCGCCTGGTCGGAACGATGGTTCCTTCGGTGGTTGGGTCGAGCTCATGCGCGGCTTCCTCGACTCCACTCCACAGATCGAGGACGGGCTCGCCGTCACGCTCGAAGTCGTTCCCCTCACCGCGCTGATCGATCAAGGGCTCACCGGCGAGATCTCCCGCCAGACGACACTCCTCCAAGGCTATCACCGTTTCGAGGCGGGCGTCGGGAACATCGTCGAATATGCGCAAGGTCTCCACGCGCCAAGCCCGACGAGTCAGCCAAATCTTATGGGTGTCGGTATTGGTTCTTGGAATCACCACGGCGGCGGATCTCTGCCCACGTCGGAAGTCTTCACGACTGGACAACACCAGCATGAGGAGATTTTCGATATCACGCTCACCACAGCGGACGGCGCTCGATATAGTAATCATCCTCGAATCGGTGACCTTGGCCTAGAGAATAAAGGCGGGCAGATCGAGCGCTTCGAGGTCGTCGCCTATCGGATCGACGCCGGTCTTAATGTCGGTTATGACCTTGACCCCGACCCTCGACCGCTCTCCGATTTTCACAACGATCAACACGGATATGTGATCCCCTGCCAAGAGATCAAACGCTATGAGCAATCCGAGGGCCTGATTCGATGGCCGGAGGAGTTCATCACCGGATTCAACGCGGCGGCGCCGAGTGGTCGCACTGGTCGCGATGGCGGCTTCTTCTCGGTCCGCTTGGTCGAGGAAGGCGGACGGATTCAGCTCCGATTGCTCCCCTTCGCCGATACTCGCCTCCGCACTCACATCATGTTTTGGACGCATCCGGCGGCGCTCTTCAACGAGGGAGTGAGGAATCTCCGATACTGGGGAGCGAATGGTCCGCAAAGACCAGTTAGCGAAGTGACCGGTCGCGAGCTCATGGTCCTCCCGATCGACTGGTCTCCGCCAGCGCGGCAAGAGTATCCCCTCCTCCCACCGCATGAAAACGCGAGGAGAGACGCGACTCTCTACCGGCGCGGATGGGAGCAAGACGAGCAAAAGCTGCAAGCCTACAATCTTCGCGATTATGCGCTCGGCTTCTTCCAGCCTGGCGAGGGGAGAATCCTCGTCTCTGATCAGCTCCCAGGGCTACCCAGCGCAGCTGGGACCAGCGTTTTCCCTGTATCGGTGATCAGCTACGATCGACGGACCGACTCTGAAATAGAGCAGACCGTCATGGTCACTCATCAGGTCGCCGAGGTCTACGGGACAGCGACCGTCGGTTATGGGCTCATCCTCGCCGACCGACAGCCCCAAGACCTTCAGCCGATTGTCGATTGGGCTTCACGCGGAGACGATGGTCGAGCGAAGATCGCTCTCGCGAATCTCTTCGACGAGGTCCCGCCAGGCGAGGTAATTCTCCAGCTCTTGGAGAGCGGAGGGGGAAACCAGATTAACGGCGACTATGACGTCTCCGCGATCGGGCTGAATCTGCCTTCGAGCGCCATCGACGAGAACAGCTTTCTCGCTCTCTCCGATGCGACTCGTCTCTCGGATATGACGCTCGCGCTCTCTGGTGATGATGTCGAGATTCTGGACGTCGTCGAAGGGATCTTAAAAGCGCTCGGCGCCGCGATCGTCCTCCGGCGAAGCGGGACCGATAACGAGCGACTCAAGTTGACTTGTGTTCCGGTCGGGATGGAGCAGGCTTCACGAGTGCGCCAGACAATCGCGGCGGGAGACTGGCTCGTCGATCCTCCTCCATCATGGGGAACGCGCGATGCGAGCGTGAATCAGATCGTCTTCAAGTATGACTGGGACGACGCGGAGAAGAAGTTCAACGGCGAGGTCATCGTTAACAATGAGCGGGCGATCATGGCTTACTCTCAAGAGCGCCAGTCGATGGACCTTGAGCTCTACGGCGCAACGGCGGAGCGACTAGGGCAGAACAGCGCAGATCTCTATTCAGCGGTGCGCCCGATGTTCACGAGGATCTTCCGCCTCGCCTCTGATCCCGTCCGAGTCTGGCGCGGGTCGGTTGGATTCGATCAGGGTCACCTTCTCGAAGTGGGCGCGATGGTCGAGGTCTCGTCTCCTCACTTCAAGGGGTACGGTGACACCTACGGCGTCACCGATGGCCTAGCGCTGGTTCAGTCCGTCCGCCAGTCTCTCACCGGCGAGGGTGTCGACGTCGAGCTGCTTCACTATAGTCTCGGCGCGGCGGGGTGGAACGCGAGCGCGGAAGTAGTGGCGGTCGTTTCGACGACGGTCTTGGAGTTCGACGCGAACACCTACACGCGCGGACGCGATGCGGCGGGAGAGCTCACAACAGATCTCGCGCTCTTCGAGGCGGGCGACGAAGTGCAATACATCCCGCCAGGCGACGAGGACAACCCGACGACACTCACGATCGACTCCGTCGACACCGCCACGAATCGAATCACCTTCACAGCGGCTCATGCGGTCGCGTCAGCGGTTGGACATATTGAGCCGACCACATACGACAACGCGCCAACGCGTCACCAGATCAGGGCATATCTCGCCGACTCGTCTGGGACGCTCGGCGCTTCCTCTGACGACGGAGATAAGTATTTATGAGAGTGACGATCAAGAGCTTGAAGGCTGAAGTTTCAAACCTTGAAGCGGAGATTAAGCAGACCGCTTATCGCCTCCGTCATGTCGAGCGCGAACTCCTCGCGAGTCAGATTGATCTTCGCCCTGGCGATGACCGCGCGGGAGCTCCGGAGCCACTCGCGGACGCGATCTCTCAAGCGGCGCTCGACGCGACTCTCCGCGCTGAAGGCGAGTGGGAGCTCGACGTCACGGAGCCAGGTCTCGACGGAGCTCACAGCGCTGATCGGATCAACGTCTATATTCGCGGCGGCGAGGGGCTCCAGTGGGCTGACGCGAATATGAAGAAGGACGGCGCGAACCCCTACGAGAAGAATGGCGACTTCGCCTGGTGCGGCGCCTTCGCCGCTTATTGTTGGGCGATTCTCAAGCCAGAGATTCGCAAGCGTACGTTTCCCTCGACCTATCGTCTCTGGAGAGACTGGCAGTCGAGGCGCATTCCTACCGCTGCCATGAGGAGCGGTGATATCGTCGTCGTGTGGAATGACTCGGCGTCTCAAGAAGATCGGGAGCGCAAACCTTATGGACATCACATCACAATCTGCCGACAGCCAGGCGCCGACGCCTTCACCACTTGGGAAGGAAACGCGCGAGCTAACGGACCTGATGGACGCTATCGAGAAGGAGTCGGGACCAGAGAGCGAGACCTCTCCACCGTCGCCGTCGTCTACCGGCCTCAAGTCTCCGATCTCACCTAAGATCGTCTCCGCGCTCGGCGGGCGGAAGATGGCGGCCTATCTGGTCTCCGTCATTGTGACCGCTCTCCTCGCTGTCCTCGATAAAGCCTCTTCGGAGGTCCTCCTCGCTCTACAAACTGCGCTTGGCGCCTTCGTCGGCGGAAACGCTGCGGAGCATAAGTTCAAAGGAAAATGATGATGGGTCGCTTCGCTTACACTACTCAACCAGTCCGGACCGCTGCTTATATCGCTTCGGTCGATACATCCAGCAACGCTTCGACGGACTGGACGGATCTCTCTTCGGATGACTTCACCGACTCGAAGACCGGCTCCGCTCTCGCGGCTGATCTGCTCTTCACCGCTGTCACCGTTCACAATTCATCGACGACCGCGAGCGCCTTCTTCAAGCTCCGCGCGCGCGTCGGCGCTGGCGATACCACGAGCGGAGAGCTTGAGATCCCAGCGAGCTCCACGATCTCCATCGATATCGCTGGTCTTGCTGGTTCGTCTCCGTCGACAGTCGCCTATAAGAAGGCGGCGGCGGGTGATGAGCTCGTGATCATTTGTGGCTTTGAGCTCGCGACTGTTTAAGGGGGAATCATGGCGATTAAGATCACGGGGCCAATCGGCCAAGGCGGAGCAGGCGGCGCGGTCACTTCAGTAAATGGAGCAACCGGAGCAGTTAACCTTTACGCAGACAACGCGACCCTTAACCTCGCGGGCGACGGGATCGTCGTCAACGGAGCAGGCGCGACTTCAACGCTCGACGTCGACAGCGGAACGACGGCGGGGAAAATCGTCAAGCTCGACGGATCGGCTCGATTGCCTGCTGTCGACGGCTCACAGCTGACGAACCTTCCAAGCGCTCCAGTAACGAGCGTCAATGGAGCAACCGGCGCCGTCAATCTTTACGCGGACAACGCGACTCTAAATCTCGCGGGAGACGGGATCGTCGTCAGTGGGACGGGCGCGACTTCCACGCTCGACGTCGACAGCGGAACGACAGCGAACAAGATCGTTAAGCTTGACGGGTCGGCTCGTCTTCCAGCGGTTGATGGCTCACAGCTGACCAACCTCCCTAGCGCGCCAGTAACGAGCGTCAACGGAGCAACGGGCGCCGTCAACCTTTACGCGGACGACGCGACCTTGAATCTCGCCGGTGATGGAATCGTCGTCAGCGGGACGGGCGCGACCTCTACCCTCGACGTGGACAGCGGGACGACCGCGAACAAGATTGTTAAGCTCGACGGTTCAGCTCGTCTCCCAGCGGTCGACGGTTCACAGCTGACCAACCTCCCTAGCGCGCCAGTAACGAGCGTCAATGGAGCGACTGGAGCGGTCAATCTTTACGCAGACGACACGACTCTGAATCTTGCTGGTGATGGGATCGTCGTCAGCGGAACCGGAGCCACTTCAACGCTCAATGTGGACAGCGGGACGACGGCGAACAAGATCGTTAAGCTCGACGGTTCAGCGCGTCTCCCAGCGGTGGACGGTTCACAGCTGACCAACCTCCCATCGGCGCCAGTGACATCGGTCAACGGTGCGACCGGCGCGGTCAACCTTTACGCAGACAACGCGACCCTTAACCTCGCGGGAGACGGGATCGTCGTCAGCGGAACGGGCGCGACTTCCACGCTCGACGTCGACAGCGGAACGACAGCGAACAAGATTGTAAAGCTCGACGGATCGGCTCGATTGCCTGCTGTCGACGGCTCACAGCTGACGAACCTTCCAAGCGCTCCAGTAACGAGCGTCAACGGAGCGACTGGAGCGGTCAATCTTTACGCAGACGACACGACTCTCAACCTCGCTGGAGATGGGATCGTCGTCAGCGGAACCGGAGCCACTTCAACGCTCGACGTGGACAGCGGAACGACCGCGAACAAGATCGTTAAGCTCGACGGGTCGGCTCGTCTTCCAGCGGTTGATGGTAGTCAGTTGACGAACCTTCCAGCGGCGCCAGTGACATCGGTCAACGGCGCGACGGGAGTCGTTAACCTTTACGCGGATGACACGACCTTGAATCTCGCTGGTGATGGGATCGTCGTCAGCGGAACCGGAGCCACTTCAACGCTCGACGTGGACAGCGGGACGACCGCGAACAAGATCGTAAAGCTTGACGGGTCGGCGCGATTGCCTGCTGTCGATGGCTCACAGTTGACCAACCTTCCGAGCGCTCCAGTGACGAGCGTCAATGGTGCAACCGGCGCGGTCAATATTTACGCTGATAATACGACTTTAAATATCGACGGAACCGGCTTGACCCTTTCGGGAACTGGCGCGACCTCGACGCTCAATGTTGACGTCGGGACGGGCGCGAACCAGATTGTTCAGCTTGATGGGAGCTCGCGTCTCCCAGCGGTCGACGGCTCACAGTTAACCAACCTCCCTGGCGCCTCTCGCCCTACAGTCACCACAGACTCAAGCGGAACGAATAGCACGATCAGCGATCCAGCGGCGGGAACGCTCGAAGACATTTATCTCGTCTCGAATGGCGCGAACGCGGTGACGATCACGCTCCCCACCGTCACTGGAAACAGTGGTTATATCGCACAGATCAAGCGACTCGGAACCGCAGATGTCACAATCTCTCCGGCAAGCGGGACGATTGATGGCGCCTCCTCTCAAGTCTTATCAGTCCAATATGCAGCGCTCACATTGACCACAGATGGAACCAACTGGTTTATCATCTAATGGAGGGCTGACATGACATATCGCACCACAACCACGACAACGGCTCGATTTATTGAGTTTTCGTTGTCGTCCTCACAGACGATATCTACCGGATCGATCATTAAGTTCGATTCCACCTCTAAGCGAACGACGGGAGGAGACGGAGTCTCCTATAACTCCACGACTGGGGTTTTAACCCTCTCTTCTACAAAGAGGTATTGGGTGCAGGCGGCTGTCCATTGTGAGCGCAGCACTCGCGACCCCTATAATCTCTATTGGGTAACTGATAGCAGCACAACAGAGATCCAACCGTCGAGCGGAGGCTTTGAAGCGTATATTCTTAGCGGCGACGGGACCATAAAGACGAGCTCTTCTCATGTCGCCTCTTTAATGGTGGACAGTCCATCAACCGGCTTCAGGTTATATGTCGGACTAGTTCCCTCCAATTCGACAATCACCACGCGCTCAAGCCTGTTTATTGTGGAGGCAGACCCATGAGTTATGACCCTTCGGCGCCTAGTTATTCGCCCTTTGTCTGGGCTTATGGTTCCTCCTCTCAGACTCTACCGACTAAAACGACAGGCTCAACAGTTACCAACTACAACACGACAATTCAGGTCAACAATCAGAAGAGCGATGTAGGGACAACGCTGGACAGTAACCAGTTAAGCGTTAACACAGCGAAAGCTCTGCTCTGGGGAGATATCCGGGTGAATATGGGGGATTCTACATTCCCTTTGTTCAAAATTGAGTTTGAAGATAATTATTTAGAAAGAAGCGCAGCCTTACAGGCTAACAGCGCCTCCGCTTCGACTGAAGATTGTTGCTTTTCAGTTTCTGAATATGCGCAAGTCAAAATCAAAATAGTCAATAGAATTAAGGGGAGCACCATAACGCCCTACTCACGGATTTTAGGAATGGTGATAAATCAATGACCTATATCTCCAGAAAAGTGCTCCCTCTTAAAGTGGATTTTCTCTCGCTGTCATACACAGGAACAGTCGTCAACAATCCAGTTTTCTCCCTTTCGGGCAGCCTGAACAATACGAGCGCCACTTTAGCTAATGATAAGATCACCCTCTATTCTGGCTCCCATTGGCGGATAGAATCGAGTCAACAAGTCTTCTCAGTTAGCTCCGTAGGGGCTATCTGTTTCTCACAGATTTACTCTGTCACAAATAGCCAAACAGTCGGTTTTGACGGCGTCTTAAGTAGAGATGTTGAAGTGCGTGGACGTGAGACCGCGACAGCCCTAATCCTTTCTGGAGATATCTCTACCAGTGAAGAGTTTCAGTTTCAGGTGCAGGGGACGTCTAGTCAGCTATCGGCTAGCACAGACCCTCTTTATCTCTACGGTGTCGTCAAAATTATGGAGCTCCCAGCATGACCGACCAACAGACCTACGCCGCAATCGCGCTCTCCTTCTTGATCAGCTTCTTCGGCGGTCGAGCGTCGGTCTCCTCCGTCGCTCACTCTGACGAGTGTCGCCCAGAGATCGAGGCAGTCGAAGTCGCAGAGAAGCAGATCAGCGACCTGGAGACGGCGCTCGCTGGCGCGGAGGCGCGAGGGCTTAAAGCCTGCATCGCTCGCGAGCGGCGTCTTTGTAAAGACCAGATCGAGGCGACCGAGGAAGCAGCGAACGCGCTCGACTGCATTATCTGTCGCAAGCGCTGCACAGATGGGAGCATCCCATGATCCCTCAACTCGCTCTTGTCGGTCTCTTGGCTCAAGCGCCTATCGAGCAAAACCACTCTTTCGGCGTCGTCGTCGAAGCGGCGGCGGAGCTCGGCCTCGAGGATGCTTTCCTCGATGCGGGGGAACCGGCGCCGCGACCAGGCTTCCTCCTCACGCGGAATCAGCTCGCGCGTCTTCTCGGAGATGTCAGCACCGCGCCAGGTCGCTGTGAAGCTCGTCTCCGCGATCAGGGCGCGAGCTACGAAGCGAAGCTCCAGGCGAGCGCGCGCCGCTGTGAAGAGCGTCTCGCTCCGATGGTCACTCGAATCGACGAGCTCCAGCGGATCGAGGATCGCCTCCAAGAAGAGCTCGTCACCGAGAGAGATCGGTTATGGTGGTGGAGAGTCGGGACTCTCGGCGGCGCCGCTGCTATCGTCACGACCTTCTCCTTGATTCTGATAGCGGGGTAGCCGTGGAAACTATGACGACAATCTCTCTTGGATCAGCGATCGCCTTCTTCGCGCTGGTCTTTCAGCTCGTAAAGATAAAGTCGGAGAGCGCGGCGCAAATGGCCTCGCTTGAGCAAAGGGTGATCTCCCTCGAGGCTCGCGCGAAGTCGGTCGACGCAGACCTCAAGGCGATCAGATCCGACCTCTCGGAGCTTAAGGCTCTCTATATGAGGTTGGAAGGCTACCTGAAGCGGACTCCGCCGCCCGTGTAAAATGCAGGCGCCAGACCGGCCAATCGGTCACGGTCCAATCCCATCGGCATCGATAGAGGAGCGCGCGGACTTGTTCGTCGATGCGCTGCTCTCCAAAGCTATGCCACTCTCTCCGGAGCTCTTCAACGCGGCGCTTAGCCTCTTGGAGGCGATACCAGATCTCTCTCCTGATATGCTCCGGCGCCTCGTAGCACTCGACCTCCCTCTCGGTCAGCCGATCGCGGTGAGCGGTGGCGAAGTCGAGCTCGCGAGATATCAGGCATAGGTGAGCCTCGCGGGTGATCGGGACCCACCAGATCCCGTCGACGTTGATCTTCACTTGCCGAGGATCTCGGCAAGTCTCCACGACTCAACCAGCGCGGAGCGCCGAATCGCTCCCTCCATCCACCATTCAAAAGAGAGCCCCTCTTTGGCGTCGATGAAGATGACGCCTTCTCCTTCGCTGTCCTTGCCTGGATTGTTCCAAAGCATGGTCGAGATCCCTCGCTCGACCGAAAACCCGAACGGGTCTTGGGACGCATAGAGCGACCGCAAAACCCGCCGAGAGATCTTGTTCTCGTCTCTGGGCATTTACAACTCCTCGAAGTTGAGCTCGGCGCTATCACCGAGAAGGTTAGGGTGTAGGGTGTAGAAAGGTGAATCAAGGCTGAAGTGCTCGTCGAGGATTGCCTCGACCTCGTCGCTCGTCGTCGGCGCCGCGATCTTCTTCCCCTGGAGATAGACGCGAGCGTCTTCGACGGGGACACCTTGCGCTTCGAGTCGCTCGCGGAGCTCGTCGAGCGCGTTCTTCTTTGGCGCTGGCGCTGGTCGAGGAGGAGCGCTCTCTTCCGTCGGCGCGAGCTCGGGGACGCCGATGGTCTCTGCGACCTTGTCCTCGTCTCTCCCCTTGGCATCGAAGAACGCGGCCTCTTCGGTTGAGTAAGTGTTAGCGCCACTGGTCTGGCAGACGATATCGGGGAAGAGAACCGAAGCGACCTCGGTGTGGAGACGAGCGGCGAGCATACGCTCGGGATATTGGCGCCAGGTGTTCGAGTTGGCGAGGTTCGCTCGTTTTGCCTGGTCCATTGTCCAAGAGAAGGACATCGCCTTGAGCCCCTTCCGCTTCACGCGAAGCGAGACCCGCTCCGGCGTCCAAGCTGTATACTCCAGCTCTTCGACGAGACCTGAACCGAGGACGTCCGCCCACTGAACCGCAGCGTGCTCGGAGAGCTTGTTGCCGCGCATCAAGTGAGTGTTCTGGATCGTCTGCGCCATGTTCCAACCGCGCGGAGCTCCGACCGCGTAGTGAGCGAAGAGGATATCGGCTGGCGACATCCCCTTCGCGAACTGTGAAGCGGAGAGCGCCTCCGCGAGTGCCTTGTCTTGTGCGAGCTTTTCGATGCTGATATTCATGAAGGACTCCTTTATCGGGGGGACGCTTCGTGGTTATGGGGGCGTCCCCCCTATTTATTTACAGGGGCAGAAGAAGACCGACGACGGTCGCGGTGATGACGACGCCGACGACAAGAGCGCCAGCGATATGCTCGACGAGTGATGGGTCATTCTCGACGAGAGGAGCGGGGCGAACCCACTCGTCTGTCGGAGTCTGGCTCCGAAGAGGTCGGAGATCTGTTGAGCAGAATGGGCCATTCTCTTCTTCGTAACGATTCATGATGCGCTCTCTTCGATGAGCTCCGTGCAAGCGAAGCAAGTCAGGTTATTGTTGGCGCCGACCTCAAGATCGACGGGCCAGGCTCCAGTGTGATCACAGTGATGACACTCGCCATGGACGACGACCGCGAAGTCGTCACCGGCAGGGTCGAAGGGGAAGTTCTGGGAAGCTGCCTCGATAGCCTCTTGAGGCATCACCCAGGCAGGGTGAGCGAAGAAGGTCTTGACGCTCATGAGCGGCTTTCCTCGATGACGAGCGCTGTCTTGATCAGGCGACGAGCGACCTTCGATCGGTTGGTCTCCTCACCGCTAGCCTTGAGCTTGGCGACGAAGCGGTCGAGAGCCTCAAGGGTCTCTTGGTCGAAGTTGATGTTTACGATCTTCTTACGCATGAGCGTCTCCTTTCGTTGTGTAGATAGTATTGACTTGGTTCTTGGTTTATGTCAACACTAAAACACAAAAGAAAGGAGGCAGGATGGCCAGTCCGCCTTACGCTCCAGTCGAGGAGCATATAAGAGGAATCCTTCAAGACGTGCGCTTAACCCCGCTGGAGCGCTGCGCGGCGATCGAGCTCTACTATCACACCGATTGGAACACTCGACGGCTCAAGTGTCGCGGAGTGATCGTCGCGCATATCAGGCGCACCCTCGGCAAAACAGATTCAACAGCCAGGAGAACGAAGAACAGGCTTGAAGACCTCGGCTTCATTCAAGGCGACCACTTCGACGCATCGGCTTGGGTCCGATCAGAAGAGGCGAGTCACCCCCCTCCAAAAATGGACCCCTCCAAAAATGGACCCCTCCAAAAATGGACCCCTCCAAAAATGGAGGCCCCCCCCTCCAAAAATGGAGG
>Ga0070754_10002351_pt1 | contig 14017 bp, 17 predicted proteins | sample VirMetDEL_Sep_01_FD_75181 | JGI IMG/M metagenome (GOLD analysis project Ga0070754, IMG submission 75181) | Aqueous microbial communities from the Delaware River and Bay under freshwater to marine salinity gradient to study organic matter... | ecosystem: Environmental > Aquatic > Marine >... | reverse complement strand
TGTATATTTATGATGGGGACAATAAAAAATTGGATGAAATCACTTATGACCGAAAGGCACTTGCTAAGGCATTGAAAGAACAGGGTTACAAAAATCCTGAATCATGGGGTGCTGAAACTTTTGGTGCAGAATCGGGTCAAATGTGTGAAGTGTGCTTTGGAAATGATGATATGCCTTATGATTCCGACCATTTCACCGAATGTCGCAGATGTGGGAAATCAGTTTGCATAGATTGTGAAGGAGAAATGGAACATCACCCCGAATGGTCTAAAGTGTGTGCTGAATGTTCAAATGTGTTAGACAATGTTCACGATTATGGGGCAGAAACCTTTGAAAGTCAAAATTCAAACATGAAATTAGCATTGGGATTAACGGGATTAGGAATTGGTCTTGCATTATGGAAAGGTAAAGAATTACTTTCGCTTTGGGACCGAATTAAAGAAAAAATGGAATAGAGAAACCTTTAATAACCTGTTTCACTAAGGGATTATTATGCCGATGTATGAACAGTCCAAGACTTTGTATAAGCAAACAAGTAGTGGTTCGTTAAGAATGTGGCGAGCAGATTTGGTTTCAATTGACGGTCAAGGTTTTGAATTAACATTTTCCGATGGTCAAGTGGGCGGTAAAGTAAAGACTTCTAAACCAAAATTTATTTCGGCAGGTAAAGCAGGTCGGACTCCATTAGAGCAAGCGGAATTAGAATTCAATTCAAAGGTCAATAAGAAAATTGATGAAGGCTACAAAGAAACCGAACAGGAAGCCCTTGCTGATGTTTTGATTCGCCCCATGCTTGCCGTTGATTTCAAGAAACAATCACACCGTATGCAATTCCCTGCGGTTGTTCAGCGAAAATTTGACGGTGTTCGTTGTATTGCATATTTATCTCCCGATGGCGAAGTAGTCCTTGAATCCCGAAGAGGCAAACCATTCCCTCATTTGAACCATTTGCGTGAAGCGATTAAACCACACCTTCTTGATAATGAAATCCTTGACGGTGAATTGTATTCCGACACCTTAGATTTTCAAAAGGTTGTTGGCTTAGTCCGTAGGGAGAGTATCAGCCCTCAAGACTTAGACGATATGCAAGAAGTGTCTTACAGAATCTATGATATGTTCAGCAAAGACGAAGGTATCACAAATATGCCGTTTGCAGGTCGCTACAAGCGTGTTACAGACCGTATAAATGCAATCGGTAGTCCATTGGCTATTGTTGAATCTTATACCGTAGAAAACGCTGATGATGTGCGAGAATACCATGATAAATTCGTGCGTCAAGGATATGAAGGCGTTATGGTTCGCAATCCCCGTAAGCCTTATGAAATGGATAAGCGAAGTAGTGGTTTGATGAAATTCAAGGACTTCAAAGACGATGAATACAAAATTGTAGGCTATACCGAAGCAACAGGAAACGATGCGGGAACGGTTATTTGGACTTGTGTTGCCCCCAACGGATTGAAATTCAATGTTCGCCCAAAGGGAACGAGGGAAGAAAGAACCGAAGCCTTTAACAACGCAGACTCATACATTGGAAAAATGCTCACGGTTCGTTATTTTGAATTAACCAACGATGGCGTTCCCCGATTCCCTGTCGGTATCGCAATTCGTGATTATGAATGAAGGCTTTAGATAACAAGCCAACGCATAATAATTCATGGTTGCCCCACAAGGTTACAACATTGTTTGTGATGCGGGGGACTTATACAATCGCAAATGTTACACCGTCAATCCAACAACGGGTGCGAAGGAAGAAATCATTGGATATACAAACAATGGCGACCCGATTTCAAAAGGTCAAAGTAATTCTTCATGGCTTGCATGGATTCCTTCATTGACTACGCTTGATTTAAGCGGAAATGCTTATCAACCATACGGTGAAGCGGGAATTCCTTATACAAAAGGAGGTTCTGCTATTGGTTCATGGATGCCGTCAAGCGGTGCGGATATGCAAGACTATTACTACTTGACCGAAGTAATGCCGGGTTCACAATCTCGCAAAATGTATAATAAAAGAATCTGTTCTCCGCTTTGGAATACTTTTGGTTGTAAGACTGAACCTGTAAAAAATGACGAAATAAGCGGTTCTCAAAATCCTTCAGGTTCCCAAGATACAGAAAAAACAACAATTTTTGACAAAGTTAAGGCAATTTTTGGTGCTGAACAAAAACCAAGAATCCTTCCTAATATACCACCTCTTTTAAAAATTGTAGGTGTAGCAGGTATTCTTTATTTTGGATTCAAACCAAAAGAAATTAAAAACAAAAGGAAGTGGAATTTTTGACGGAAAGTGAAAAAGAAGTGATTCAAAAAGACGCTTCAAGACCTGTTGCTGAAGCAAATGAACAGGCGAGGGAGGCAAGGCGTGGTTGGGTTATCCCTGCGGTTGGTTCTGCGGCGTTCTTTTCTTCTATGTTGCTGAATGGTATTAAAAATTATAAGTCTTACGGTTTTCCTACTCATGTATTTAGCAGAACCGATTGGGTATTATTGTCTTTACCTATCGTTGTAGTCGGTTTGGCTTTGTCGGATATTTTTATGGAGGATAAGACATGAAATTGAACAAACATTTTTTGATTGTTTCGGGTGTCACATTTGGTGTATTCTTTGTTGAAGCCTTAATTCATTACAATTATGGTATTTTAGAATCTAAGGATATGAAATTCAATTGGGAAACCTTTTTAGAAGATTGGACTATTCCCAAAGGAAAATCCTTAGCAAAAATGGCTACAATTGTAGTAGTAGCAAGCACATTAAGTGGCATGATTATCAACAAAGTAGAAGCCTCCGTTTAAAGAGGTTTAGATAAATAAAGGTTCAATATAACTTCATGGATGATGACTTAGCCAAAGCATTAAGGCGAAAATCATCGTTTTTAGAACAACGAAAGCGTAGTCTTGGACCCGAATACTATTCAAATAAGCATTTTTGGGACAGGATGTGGGAACAGGAATGGGTCAATCTTGAAGAAGTCAAACAATTAGATAATGAAGAAGTATTAGAAACAATCCCTATCAATCACCCAACCGTTGAATTTGAAGGTAATTCTTATACGATTTACACCTACTCGGATTTTACAATGTTGCATAATCAAGGTATTTTTAGAGAAACGATTTTTATTTTAGACCATACGGGAAAGTGGCGTAAAAATGTAATCAATGAATTAGAATCCTATGGTTTTCAATTAGTTAAGAATTACAAAAGAGGAATGTTGTTATTAGAGGTGAGAACATGAAAGAAAAGAAGTATCAAAAAATGGTAAATCAAGAATACTTGAATGCGAAGCAATTAACGGTTTTGAGTATTATTGTGTTGGCTATCATTCAAACAATTCCTATATTCCTTGACCCCACACCTTTTACTGAATGGATGCTTTTAGGTTATACGGCAGGTGTTTCTACTTGTGCGATTGTTGGTGCTATTCTTGTTCAACATAATGCGGATAAAATTACGCTTTTGTATAAGCGAGCATTTAATGAAGATTTTTATGAAACGATTGATACTTTGAATGAAGTAAGGAAAACATTTGAGGAAGAAGACGCTGATGGTGAATTATTGAAGGATTTATTAGGTTTAATGAGGGCATATTTGAATGCTCAAGCGAACCCGCTACAACCTCCAACAACGGAAGAGTTAGGTGTTTCCGAACCGACCCCTTATTACTCGGAGGATGAATTATTTTCTTGATTTCTCCAACCCCCATTTCTCCGAAGAAGTGCTAATTTTTACAAAGAAAATGTGTCGGATTTCATGTAATGCTTTAGATAACAAGACGGATAATAAGGAAACAATAGGTGATTAGTCATGGCGAATCAAGACCCCCAACCTGAAATTTACACTACAAGACATACATTTGACGCATCTTCCGTTGCGGTTTCTGCGGGGACAACCAACCTCGTTTCTGTTTATACAAACCAAGCAAACAACGAAGAAGTCCGTATTTACGGTGTTGCCGTAAGAATCATTGACGAAAATGGTGATTCAGTAACTTCTTTGACTGATTTCGCTATGAGCCTTCAAGTCGGACCGAACAATGTTCCTTCAAATCAATTTGACATTGGATGGTTGCACACAAACCTCGCAAACGGTGGTGGAATCCTTATGTTCCCATCTCCTGTATTAGTCCTGTTTCAACAACCTTTGGGTGTTGTCATTGAAGCAAAGACGGCTATTGCTCAAGCAAGCGACAGAAAGCGAACCGTTGTTGTAGATTTAATCGGTGAATTGGCTATTCAAAAAGCCCCTCCCGGCTACCGCAATCCTCAATGAATTGATTTAGATAACAAGCCCACCCATAAGTAATTATGGCGGTTCGCAGACAAGCGTATGAATGGCGAAATGTCATGCCTATTGGTCAAAAGGTTTCGTTAAACAATCATCCTGTTTTGAAACCGAATCAAGTCCACACTATCGCATTATCAAAAGACATTCCTATTGACATTTTCGTTGGTAATATCGGTAATACACTTGATATTCCCGCAGAATTGAAAGCGTTTCAATACATTGTTTTGGATGCCGTAGCCGTATCTCATCCTACAATTCATGTTCAAATCTATGTCAATACTACACGGTATTTTGAAAATCCCGATGGAACGGTTTCTAAGGGTATTTCGGGAAACATTGTTCCTTTTCCTAATGGTCGGAACGGCATTTTGAATTATGACTACAAAAATGGTTTAAATCCGCCATTGTATATTGCCCCGATGCAGACTTGGGGGATAGAAATTACTCCTTTAGAAGACATTCCCGAATATACGGGTAATGATGTAACGGATTCTAATATTGCTTTTTGTTTTGTGAAATACCTTTTAATTGATGGAGTAGATGCTCTCGTTGCGAAAGCGTTGATTGATGCAGGTTGGGAGTTATCGGTTGAAAATATTCAAAAATACAAAGAAATTATTCTAAAAAACCATATCTTAGCCGCTACATCCGAATTGCCGCCTACAATTTCAAGAAGAAAACGGAGGGTTTAAGATGGCGATTCGTGGAGAATTATATGAATGGGATATTACGGGTATTGACATTAACACTATCAATGATTTACCAACCGCAGGTCAAGAATACTCTATATTTTCAACAGAATTTGGCTCGGCAATTGAGCAAACGGCTTTAGTATCGGAAGGAGATTTTATTGTCATCAATAGGATTTCGTGCAAAGAAGGAGTATCGCCAAACGAATATGAATTAGACGGCACGACATTAACAAAATGGAATCCGAATATGTTTATTCAAGTAGTAATCAATACAACGGGTTATTATCGTGACCCACAAAACCTTTATTCTGCGGGTATTTCGGGTATGGCGAGTCCATATCCTCAAACGGTTTATCGCACGAAGTATTATGATTTATTTCCGCCTATTTATGTGTTGCCCGACCAAACATGGGATGTCCGATTTACGCTATTTAACGATATTCGGGGTGCTTACGCAGACGGTTTATTTACAGATATAGCCAATAATTTAGTGATTGCATCAGTATTTGTTGATTATACATTATATGATGGAACGGATGCTATGCTTGCTCGCAAATTGTTATCATTAGGTGTTCCTGTAACGGTTGATTCTGTTCAATGGCTTCGTCAATTGATTCTTAAAAATCGTGGATTAGATACTGAAACATTTGATTTTTACTTGAAAGCAGTAAGGGAAATTGCTAAAAAAAGAAAAGAGCAAAGAAAATTACAAGGTATTGCTACAATATCGGATTATGAGCCTTAAACCTTTAGATAACAAGAGCGACAATCTTAATACATGGCTACCAATCAAAATGGTAATTCAACCAATCCTTATGATAGGAGAAGGGGGTATGTAAATCCTTACGGTAAGCAATCCTTACAAACGGGGGCTTCAAACAAAGCCGACAATGTGGATGCTACGCCAATTCCGTATTCCGAGCAACATAAACCGGGAACAGGTATTCCTTCAAAGCCTGTTCGTCAAGGTTTAGACCCGACAATTTATGACCGTCAAACTCAAGCCCCTGTTGCCGTAGGTTCAACCGAAACTTCTTTATTTACATCAGTCTACCCGTGGTTCCTTGTCCCAAGACCGACTTCAGCGAATGTAATTCAACGACAAAAGGTTGATTTCAGTTCTATTTCATTACCGAACAATTCATATCTTGACGCTTTAGTATTAAATGTTTCAAGAGCGCATGGTTCTCAATTTTCTTCCGTTGCGGGAACATTACCTGCCGCACCTCCCACCGTTCCTCAAAACACATTAACTGCAAGCGGAGAAGCGATTCAAGGTCGCCAACCTTATGAGGCTTCCGAAAACCGTTTCCCGACAGGTAGTGGTGGAACAATTAGTGCAGTAGCGGGTGCATCAACATTTACACCTGCTTCAAAGGGTGAATTTTACAAAATTAGTGGATTCGGTCATTCGGAAGTTCCTACATCAACCGCAGGTATTACCTATCAAGTGTGGGTAGACAGTCGTTTAATGATGGAATGGAATGATTTTCAATGGTCGCCTGTAACTCCAAAACAAGACCAATGGCATTTTGATGTTCCTTTGTTTGTTGAATCACAAATTGTATTTAGAATCATCAATGAAACAGGTTCAACCGTAAATACGGGGACTGTTGAGGCTTGCTTTAGTGGATGGTCGGAACAAAAGATGGGCTTCTTAGAAACTGATAAGGTGCAAATTGAAACGATTTAGAGTTGATGCCTTTTGAGCAATTTTTACACAGGTGGAGGTTCAAGAACCTCTTCTCAATTAGTCGGAACCACGAATTTCTTTTTAGAAGTCGCAAAGGGAACTGTTTTAGGACACGAAACCGTTCATAAGTTTGGAAGAAATGATGAAATAGATACGGGGACAGACCCCGAAGATGTTTGGACTTATGGCGGATTATACACTTACAACGACACCCCTTCAATTCAATACATTTCTTCGTCTAATGCTTTAGACATCGGCATGGAAATTACCGTTCAAGGTCTTGATGAAAATTATGAAGAACAATCAGTCACAGTCTTGTTAAACGGTCAAGCACAAACACAAATTGGAACGGGTGAATTATTTGTTCGTGTATTTCGTGCTTTCACTTCGGGACCAATAGCATTTGCAGGTAATGTGTTAATTTATGATGATACCGTAGTTTCAGTCACGCTTGGTGTTCCTTCACCGACTACAAGTGTGAAAGCCGAAATCCGAGCCTTAGACCAACAAACTTACATGGCTTTATACACCGTTCCCGCAGGTAAAACGGCTTATTTTATGCAACATTCTTCCGACATCACCAAACCCAATTCTTCGGCTCAAAATGCCGTGATGGATATACGGATTAGAGAGTTTGGAGGCGTATTTAGAAGCAAACAATTGGATGGATTGACTACGGATGGGTCATCTTCTTTTGACTTCGTTTTTACCTTGCCCGAAATGATTCCCGAAAAAAGTGATATTCGGATGCAAGTGAGGACTGTTTCCACAAATGACATGGGCGTTTCCTCCACCTTCGTTCTTATTCTCGTTGATAATTCTGTGGCATAGGGAGAGTCGGAAGTCTTAAATAGAATGAGAGGTATGATATTTTATGCCTCGGATTACTTTGGACGACAAACAATGTGAATTTCTTTACAATCTTTTAGATAATGTCAATTTGACTGGACGAGGTGCTATTGTGATGGTAGCCGGTATTTTGAATCAACTTGAACCACACATCCCTCAGGAAGTCGCTGAAGAGGCCGAGGATTCTGGTTCTGAAGTAGTAGAAGGCTCGGAACAAAAAACTATGACCCGAAAACCATTCCGTCGTTCTACGGAGTGAAACTTAAATAGCAACACAACAGAGGTTGTGTTATGATTGATGGTTCTAAATTGGTAGGATTTGGAGCGATAATGTTTGTAGCAGGGCGTGTATTACAAGCCGCTAACTTTGACCGCAACACTACTGCCGTGTCTACTGCGGGTCTAACTCTGCTCTTGTTGGGCGGAGCCGATATGGTTTTTGAACAACAAATAGCCGCTAAAAACGCCGATAATTTATACTTAGAAATGACTCCTGATGAGAACACCATTGATGAGATGGCAGGATTGGGATTGCAGGAGTGATACCAGTGGCTCTCCCCCGTCCTATTAACTGGCTTCAGAAACCCTCTTCCACCACGGCGTATGAAGAAAAAATCCGACGGTTAGAATTAGCAAACTTTGAATTACGACAACGCATAGATGCGGCTAAAGAAGGAATAGAAGAATTACAATCCAACATAGAACCTGCTATTGAAGAAGTCACTGAGTCATTTCAAACGCAAATTCAAGCCTATCGGAATTTAGTGTTAGGAATGTCCGAAACTTTGGAGGCTTTAGCAAACAGTGGTCAGTTAATCCCGTCCACAGTTTTACAAGTTATTGCTGAAACAATGGTGGAGGCTCTGGAATAAATTATCCATACATAGCGTTATTGTCGGAATCAAATTGAGGCTTAACTGGTTTATCTTCCTCTTTCAAACTTTTGGCTACATCCACCATGGCTTTCAATACCGCCTTGATTTCTGTCATTTCGGAGTGTAATAAATCATTCATCTCCAAGACAGACACCAATTGCTCCGAAATGGATTCCAGTGTCACATCGGGAGTGGCGACTTCTGGTTCGGGAGCGTCGTCCATATATTTTTCTGGGTTGGCTTGCTATTTGAACCTTCAGTTTGAATCTAAGTCGGGGTCAGAGTCAGGCAAAGGCAAAGCCGATTGGCTCAGGATATTTTTGTCTTCAAAAGTGTCTTTAACCCAACGAGAAACCTGTTCATATAATCCTTCGGTATAGCCATCGGCTCCATAGCGATTTACCAATTCTGCCATCAATTTATCATATTTGGCTACGGCTCCGTGAGTCACTGTCAAAATAATGCGTCCATCGCAGCGGATTTCTTCCGTTTCTCCTGAAAAGGGATTTTGTTTGGTTTCTAACACGGTCATGCACTGACCCGAAATCGGTGGACGACGATATTTGGCCGCACATTTAGGACAACGAACCTTTTGTTGCCCATAGGCTCGGAGATTACCTCGCATATCCCGAATCAAGTGTCGGTTAATCAATCGGGACGATTGGTCTACATTATCTACCGACTCTAAGCAATCTCCCAAAGCGAATTGAGCCATGGTTTTCTGTCGCATAGAATCCAAGGTATTATAGGGATTGTTGGCTGGACCTTCAGAGCAGTCGCTGGTATCGTGAGTAAATTTCTGTCCGACATATTGCAAGTCCGTTCCTAACACCGACTCTACAATAGTAACTCCTGCGGCCACAGCGTCTTTAGCAGGGGCGGGAATCCAATCACCATCCTCATCAACCGACCCCAAGGTTAGTTCATAGAACTCAATTGGATAGCGGTCTACGATTTCTACATTCAACGCTTCCTTATCAATTTCTGAAGGCACGATTTTGGTAGTTAGAATCAAGGGAGCATCCATTTGCCCGCCTCGGTGTCCCGGCAAGAATTTCTTGCTAAAGTTAATCAAACCATCCATCAACAGCAACACTGCGTCAATATCTCCATCACAATTACGGCGTTTGGCCGCATGGAAATAATGATGTCCATAATGCCCTTTAATGTCGGCAAATCCGATAATCCGAGCCAGAATCGCACCGCTGGTGTGAGGGGCAATACCCATAACATAGTGTCCAATCAAGTCCTCTACTTTGCTGCATTGGTAATAGGCGGGTAACTCATACATTTTTTGCAACAAGTCATCAATATAATTAGCCGTTGCCAAGATTTTTTCTGAGCAATTAACGGGGAGCACTACATCTTGTGGACGAATTTCTAATACCTCGTCTTCATGACTGCAATCATAACCCAGTTCCTGAGCCTGAGCCACCGACATTCCAATTTCTCTGGGGCGGAAATGAGTCATGGTGATGTCCACCATATCAAAACGAATCGTGCCGTCACGGAAAGTGCTGATGCCATGTTTGAATCGGAGCACTCCCTTGAGAGGATGCTCAGGGATTTTCTCACCCGAAGTAATACCTTTGACACCCTTGATTTTACCGTCTGCGATTTCTGCGGTTTCTAAGGCCGACTCATACAAGGATTTTAATCCAACTCGCTCCCATTTTAATCCCACAAAACGAGTTTCCTCTCCGCAGCACACACCCCAGATGGTTTCTGTATCGCACACATCACACATTCTCCAACCCGTTTCCACTTGTTCGTCTTGGTCTGCGGCTTGTCGCAGCAATCGGAGGCTACCGACATTGAATCCCACGGGGAAATTGCAGTGAATCGGCGGTTTCATTTCACGCAACTTACTACCTTCAGGCTTACCCATCCTTCCTCCGATACGGATAGAAACTGGGTTGCGAACTTCAAAAGCGACTGCTTGTTGAATCAATTTTAGAGCCGAATCTGTTTGTGTCAATTTTGACACAAACGCTGGCAACTCGCTCTGCTGTGACCACAGATGCAATAACAAGGATGATTTTGTCCCAGAAATTTGACCCTCGGCTGAAATATCAATGTTCAGACGGTAAATCAAGTCACGAACCTCAGGAGAAACCGTGGCGGTTCCAGCACAAGAATCTACCGAAATGCCTTGCAGTAACTCCATTAGTTCTGCCGCCGAGATGTCATCAAAGTGAGCCACATACTCTGGAGCCATCGGCACTCCCAGATTCTGAGCCTGTTGCAGAGCCTCTGCGAAATTCTCTGGATAAGTAAGTTGCTGCTTACCAATTTCTAATTCATGCCATTCGGTGACATAGGGACTGGGTGCCAGAGGATGATTGTTTTCCAAGAACTCACCTACTGGCACTAAGATTTCGCCCAAATCCCAGATTCGGGCGATATTCCATTCCTCCTCAGTCGGATTGGCATCAGGTAGTTCTTCCATATTTTGAATTCTGCGAGCCGAACCATCGGCAAACTCTACATAAGGACCTTCAATCGTGTCGCAAGGTGTGACCACCGTGGCTTTACCCGGACGCTCATATTTCATTTGTGTTCCCACGATTAGAAACGAACCTACGGCTCGCATAGAAGCCGGATGAATGGCTGTGGTCGCTAATCCAGCCAATCGGCTGCGACCATATCGGAGGCGGAAACCACCTCGTTGCATCGGTTGAGAGAAAATGGGTCGTCCTGCTAACACATCGCCTAAGAACTTATAGTTGGGTTCAATTTTAGGTTTGCTCGCCGCACCAGATTTAGAGCCAGTGAATTGATTTAGCCACGACCATTCCTCAAAGCCCAAGGCTTCGGTATATTTCAGGATTTTCGGGGCTTTCAGAACCAGACCCTCACACATGACCAACAACATTCCTTCTCGCACTTTGTTAGTTGGCACTCTGGGCAAATCACGCTGACCTGATACTTCGTTACCCACACCTTCACCATCAATATACACGGGACAATTATAAGCGATAACTTCTAACTGTGGGTTACTGGGTCGGTATTGCAGACCACGGGCATATTTGCTCACTTCTTCTTTGTAGCGTTCTGCTTCCTCAAAGGTAATCTGCGGCGGCACTAAACCAAAATCACGCCGAATAATATCTCCAATTAGCACCGAAAGAGCCTGTCCGGTTCCACCTGCCGACCGAATTGGACCTGCATAGTTAATAGCCAATGATTTAGAGCGGTCCTCGTTAGTCACAATACGGCACGACACCACACCTTCCAAGGGAGCCACCAGAATACCTTCAGTTAGCACCGCCAGACCCGCACAAACTCCATGATAAATACACAGAGCCGCCAGCGTTTCATCTTTGATTTTAATTTCTTCGGATTCAAACCGTTCTAATGTGGCTTGATAATCAGTAGTAATCCCTTCGGAAAAATCCAAAACCATTCCCGTGCCATCACAAGCATCACAACTAACCGTGCGGCGACCTTTTTTGACGGTTTTTTCTCCACCACAGCCGTCGCACTTTTGTTTGATTCCATATAACCACGATTCCGCTGTAACAATTCTGGCGATGTCCAAAGCCACCAGTTCCCGATTACCGTCATGGATTTCAGTCAGGGAACGGATTTGCTCTGCTGTTCGCCTCGGATGAAGAAAATCCAACAGTTTCTGGCAACGGTCAGCGAGGTCAAAGGCTTGCGGAATCTCCACTGCGATACGAGGGTCTAAACCTTTAGCACGAGCCGCTTCAGCCACCTCATAGGCGGCATCTGCATCAGATTTGAGTCGGTCAATATATTCTTCATGTGTCCATGATGGCATCCGCTACACCCAATGATTTAGGGGTGTTGCTACCTATTTAACCCTACTCTAATTCTTCAGGAGAGGGTGGTGTCGGAATCAGAATCCTACGCCTCATACGAGGAGGCTCAGGGGTTTGTGGTTCGGCATCGGGAACTTGCGAGAGATACCATGCCTCTTCTTCAGGAGTTAATCTTGTATTGCCTCGCATGGCAGGTCCGATAGATTCAGATTCAGGAATTGTTATTTCGCTGACACATTTTAACTGACCTATATAGCCCGCAGCATTTACGCTGTTTTCAGGAGGCATTTCCTCTAAAGGAAACAAAAGTTCTGAGCGGTGTTCTTCCTGACCGAAATTTCTCCAACCCAAGGGTCCGATTCCTTGAAGCAATCCCATCACCCAAAATTCTATTTCCGCACGAGCCTCCTCAGCAGAATCAGCATAGAAATAAAATCCGCTTTGCATTTGCACAGTTCTATTTCTTTGCGACCATAGCCAACTAAAAATAAGGGGCGTTTCGGAGGGTTTTTGTATCCAGTTAATCGGAGTAGGTAGACTCAATTTTATACCCCACATTTTTTCTTGTGATAACGAATGGCTGCTCGGTTGTAAGCCTTGTATGACTCACCACAATCCGGGCAAAGCAAAGTTAGTCCAAACTTTTCCAAAGTATCAATTTTCTTGGATTTCTCTGATAGTCTTTCATCAGAATAGTTACAGCCATAACATCGCCATTTTGTTCCTTTTTCAGTTTCTTCCCTCATAAACAAAATTTCTGAGCCGCAAACGGGACAGCCCTGCTCCCCATCAATGTTCATTTTAGAAAATCTTCGCAGCATGGCTTCAACATACGCTTCCTGAGTGGGATAATAATCTCCTCTTTCGTTGAGTTGCATCGGCTGTAAAGAACCCCAATCATTTTCGTCTTCAGCATCCCAATCGGCTTCATCACCAATATGCTCAGTTTTTTCTTCTTTCCACTTGATGTCCTCCCAATCTTCCGGCACTGTTTCAGAGTTAAATTCCAGATTGTCCACCACGGTAGCAATTTGTAGCAATTCATTGTAGGTTTCAGCCCAATACTCATCACGGTAAGTCACCTCGCCACTATCATGAGTCCACAACCAGATTTCTACTGAAGAGGCCGTAAATTGCACCGTGGCGTGATGTTTTAACCTCAGGTTCAAATCGTCGGCAAACTCAACTAACTGCCATGTGGTATTATAGTCGGCCGTATCAATTTGACGATACAGGGCGGAATGGCCTTCTAACTCTACTAATTCCCAGTTGTCAGGAATATCATCAGATTCGGACAAAAATGATTTTGCATCTGGTAGTTGGTCAGCGTGAATAGTTTGTTGCTTACGATAATCCCCTTCCAAGTTTGTGTTTATCTTATCCAAATCTCCTAATCGTATTTGATTCCTACCGAATGTTCTTGACGCTCGTTGTGAATTTCTTAGCCGACTGCTTTCCCCGCTTGACCCCATATTAACACGCCAATTAAACCAGAATTCATCATCATCCGGAGCCTTGTTAAATGCCAATTGTTCCCAAACGGGTTCAGAGGACAAGAATAACTTACCAAAAATGTCTGCGGGAGAAATATAATCAGCCAAGTATTTTTTAGCCTCTTCTGGTTCCAACAAATACACAAATTCTTCCTTACCACTCCACCACATCTTTAGAGAATAATCTTCTTCTGCCTCCCCAAATCTTTCAGCAATTATGTATTTCCATCTTTGTTCACGGTTCAACCAAGTTTCCGAAGGTTCTGCGGTAGGATACGGAATGTAGAGCATTTTGTCCCCTACATTGGGAATCAAATCTGAAATCAAAATTTCCCCGATATTAAAATCA